>ENA-OZAN01000921-OZAN01000921.1-human-gut-metagenome-genome-assembly--contig:-NODE-921-length-9232-cov-8.602702_pt1 | contig 9232 bp, 9 predicted proteins | sample MGYA00243305_ERZ653507 | MGnify/ENA primary metagenome ERZ653507 (study PRJEB26926, sample SAMN06164915) | human gut metagenome | biome: ENVO:00009003; feature: ENVO:2100002; material: ENVO:00002003... | reverse complement strand
TGCGGGCGGCACACAGGGCCCGGGCCAGCAGCACCCGCTGCTGCTGGCCGCCGGACAGCTCCCGATAGCACTTGTCCTTCAGCTCCAGAATGCCCAGCTTGCCCATGTGCTGCAGGGCCTGGGACTTCTGGGCCGGGGTATAGAAGAATTTCCACCCCCGGGCGCTGAGAAAGCCGGACAGCACCACCTCACTGACGGTGGCGGGAAAGTCCTTCTGTGCCCGGGTCTGCTGGGGCAGATAGCCGATGGCCCCCCGGCGGAGGCTTTCGTCCAGGCAGATCTCCCCGGACAGGGGCCGCAGCAGGCCCAGCATGCTCTTGAGCAGGGTGGACTTGCCGGAGCCGTTGTCCCCCACGATGCACAGATAATCCCCCCGGCGCACCTGAAAGGTCAGATGCTCCCAGATGGGGCGGCCCTCGTAGCCCAGGGCCGCGTCACGGCAGTCTATGAGCACCTTCTGTTCGCTCATGCCAACCCCTCCTTCAGTACGTCCACATTTTTCCACATCAGGGACAGATACGTCTCGCCCCCGTCGAACTCCTGCCGGGTCAGGGTCTGGCAGGAGTGAAAGGTCAGCACCCGGGCCCCGGTGGTCTCGGCGATGGCGTTGGCCACCTTCCGGCTGCTGAGCTCGATGGTGTACACCACCGGGATGTCCTCCTGATTCACCTTGTCGATGAGATATTTCAGCGTGGCCAGGGACGGCTCCGTGTCCCCGGAGCAGCCGTGGAAGGCCGCCCGGTAGTCCAGGCCGTACTCCCGGCAGAAATACAGCAGCGGGAACCGGTCGCCGAACACCAGCAGATGCCGCTGCCCGGCCTCCACCGTGTCCCGGAAGGCCCGGTCCAGGTCCGTCAGCTCCCGGAGATAGGCCGCGAGCCGGTCCTGATACTCCTGGGCGTGGGCGGGGTCCGCCTGGGCCAGGGTGTCGGCGATGACCCGGCACAGGTCCATGGCGATGCGGGGGGAGGTCCAGATGTGCTCGTCGTACTCAATCTCCTCCTCATGGCCGTCGTGGTCGTGGCCGTCATGCTCGTCATGGGCGTGTTCGTCGTGATCGTGACCGCCCTGCATGCCCTCGGAGAACTCCTCCCCCAGGACGTGGGCGTGGTCCATCATGTGCACCACGGAGCCGATGCTCTCCCCGGCGGCGTCCAGGATGTCGTCCACCCAGGTCTCGCTTTCGCCGCCGTTGCAGATGAACACGTCCGCCTGGGAAATGCGGATCACGTCCAGGGGCGTGGGCTCAAAGCTGTGGGCCTCACGGCCCGCCGTTACCAGCAGGTATGGCTCCACCCGGTCGCCGCCGATGGCCCGGACGAAGTCGTAGTAGGGGAACAGGGTGCACACCACCTGCAATTTGCCGGTGTCCTCCCCCCCCCGGCGGGCGGCGCACCCGGTCAGGGCCAGTGCCGCCGCCAGCAGCAGGCACAGGGCCTGCACGCGATATCGTTTCATGGGTCTCTCCCTTCTTAACGGCCTGTCAAAAGGCCCGCAACTATATATTATACAGGAAAAGCCCCCAAATAGAAAGCTTTTTTTGCGCAGACAAGGGCCCCGGCAGCGCCGGGGGCCTTGCTTTACGCTTGGGTGTTTTTTCTTACTTCCCCTCCGGCAGGCGGTAGGTCTGGGCATAGTCCCGGAAGCGGCCCGCGAAGTCGGGGTCCTGGGTCTGGGCGGCCCGGAGGGTCTCGTGAAGGTTCAGGTTGTGGCGGGCGGCGTCGATGACGCAGCCCGCGATGTTGGAGCAGTGGTCCGAGGTGCGCTCCAGGTCCGTCAGCAGGTCCGCCCACACGAAGCCCGCCTCGATGCTGCACTGTCCCTGCCGCATGCGGAGGATGTGGCGGGTGCGCATTTCCTCCTTCAGCTTGTCGATGACCTGCTCCAGGGGCTCCACCCGGGCGGCCCGGGCGGCGTCGTTCTGGCGGAAGCCGTCCAGGGACAGGTGCAGGATCTCCCGGATGGCCCGGGCCAGGGTCTCATACTCCGCCATGGCCGCCGGGGAGAAGGACAGTCCCTTGCTCTGCAGCTCCTCCGCCGACTCCAGCACGTTGACGGCGTGGTCGGAGATGCGCTCGAAGTCGCCGATGGTTTTCAGCAGCTCCGTGGACTCCTGGCTCTCGCTGTCCGACAGGGAGTGGCTGCTCAGCTGCACCAGATAGGTGCCGATGATGTCCTCATAGTGGTCGCAGCGCTCCTCGTCCTCCCGGATGGACCGGGCCAGCTCCGGGGTGTAGCCGGTCAGGGAGGTCAGGGCGTTTTCCAGGGCGCGGACGGCGCAGGCGGCCATCTCCCCGGCCACGTTCCGGGCCTGGCCCAGGGCCAGGGCAGGGGTGGCCAGCAGGCGGGCGTCCAGCTCGGACGTCTCCTCCCGGCGCTGGGCGTCGGGCACCAGCCGGATGGCCAGCTTTTCCAGCAGATTTCCGGCAGGCAGCAGCATGGCGGTGCACAGGATGTTGAACACCGAGTGGGCGATGGCGATGCCGTACATGGTGGCGGGCCGGTCCAGGATCGCCGGGGCGAAGATGGCCTTGACGATGCAGAACACCGACAGCAGCACCACCACGCCGATGACATTGAACATCAGGTGGACCACGGCGGCCCGGCGGGCGTTTTTGTTGGTGCCCACGGAGGACAGCATGGCCGTGACGCAGGTGCCGATGTTCTGGCCCATGATGATGGGGATGGCGGCGGCATAGCTGACGCCGCCGGTGACGGACAGGGCCTGCAGAATGCCCACGGAGGCGGAGGAGGACTGGATGATGCCCGTCAGCACCGCGCCCACCAGCACGCCCAGGATGGGATTGCGGAACATCAGGAACAGCTGGGTGAACTCCGGCACGTCCTTCAGGCCGGACACGGCCCCGCTCATGGTCTCCATGCCGAACATCAGGGTGGCGAAGCCCAGCAGGATGGTGCCGGTGTCCTTTTTCTTGTCGGACTTGCAGAACATATAGAAGATGATGCCGATCAGGGCCAGCACCGGGGTAAAGGACGAGGGCTTCAGCAGCTGCACCCAGGTGCTGCCGCTGTCGATGCCCGCCAGGCTCAGCAGCCACGCGGTGACGGTGGTGCCCACGTTGGCGCCCATGATGACGTTGATGGCCTGGCGCAGGGTCATCAGCCCCGAGTTCACGAAGCCCACCACCATCACCGTGGTGGCGGAGGAGCTCTGGATAATGGCGGTGATGCCCAGGCCCGTCAGAAAGCCCACAAATACCCGGCTGGTCATCTTATCCAGCAGGGTCCGCAGCTTGCCGCCGGCCCGGCGCTCCAGGGCCTGGCCCATCACGTTCATGCCGAACAGGAACAGACACAGTCCGCCCACCAGCGTCAGCGCATTGAAAATAGTCATAATTCTTTACTCCCTCATTCCAACTTTTTGACAATTGACAGTATAAAGGGTGTATGTCAAATCCGTTGTAATGGGTGTGTAAAATCTATGTAAAATTTTCAGCAAAAATCCCCGGGCGGATGGCCCGGGGATAAGCCTTACTTTTCGGAGAACACGTCCCAGTTTTTCACGAAATACTCCACGCCGGAGTACACCGTGGTCACCAGGATGACCCCCTGGCACACCAGGTTCAGCCAGTGGGGAATGCCGAACAGGATCAGGCAGATGCACACCATGGTGCTGGCGGTTTTGACCTTGCCGGACCAGCCTGCGGCGATGACCCGGCCCTTTTCCACGGCGATGAGCCGCATGCCGGACACGGCGAACTCCCGCAGCAGCACGGCGGCCAGGACCCAGCCCATCATGTCGCCGGTTTCCACGAACCAGCACAGGGCCGCCATCACCAGGCACTTGTCCGCCAGGGGGTCGGCAAACTTGCCGAAATCCGACACCTGGTTATAGTGGCGGGCGATATAGCCGTCCAGCAGGTCCGTCAGGCAGGCCGCAATGTAAACGGCCAGGGCCACATAGCGGCTGCCGGGGAAGTCCCAGTAGGCAATGACCAGGAACACCGGGATCAGAAACACCCGGGCCAGGGTCAGTTTGTTGGCTGTGTTCATAGGCATGGCGTCATTCCTCCGTTCGTTCACCGGTAAGCTCGCCGTCCATGGCCCCGGTGATGCGCACACGGACAAATTCCCCCGCTTCCACGGGCTGATCGGATGTGAAGTAAATATTGCCGTCGATGCCGGGGCTTTCGGCGTAGCTGCGGCCCACATAGCTCATGGACTGGCCGTCCCACCCGTCGCACAGCACCTCCACGGTGTCGCCCATGCGGCTGTCGTTGAACTGGTCCATGACCTGGGACTGCACCTCCATCACCAGCTCCGCCCGGCGCTGGGCCTCCTCGGTGTCCACCCGGTTGAGCATCTTCGCCGCAGGGGTACCCTCCTCCGGGGAGTAGGCAAAGGCCCCCACCCGCTGGAGCTTCTGCTCCCCCAAAAAGCTACACAGCTCCTCGAAGGCGGCCTCGTCCTCATAGGGGAGGCCGGTGATGAGGCTGGTGCGCAGCACCACGCCGGGGATCCGCTCCCGCAGCCGGGCAAACAGGGCCTCCAGCCCCGCCTTGGTCTCTCGGCGGCGCATGGCCTTGAGCACCGCGTCGTTGCAGTGCTGGATGGGAATATCCAGGTAGTTGCAGATCTTCTCCTCCCCGGCGATGGTGTCGATGAGCTCGTCGGACAGGTTGTCGGGGTACAGATAGTGCAGCCGGACCCAGTGGAAGGGCAGTTTGCACAGAGCCCGCAGCAGCTCCGGCAGCTTCCGCTCCCCGTACAGGTCCATGCCGTAGCGGGTAATATCCTGGGCGATGACGATGCACTCCTGCACGCCGTCGTCCGCCAGGGCCTGGGCCTCCTGCAAAATGTCCTCCATCCGGCGGGAGCGGTAGTTACCCCGCAGGGAGGGGATCACGCAGTAGGCGCAGCGGTTGCTGCACCCCTCCGCAATCCGCAGATAGGCATAGTGCCGGGGGGTGGACAGCACCCGGGGCAGCTCCTCCACCGGGCCGTTGATGTCCGCGAAATGGCGGCACTCCCGACCCTCCATCACCTGCTCCAGAGCAGGCACGATGTCGCCGAAGCAGCCGGTGCCCATGATGCCGTCGATCTCCGGCAGCTCATCCAGGATATCGGCCTGATACCGCTGGCTCAGGCAGCCGGTGACGAGAATTTTCTGAATTTCCCCGGCGTCCTTCAGCTGGGCGGCGGACAGAATGGTGTCGATGGCCTCGCTTTTGGCGCTGTCGATAAAGCCGCAGGTGTTGATGACCACCACGTCGCTGCCGGGGCAGTCCTCCTGGACGGTGATGCCCGCCTGGAGGCACAGGGCCATCATCTGCTCGGTGTTGACCCGGTTCTTGTCGCAGCCCAGGGATATGAATGATACGTTCATGGTTGTGTTTCCTTTGCGTGAAGTTGTAAATGTGCCGGTCAATCCTCCGGCTCCCGGTCCAGCCGGGCCAGAGCAGGGCGGATATCCTGCCAGGAGAAGCCCCGGCGCTGCAGGGCGGCGGACAGCCGCTGGAGCGTGGCCCGGTCCGGGGTCTTGCCCCGGAGCTTGGCGGTCAGAAACCGGTCAATGGCCTCCTCCGGGTCCGGCATCCGGGCCAGGGCGTCGTCCCACAGCTCCCGGGGCACCCCCCGGTGCTGCAGCTCCTGGCGCACCCGGCCGGGGCCGTAGCCCATGGCGGCATAGTGCCGCACGATGACCCCGGCATAGGCGGCGTCGTCCACCGCCCCCAGGTCCGCCAGCCACCGGGCGGTCTCCTGAGCCTCCTGGGGGTCCGTTCCCTTTTTCACCAGCCGGTCGGACAGCTCCTTCTGGGACAGCATCCGCCGTCCGGCCATCTCCGCCGCCTGCTGCCGGGTCAGGGACCGGGCAGCCGCCCGGTTCAGCTCCTCCAGCACGTCCTCCGCCAGGTCCATGCCCGGCCGCAGGTCAAACCGCAGCAGCTCCTCCGGCGTGATCCGCAGCAGCCGGCCGCCGGTGAGATACACCAGCACCCGGTCCTTTTTGTGCAGGGACGGCTGGATGCGCTCAATCCTCGTCATCGAAGTCGTCGGCGGACACGTCCACCGCCCGGCCCGCCGCCTTGGCGGCGATCTTGGACTGGCTACTCATCAGCTTGTGGAAGTCCCGGCGGATGGCGGCCTCCAGCTTGTCGGCCTCGTCGGGGTGATCCCGGAAATACTGCTTGGCGGCGTCCCGGCCCTGGCCCAGGCGGATATCCCCCATGTTGAACCAGGAGCCGCTTTTCTGGACCAGGTCCAGCTTCACGCCCAGATCCAGCATCTCGCCCAGGCGGCTGATGCCCTCGCCATACATGATGTCAAACTCCGCCTCCCGGAAGGGGGGCGCCACCTTGTTTTTCACCACCTTGGCCCGGGTGCGGTTGCCGATGATCTCGCCGCCGGACTTCAGGGCCTCGATGCGGCGCACGTCGATGCGGACGGAGGCATAGAACTTCAGGGCCCGGCCGCCGGTGGTGACCTCGGGATTTCCGTACATGACGCCCACCTTTTCCCGCAGCTGGTTGATGAAGATGACGATGCTGTTGGTTTTGGCGATGACGCCGGTGAGCTTGCGCAGGGCCTGGCTCATAAGCCGGGCGTGCAGGCCCACGAAGCTGTCGCCCATCTCGCCCTCGATCTCCGCCCGGGGCACCAGGGCGGCCACGGAGTCCACCACCACCACGTCGATGGCGCCGGAGCGGACCAGGGCCTCGGTGATTTCCAGGGCCTGCTCGCCGGTGTCCGGCTGGGAGATCAGCATGTCCTCGATCCGCACGCCCAGGGCCCGGGCATAGGTGGGATCCAGGGCGTGCTCGGCGTCCACAAAGGCCACCTCGCCGCCCAGCTTCTGGGCCTGGGCCAGAATGTGCAGGGCCAGGGTGGTCTTACCGGAGGACTCCGGCCCGTAGATCTCGATGATGCGCCCCCGGGGCACGCCGCCGATGCCCAAAGCCAGGTCCAGGGCCAGGGAGCCCGTGGGGATGGCCTCCACGTTGGTTTCGGCGTTTTCACCATAGCGCATGATGGAGCCCTTGCCATACATTTTTTCGATCTGCTGCATGGCGGTCTCCAGCGCCTTTTTCTTGTCGGAGCCCGCAGGGACTGCGGCAGAGGTATCCTTTTTCGCTGCCATTTTCGTCTCCTCCTCTAATTTATATTGCCGTGATGGTATCAAAAAGCCTGTCCGGAAAGGCGGACAGTCAGATCTCCTGATACAGGTCCCCCAGCACCACCCGGGGAATGCCCGCCGGGTCCGGGAGAATTTCCAGGTCGCCGAAGCCCACGCTGCGCATCAGCCGCAGCACGTCGTCTGCCTGGCCGATGCCCACCTCGAAGCACAGCCGGGACCCGGGATGCAGCACCGAGCGCCAGTGGGCGCAGATGGCCCGGTAAAAGTCCAGGCCGTCGGCCCCGCCGTCCAGGGCCATGTGGGGCTCGTAATCCCGGACGGAGGCGTCCAGCCCGGGAATATCCCCGGAGGGGATATAGGGGGGATTGCTGACGATGCAGTCAAAGTCCCCCAGCCGCTGCACCGGCGGGCGCAGGGCGTCCAGCTGCATGGCTGTCACCCGGCCGGTGAGGCCGCAGCGGCGGATGTTCTGACGGCAGACCCGCAAAGCCCCGTCGCTGAGCTCCCCCAGCACCACCCGGGCGCCGGGCACCTGGCTGGCGATGGCCAGCCCCAGGCAGCCGGAACCGGCGCACAGGTCCAGGACCCGGGGAGCCTCCTGCTGCCGCAGCCAGCCGATGGCGGCCTCGGCCAGGGTCTCCGTGTCGGGCCGGGGGATCAGCACGCTTTCGCTGATGTCCAGGGGCAGGCCGTAAAACTCCCACTCGCCGATGAGATAAGCCACCGGCTCCCCGGCCAGACGGCGGCGGGCCAGGGCCCAGGCCGCCTCCTCCACCTCCGGGGACGCGTACAGCGCGCCGTCCCGCAGCAGCCGGGCCTTATCCTTTCCGGCGGCGAAGCACACCAGCTCCCGGGCCTCCAGGGTGGCGGCCTCGATCCCCGCCTGCCGCAGGGACCGCCGGATATCCAGGGTCAGATCGTTGTATGTAGCGGCCATTACCAGGCGTCCTTTCCCTGCTCCTCCGGCAGCACCAGCTTCAGGGCCTCGATGGCCACCTCCAGCATGGAGTCGTCCGGCTCGTTGGTGGTGAAATTCTGCAGCCACATGCCCGGGGCGGACAGGATACGGGTGACGGCGTTGTCGTGACGGCCCACAAAGCGGTTGAATTCATAGGTGACGCCCACCACCGGGATCAGCAGCAGCAGGTGCATGGCCACCCGGACCCACAGATTCTGCCAGTTCACATAGCTGAACACGATGCTGCTGCACAGAATAGACACCACGATGACCACGAACAGGAAGCTGGTGCCGCAGCGGGGATGGTGCTTGGGCTGGATGCGGGCGTTTTCCACCGTCAGCGGCAGGCCCGCCTCATAGCAGAAGATGGTCTTATGCTCCGCCCCGTGATAGCAGAACACCCGGCGCACGTCCTTCTGCCTGGAGCAGAGGATCAGGTACCCCAGGAAAATGGCGATCTTCACCGCCCCCTCGATGAGGTTGTGGACGGCGGCATGCCGGGCGTGGAACAGCCCGGCGATGAAGGTGGGCAGCAGCATGAACAGCAGCAGGGTCAGCCCCAGGGACAGGATCACCGACACCCACACCAGCACCGACTGCAGCTTCTCCGCCGGAACGTGCTCCTCCAGCCACTTATCCAGCTTGGAGGGCTGGACGTTTTCGTCCTCGGGGTAATAGTCGGCGGAGAACATCAGGGCCTTGACGCCCCGGACCATGGAGTCCAGAAACGTGACGGCCCCCCGGAGGATGGGCCAGCCCAGAATGGGATACTTATCCTTGATCAGGGTCAGCTCCTCCACCTTGGTCACCAGGCCCTCCGGCGAGCGGACCACGATGGCCTGCTTTTCCGGCCCGCGCATGAGAATGCCCTCGATCAGGGCCTGACCGCCGATGGAGGTGCGGAATTGCTTGTTATTTTTTTCCATGGGGAATGGGTTCCTTTCCAGTATCATAACACACCCGCTGCAAAAATGCAACAGGCGTTCGATTTTTTACAGCTCCTGGCCGGAGATGGGCAGCCGGATGGTAACGATGGCTCCGCCGCCGTCGGCGTTGCCGATGTCGAACACGCCGCCGTGGCGCTGGACGATCTCGTCGCACACCGCCAGGCCGATGCCGCTGCCCCGAGCCTTGGACTGTCTCTTATACACATCTGACGCTGCCGACGACTAGTCGAG
>ENA-OZAN01000889-OZAN01000889.1-human-gut-metagenome-genome-assembly--contig:-NODE-889-length-9544-cov-3.834651_pt1 | contig 9544 bp, 8 predicted proteins | sample MGYA00243305_ERZ653507 | MGnify/ENA primary metagenome ERZ653507 (study PRJEB26926, sample SAMN06164915) | human gut metagenome | biome: ENVO:00009003; feature: ENVO:2100002; material: ENVO:00002003... | reverse complement strand
ACAAGGGACGCTGTCCCTTGACCCTGCAAGGGGAAATTTTCCCCTTGACCCCTTTCGCGCGATTGAGCTGGTTTCACTACCATAATTCTTCCGCGTGTTGCTTTTTTTCCCCTTCCCCCTTCCGAATTTTCCCTCAAGGAGGTGTTTTCCCCCATGATTGCCATCCTCGACTACGGCATGGGCAATCTCCGCAGCGTCCAAAAGGCGCTCGAATTTCTTGCCGTCCCCTGCTTCATCACCGACACCCCCTCCGCCCTTTCCACCGCCGACCACATCATCCTCCCCGGCGTCGGCGCGTTTTCCGATGCCATGACCCGCATCCGTGCGCTCCATCTCGACCGCGCCATTCTCTCCGCCGCCGATGCAGGCGTACCTATCCTCGGCATTTGTCTTGGAATGCAGATGCTCTTCCAGCACAGCGAGGAAAATGGCTTCTACGATGGTCTGGGGCTGTTCCCCGGCACAATCACGAAATTCCGCGACGCGGGGCTAAAAATCCCCCATATGGGGTGGAATACGCTCGACACACGCCCGTGCGTCCTCTTTGACGGCGGACAGTCGCCGTTTGTCTATTTCGTCCACAGCTACTGTATGGCGGATGTGTCACCGGAATGGACGACCGCCACCTGCACTTACGGGCAGACTTTCACCGCCGCCATACAGCGTGGAAACGTGATGGCAACGCAGTTTCACCCGGAAAAATCAGGTGAAGTCGGGCTGAATATGCTCCGGCGATTTGCGCAGTGGAAGGGGGACAAATCATGCTGACCAAGCGAATCATCCCCTGTCTGGACATCCGCGACGGTCGGGTGGTCAAGGGCGTGAACTTCGTGGATATCCGCGACGCGGGCGACCCGGTGGAAGCCGCGGTGCGCTACAATGAGGCAGGCGCGGACGAACTGGTACTGCTGGACATCAACGCATCCTACGAGAAGCGCGGCACGATGCTGGACGTGGTGTCGCGTGTGGCGGAGCAGGTGTTCATCCCATTCACAGTCGGCGGCGGCATCAGCGACATCGATCAGATTCGCGCGCTGCTGCGGCTGGGCGCGGACAAGGTGAGCATCAACTCGCCCGCCGTGCGCAACCCGGATTTCATCACCGAGAGCGCGCTGCGGTTCGGCAGTCAGTGCATCGTGCTGGCAATGGATGTAAAATCGCGCGCTGGCGGCGGCTGGGACGTGTACGTTCGCGGCGGGCGCGAGAACGCAGGGCTGGACGCACTGGAATGGGCGGCAGAGGGCGTGAAGCGCGGCGCGGGTGAAATTCTGCTGACGAGCATGGACTGTGACGGCGTGGGCAACGGTTTCGCACTCGATGTGACGCGCGCTATTGCGGATGAAGTCGGCGTGCCGGTGATTGCCAGCGGCGGTGCGGGCAAGATGGAGCACTTCCGCGACGCGCTGACCGTCGGGCACGCTGATGCTGCCCTCGCCGCGACGCTGTTCCACTTCGGCATCCTGAAAATCAGCGACTTGAAGGAATATCTGGCGCGCGAGGGCGTGCCGGTCAGGAGGACATGAGTATGTATGAGAGCGAATTAGCGCTGCGCCTGACTCCCTACGTTGCAGGTGAGCAGCCGAAAAACCGCAAGTTTATCAAGCTCAACACGAACGAGAATCCGTATCCGCCGTCGCCGCGCGTGGCTGAGGTGCTGCGCTCGTTCGATGCCGCGTCCCTGCGCCTGTACCCGGACATGGATGCGACTGCCCTGCGCGAAGCCATCAGTGCCGTCGAGGGGGTTCCGGCGGACTGGGTGTTCTGCGGCAACGGCTCAGACGAAGTGCTGGCGTTTGCGTTTGCGGCGTTTTTCGCGGGCAAAACCGTCGCCATTCCGGCGGTGACGTACTCGTTTTACCCGGTTTATGCGAATTTGTACGGCGCAAAAGTCGCATCTGTGCCGATGAAGCCCGATTTTTCGGTGGATGTGGATGGTCTGCGCCTTGCCTGCCCCATTGCCTTGGCGAACCCGAACGGCCCGACCGGCATAGCGCTCCCGCTGGATGTGCTGCGAGATTTGGCGGCGTACACGCGCGACTGCGGCGAAGTGCTGCTGATTGACGAGGCGTACGCGGCATTCGCGGAGGAAGTCGCCGTACCGCTCCTGCGCGAATTTGACAACGTAATAATTACCCGCACGTTCAGCAAGAGTCACGCTCTGGCGGGAATGCGCGTCGGCTATGCGCTGGGGCATCCGCGCTTGATGGCTGCCATGAGGCGCATCCGCGACAGCTTCAACAGCTACCCGGTTGACCGCCTGGCACAAGCCGCTGCGCGCGAAGCCGAGCTGGATACGGCATACACTGCGCGCATCGTCGCCACCATCAGCCATGACCGCGATATCTGCCGCCAAGCATTAGCGGACGCGGGCATTCCCGTCCTCAAGAGCCGCACAAACTTCCTCTTCGTTAAGGCATCGGAAAATGACGCCGCGCCGATTCAGCAGCTTCTGCGCGACGACGGCATCCTTGTCCGCCACTTTAGCACGCCGCTCCTGCGGTCGTATCTGCGCGTAACGATTGGCACGACGGAGGACATGCGGATCGTCACGGAGCGTCTCATCAGTAGAATAAAGGGTTGATGCAATTGCCCTGCGCCGAAGGACTTTTCTCCGGCGCATTTTTTCATTTATCATTTATAATGTATGTTTTTCCGAAAATCCGCCTGCTTAGACGTGCAAAGCCTTGCATTTCCTGCGAAAACGCGCTATACTGATTCCCGTCGGAATTCGCCGGCGAGAGGAGTTTTTCACATGATGAAAAAGAATTTGAAATACCTGTTGGCTTTGCTCTGCATCATCGTCCTGCTGCTCTGCACGGGATGTTCATCGAATAACGCTGCACCGCAGCCCATCAGCATTACGGTCTGGACATACTACAACGGTACATTGCTGGAGAGTTTCAATACGCTCGTCAAAGCCTTCAACGAAACGGTTGGCAAGGAAAAGGGCATCATTGTTGAGGCGTACAGCCAAGGCAGCGTGAACGAGCTGGAAGCCAGCGTCATGCAGTCCGCCAAGGGAAAAGTCGGCGCGGCAGCGATGCCGAACATCTTCTCCGCCTACGCCGACACCGCCTACGCACTGGACAAGCTGGGGCTGGTCGTTGATGTCAGCAGCTATCTGACAGCAGACGAACGCGCCGCATATGTCGATAATTATCTCACCGAAGGCGACTTCGGGCAGACTGGGAGCATCAAAATCTTCCCGGTTGCCAAGTCTACCGAACTGCTTTTCCTGAATGAAACGGACTGGCAGCCTTTCGCCGAGGCGACCGGCACGCAGGAAAGCGAGATGCTCACCATCGAGGGTCTGCTTGCCGTCGCCGAGCGCTACTACAACTGGACAGACGCGCAGACCGCCACGCCTGATGACGGCAAGGCCCTCTTCGGGCGCGATGCAATGGCGAATTATCTGCTCATCGGCGCGCAGGAGCTGGGCTGCACCATCTTCGAGGTGGATGGCGATGGGCGTCTTACGCTGCATTTCGACCGCAATATCATCCGCAAGCTCTGGGACAGCTACTACGTTCCGTTCATCAAGGGCTATTTCAGCGCTGCCGGACGCTTCCGCAGCGACGATATCAAGACGGGCAACCTGCTGTGCTACGTCGGTTCATCCTCCAGCGGCACGTTCTTCCCCTCCCGTGTCATAACCAGCGACACCGAAAGCCATGACATCACGCTGAAAGTGCTCCCCTGCCCGAAGTTTGCGGATGGCGAATCGTTTGCTGTCCAGCAGGGCGCCGGCATGGTCGTCACGGCGGCCGATGAAGCGAAAGTGCGCGCGAGCGTGGAGTTCCTCAAGTGGTTCACCCTGCCGGAAAACGACATCAGCTTCTCCGTCGGTTCGGGCTACATGCCGGTGACAAAGGCGGCAAACAACATGGATACCATCAAGGCCGCCGGACTGACGCTCTCCCCCGTCGTCGAGCAGGTGCTGACGGGCGCGGTCGCGACGATCAATGAGAATCGCCTGTACACACCGCTGGCGTTTGAGGGCGGTCAGGCGGCGCGCAAAGTGCTGGAATACGCATTGAGCGACAAAGCCGCGGCAGACCGTGCCATCGTCGTCGAGCGAATCGCCGCGGGGATGAGCGCCGAGGAAGCTGAAGCGGAGTTTCTCACGGATGAATGCTTTGACAGCTGGTATCAGGAGACGCTGACGAAGCTGCAAGCCTACGAATAATCAAATCGCCCTGATTGCCGCTAGCGTGTGTTTCTAAAATGAGACCGGTGCAGTTTCGAGCAGATTTTCTTGCAATTCAAGGATGAAAACCGAAGGTTTACTGGCGGTAAATCGAGGTTTGAAGACGCAAGTGCAAGAAAAGATGCCGAAAATGCTGCCGGTGAATTTAGAAACACACTCTAAAAAGGAGGTGAAAGTGTCATGGTTCCCGCGCCGCAGAGCCGCAAAATGCATTCTGTCTTTTTCACCATCTTCTTTTCTCTGCTGCTCGTGCTGGTGATTGAATTGACCCTGCTCATCGGCACAATTGTCGTCGGGCAAGTGCCGTCGCAGCTGGATGACAATGCGGAGGAAGTTCTGTGCGAACAGGTGGAAAATCGCAGCGGATATTTGCATAATTTTCTGGTTTCTTCGCAGGAGCTGACCGCGCTGTCCACCTACATCAACAGTCAGACCGAAGCGCTCTTGGCGGACGGTACGATTTCGCTGGATACGCTGGATTCCGGCAGTGCCGCATCCGAGCCGCTTCTGCGCGCCATTTCGTCGGAGCTGGTGTTCGAAATGCGCGCAAAAAAACTCAGCGGCATCTATGTTATTTTCTGCAGCCGCGATTTGGATGACTGCGTGGACGGGACGCGCTTCCCCGGTATTTATGTGCGCGACCTCGACCCGGATGGTCCATATTCCGACCGCAATGCTGACCTTTCGCTGGAGTTTGCCCCGGCAACGCTTGTGCAATCCACAGGGCTTTACACCGCCAGCGCTTGGCAGCCTGCCTTTGAATATCAGCGCGAAGCATCAGACTTTCTCTATCTTCCCTATCAAACCGCGCGGAACGCCGAAACTCTGCTTTCGGCGGATGATTATGGTCACTGGACGCGCTTTCCATTCTGCCTCCCTGATGACCCACGCAGCGTGTTTTCCTACTCCCAGCCGCTGATACTTTCCGATGGCACGGTGTATGGCGTGGTCGGCATCGGGCTTTTGTCAGACCCCTACCTGCGCGGCAAGCTGCCCACCAATGAATTGCAGAACGAGGGAAGCGGCAGTTACCTGCTCTGCTCGACGACGGACGACCTGTCCGCGGATACGCTGACGCTGCAAATCGCCGTCTGCTCTTCGCACGACGCAGCAATTCATGCGGGAAACACGCTGGTGCTGCAAAAGGATGCATCCGGTGAGGGCTTTCTGACAATTGACGGCACACGCTACTTTGCCAGCGAACAGCCGCTGGCGCTGTACAGCCGAAACGCGCCGTTCTCCGGTGAGCACTGGCTGCTGATTGGGCTTGTGCCCGTCAAGCAGCTGTACAGCTTTTCCGGCAGCGTTCGGCAAATGCTGGTGATTATCGTCGTACTGACACTGCTGGCAGGTGTTTTTGCTTCCTTCATCGTCAGTCGGCGTTTAGCACAACCGATTACGCGCCTGTCCAAGCAGATCAGCGCGTCACAGAATCAGCGGTATCAAGTGCCGACGCTCTCCCCGACGGGCATCTGTGAGCTTGACCAATTCTCCGCCGCCTTCACCCAGCGTTCACAGGAGATTTTGGACACGTCAGTCAAGTTCCAGCGCATTATGGAATTGGCGAGCGTGGAAATCGGCGGCTTTGAGAAGCGGCCTGATGTGGATACCGTGTATGTGACGGACAATTTCTTCTCCCTCTTGGCGCTGCCGGACGTACCGCCGGATTCGCTGGACAAGGATTGGTTCGATGCCATCCTGAACGGCTGGAAGCAGACGCACGAGTACGTAACCCGCGCATACGGCGGCGAAGTGTACGCCCTGCCCGCTTCGGGCGGCACGGTGCGCTACATCCTCCTGCGTTCCGGCGAAGAACGCGGGACGCAGGTCGGTCTGGTGGAGGATGTAACGACCTCCATGCAGGAGCGCCGCCGCATTGAGCACGAGCGCGACTACGACGTACTGACCGGGCTGTACAACCGCTTCTCGTTCATGCGGAAGGTACAGGAGATGTTCGCGCACCCGGACAAGATGCGCCATGCTGCGCTGCTGATGACCGATTTGGACGACCTGAAGCGCATCAACGACACCTACGGACACGACTGTGGCGACCGCTACATCCGCCTGACCGGGCAATGCCTTGCAGAGAATATCCCGGCGAACGCGGTCTGTTCGCGGCTTTCGGGCGACGAATTTGTTGTCCTGCTGCACGGCTATGAATCCCGCGATGCGCTCCGGGCGGATTTGACGCACCTGCAGGAAGCCATGTCCACCTACACCGCCGTGCTGCCTTCCGGCGACACGATGCACATTGCCATTTCCGGCGGCGTGGCGTGGTATCCGGATGACAGCCGCGATTTCGCGACCCTCAAACGCTATGCCGACTTTGCGCTCTATCAGGTGAAGCGGCAGCGCAAGGGCGAAATCCGCGAATTTGACATTGGTGCATACAACCGCGAAGCCTACTACGCGCAGTTGCGGCAGGAGTTCTCCGCACTGCTGGAGAACAACAGCGTGTTCTATCACTTTCAGCCGCTGTTCTCCGCGCGTGACGGGCATGTGGTGGCTTACGAGGCACTGATGCGCGTCAACATGCCGCTGCTGCGTTCCCCCGAAACCATCATGAAGCTGGCGCACGAGGAGAATCGGCTGTACGACATTGAGCATTTGACCCTCTTCAAGGGCACGCAGACGTTCGAGCGCCTCGTCTCGTGCGGCAAGCTCTCCCCCGACGCGAAGCTGTTCATCAACTCCATTGCAAACGTTTCGCTGACAGATGCTGATTTTGCGGATTTTCGCCGTCAGTTTGCCCCGATGCTGAAGAAAATGGTCATCGAAATTACCGAGGAAGAAGAAACGATGCCGGAGGTGCTTGCCATCAAGCGCCGTCAGCTGGGCGGAACCGCGGTCTTTGCGCTGGATGATTACGGCAGCGGGTACAGCAACAGCAACAACCTGCTTCTGCTCGCCCCGCACTACATCAAGGTGGATATTGCCATCATCTGCGGCATTGACTCCAACATCGACAAGCAGCAGGTCGTCACGGACGTCGTCACCTACGCCCATGCGCGCCAGATGCAGGTTGTCGCGGAGGGCATTGAAAACGAAGCCGAACTGCGCACTGTCCTGCGCTTAGGCGTTGATTTGCTGCAAGGTTACTTTCTCGCCCGCCCCGCCGCGATTCCCGACCCAATTGCTCCCGCGGCGCTAAAGATACTCAAGGATGCGCATTTTGCATGATGAACTGAATCCAATCGACTACTCGGAGGTTCAAGCCATGATTGTATCCCCTTCCATCCTCGCTGCCGATGTTCTCAACCTCGAATCCGCCGCTGCCCGCATGATTGCCGCGGGCGCAGACTGGATTCATGTAGACGTCATGGACGGGCATTTCGTGCCGAACCTCAGCTTCAGCCCCAGCGTTGTGAGAGCGCTCCATGAGCGCTTCACCATCCCGCTGGATGTGCACCTCATGCTCGACCAGCCCGAAAAATACGTCGAAGCCTTCTGCCGGGCAGGCGCGTCCTCCATCACGATTCATGAGGAAATCGCCGCCGACCGCGCCGAAATTCTCCGCTGCATCCGCGCGCAGGGCGTCAAGACGGCGGTATCCATCAAGCCCAACACGCCGGTGGACGCCATCATCCCCCTGCTGCCCCTGTGCGACATGGTGCTGCTGATGTCGGTCGAGCCCGGCTTCGGCGGGCAGAAATTCAACCCCATCGTGCTGGACAAACTCCGCCAGCTCCGCGCCATCGGCTACACCGGGCTGACCGAGGTGGACGGCGGCGTGTCGCTTAGCAATCTGCCCCTGCTGCACGAGTGCGGGCTGGACGCTGCGGTCATGGGCACAGCGCTGTTCAAGAGCGCAAATCCCGCCGAGGACATCGCGAAAATCCACCAAATGCGTTGAATGGCGGCTGCAAAATGCGGATAAGCTATCCGCAGGAGGTGCATCCGCATGAAAAAAAACAAAGCGAAAAAGCACAGCAAAAAGCCGCTGTTCGCGCCCATCAAAGTCAAGCGCCGCATGAGCCGGGAACGTCCGGTGTCCTGACGGCAAAGGAGAAGCCTATGATACCCGAAGTACCGCCGCTGCTGCATGAGCGGCTGGAAGCACAATACGGCGCGGAGCTTGCGCGGGAGATTGAAGCGGGCTATGTCCGCAAGCACACGACGTTCCGCGTCAATCCGCTTAAAGGCGACCGGGACGCGGTTCTGCGCGAAATCGCGGATGCTGGCATTGCCACCGAGCCGGTTGCGTGGTATGACGATGCGTTCCTGCTGCCGGACGGCAATGAAGAGCAGCTGCGCGCCCTGCCCTGCTACGACGCGGGCGCGATTTACCTGCAATCGCTTTCCTCGATGCTGCCCGCGCTGGTGCTTGCGCCGAAAGCAGGCGAAACCGTGCTGGACATGGCGGCTGCCCCCGGCGGCAAAACGACGCAGATGGCGGCAATGGAGGATGCGCTCGACCGCTGGGGCTTCGAGGTCATCCGCAGCCGTGAACCCGGCGGATGCCCCATCAGCGAGAAGATTCGCGCGCTGCTGCTTGACCCTGAAAACAAGGCAATGGACGAGACGACCGAGGCCATTCTCTACGCCGCGGCGCGTGCGCAGCATGTGCGGCAGGTCATCCGCCCGGCGCTGCAAGCGGGTAAAACGGTGCTGTGCGACCGCTTTGTGGATTCATCCGTGGCATATCAGGGCGGCGGGCGTCAGCTTGGCGTGGACACGGTGCTGAATATCAACCGCCCGGCGGTGGATGGCACGATGCCGATGCTGACGGTCTATCTGGACATTGACCGGGAAGCCGCTCTGCGCCGCCGCGCCGCCAGCAGTCAGCTTGACCGCATCGAGCAGGCGGACGACGCCTTCCGTACACGGACGGAAGCGGCATATCACGAGCTCATCCGCCGCGAGCCGGAGCGGTTCATCGTGGTGGATGCGGCAAAACCGGCAGAGGAAGTCAGCCGGGACATGACGGAGAAGGTCATCCAGCGGCTTATGGAGGCAGAAGCGTGAGCGAGCGAATTGTGGTGGGCATGTCCGGCGGCGTGGATTCGTCCGTCGCGGCGCTGCTGCTTAAACAGCAGGGGTACGACGTGGTCGGCGTGTTCATGAAGAACTGGGAAGAGACGGATGAATCTGGCGTATGTACGGCGGAAAACGATTGGAACGACGTGCGCGAGGTGTGCGAAATCATCGGCATTCCCTACTATGCGGTCAATTTTTCCCGCGAATACTGGGATCGCGTGTTCAGCTACTTCCTTAAAGAATACCGCGCGGGGCGCACGCCGAACCCGGATGTACTGTGCAATCGCGAAATCAAGTTCAAGGCGTTTCTGGATCTGTCTCTTATACACATCTCCGAGCCCACGAGACGCGTAGTAATCT
>ENA-OZAN01000865-OZAN01000865.1-human-gut-metagenome-genome-assembly--contig:-NODE-865-length-9766-cov-13.469777_pt1 | contig 9766 bp, 9 predicted proteins | sample MGYA00243305_ERZ653507 | MGnify/ENA primary metagenome ERZ653507 (study PRJEB26926, sample SAMN06164915) | human gut metagenome | biome: ENVO:00009003; feature: ENVO:2100002; material: ENVO:00002003... | reverse complement strand
AGCCGGTGACGGCTGCTTTTCCTTTACGCTGATGAAGGGTGATAAGGTTGTCGAGTTGACTGAAGTAGTAGGCAATGAGTTGCTGCTCCTTCACTGCTATTGGGTAACTCACGCTTGTTTTTTGAATGTTGCTGCGGCTTAAAGAGAGCACTTTTATGCCCTGCATTAGAGGAAGAAGCTGATGGTGGTAAGCATTGGAATTGAGGTAGTAACCGAGGTACCCCAATGCCATTCTGTTCCGAGGGCGGCACACCATTGTATGTAATCCCGATACTATGGCACTCCCTTGCAAATTACCTATTTCACAGGCTTTTCCGGTCGTTTCATCTTCTGCGGTATCAGCGATAATAACATCACCATCCTGCAATAAAGCCCCATTGAAATCCTCTCGGCATCTATGCGGGATGCGAGGAATATCATCCTTTTGAACATCCAGCACAGAGCCATACTTTATCAGCACATCACCATAATGAACATTCAGGACAGTTCCTTCATCATAACTCAGTTCAGCACGGGAAAGTGTGTTATTCGGGACAGTGCAATCAAACACTTCATCAAACTTACGCTGTTCCCAAGGGTCAGTAAATCCCTTAAAACGAATTTCGGGGTAACTGCTGCCATTTTGCGGGAACATCTTTTCGAGCATCGACTTTTTCACATTCGTCAACTTTTCAAACTTACGCTGATGAAGGGTGATAAGGTCGCTTAGCTTGTCCAAATATCGGGCGATTGCTGTTTGTTCAGCCTTTGACGGATACGCAAAACCGAGAGTTAAAAACTCATCGTAGCTTATACTGCGCCCATCACGAATACCATAGGTTACTGTTTCCAATCGTCGGATAAACGCCTTGGAAGTGAACACATATTTCCAATACTCCGAGTCGTGCTTTTCAGGCTCAGAAAAGCCAAAAACCGTGTAAGCAGGCGAGGTTATGCCCTCTATTGTGGAATGAGCGAACCCACCCTGAAAGGAACGAAGGTGTATCACAAACTGCCCCGGCAATACTCTTTTATAGCCAGCTTCATTTTTCTTATCGTGGAATATATTGATGCTGTTTTCATCTCTACGAATCATTCCACGATCTTGTGTTGCAGACAAAACCGGCAGATCAGGATAGCCCTTATCCGCAGTCGAAATGAACAATTCTTTTGCCTTACGCTGTTCCCAAGCGTCTGAAAATCCTTTGAAGCGAATTGCGGGAGCATCTGATTTTTTCGTCATTCTGCACTACCTCCCAGCAATTTCTTCAACTCATTAAGTCCCAGCATATCATACTCATTACCCTCAAGGTCATCGATCATTCCCGAAAGCGTTGCTTCGGTTTCGCTGATCTGCTGTTCGACCTCGAAGAAAGTTGTAGCATACTTGTTTTGAAGGGCTTGAATTTTGCTCACCAAGCTGTCGATTACGGTATCAGGCAGTTTGTGAATGCTCTCAATGAGAGGAGCAATCCACTTCTTTTCGAGCAAATCCAAAGCCTGCTCATCGCTCAGACTTTCAATCGTATCCTTTGTTTTTGCCTGCAACGCAGCACTCTTTGCCTTGATCTCCGCCTTGATTTCTTTCTCGCTCTTGACCAAGGATTCAACCTTTTCTAAGAGTATACGAAGCGCAACGCTTTCAGGAGAACGGTCTTTCTTCAGTTCCTTAATCTTTTTGGATACTTCTTTCGGAACGAAAGCATCGCCTTCCTCGGTGAGAACATCGTTGCAGCTCTCTTTATCCTCCTCTGTCATTTCATCAAGGATAGACTCATACTCAGAAGGGATTTCCGCCAAACGGCTTTCCAAACCGTGAAGCTCGTCCGTTTCTGTGGAGAGCAAAGTCGCCTGTACCAAGTCGAACGGGATAATATGACCTACCCAGCCCTCTTGAACTTCCTGGTCTTTACCGTCCTTTTTCTTGATGACAAGGTTCGGATCGACCTTCTTTGTTGCAGCAAAGCCTTCGGTTTGCAACATTTCGAGGTCGATGGAAATACCTGTCCAATCGTCGTCAAGAAGCTGGAACGCCGCATATTTGTCGATAAGTGGAATTTCTTTCAATCGCTCGAAAATATCAGCACTCAGAACGGTTTCAGCCTTAGAGATCTCAATGCTTCCCATCCGGTCGATAAGTTCTTCTTTCAGGAATGCCGGGAAAGTGGAAAAGGCGGCGTTAAAAGCACTCTCAAACCCGACCACATCAGGGTGGCTCTTGATGGCACTCTTAATATCAGGGGTAGACACATTCACATAAGGAATGCCGCTCTCGGTAAACAGCGCCTTTTTCAGCGCAGGGAACGCCGTCCAGAATTCGCTCATCTCGTCAATTTCTGCTGTCGGGATACCGCCAAACATAGACGCATAGACATCCCAATGCTCGGCAGCTTCAGAGGAATCAACATAGCGAGGAATGTTCAAGTTATAATCATTGCTGCGAATTTCTTCACGACTGACGACTCGTGAAAACTTCGGAATGCTTTCACGCTTAATAAAGGTATCTGCTATGCGTTTAATGTCAGACGCACGGAGCTTGTTATTTTTACCCTCTTTGATAAAGCCCTTGGATGCATCGATGATAAGGACATCGGTATTCTCACGCTTTTGGCGCAGCACCATAATGATGGTGGGTATTCCTGTCCCGAAGAAGATATTTGCAGGCAGTCCGATAATGGCGTCGATATGGTTATTCTCGATCAGATTCTTTCTGATTTCACCTTCCTCACCGCCACGGAATAGTACGCCGTGGGGAAGAACGATTGTCATAATGCCGTCCGGCTTGATATGGAACAGATCGTGAAGCAGGAAAGCATAGTCGGCTTTTCCTTTGGGAGCAAGTCCAAAACGAGCATAACGAGGATCACCCTCTTTGTTGGACGGGTCCCAAGCCTGCGAATACGGCGGATTGGACACGACCGCATCCACATAGAGAGGATTATAGGTATTTACCGGATCATTTTCGTCAAAGTACGGCCAATCCTCCTCAAGAGTATCGCCGTTACGAGTGACGATATTATCCGGTTTGATGCCACGCATAACCAAATTCATCCGGGTCAGGTTGTAGGTGTTCTCCTTCAACTCCTGAGCGAAGTATTTGATGTTGTTGTCATCGGTCATATACTTGGCAACGCTCTGACCGATATTGATAAGCAACGATCCTGAACCGCTTGTCGGGTCGTAAATCTTGATTTCGCTTTTGCCCTTCAAGTGGCTTGCAACGATTTCAGACATCAGCAGAGATACCTCGTGCGGGGTGTAGAACTCACCTGCTTTCTTTCCAGCATTTGCTGCAAAGTTACTGATAAGATATTCGTAGATAAAGCCGAGAACATCGTAGTCCTGCTTGCCGTCCATAGGAATATCCTTTATCAGCGTCAGAAGCCCGCTGATTGCTTTTGTTTGTGAACCGGAGCTATCGCCAAGTTTGGAAAGACCCGTTTGCAAAGTGTCAAATACTTTATCAAACACCTTCTTGTGCGTGTTGGAAATCAGCCGGCTGAACGCAGAGAGTGCATCACGGACATTTGAAACATCAAAGTCCTTCCCCATAGAGAGCCAAGTAGAAAAGAGGTCTTTATAGGCAATAAAGTAGCCGATATTCTCTTGAACCCACTTAACCGTTTCATCATCTTCTTCTGATACGGTTTTCAGAAGTTCGTCGTCATAGTCATTTTCCTTCAAGAATTTGACTTCTTTATCAGATAGATACTTGTAAAAAATAAAGCCAAGTATGTAATCCTTATATTCATTCGCTTCGATTTTGGAACGCATTTGATTTGCGGAAGCCCATATTTTCTGAGCGAGCTGTTGCTTATTCATCCTGTGAACCCATCCTTTTTCATTTTCTAAGGGAGATATACTACCCCACTGTTATGATACAACAATTAGTGTCCCATAAAACGGACTCATTTCTTGTCGGGAACAAACTCCATAATGTCATCGGTCGTGCAATTCAAGGCTGAGCAGATTTTCCCCAACACTTCAGTGCTTACATTTTCATCACGACTGAGCTTATTGATTGCGTATTTAGTGAGTCCAGCAGCTTCCTGCAAATCTCTTTTCTTCATATCTCGATCAAGCAGAATGTGCCAAAGTTTTTTATAGCTTACAGCCATCGTATCATTCCTTTCTCTCAACCTGCGAGTAAGTGCTAAAACACAACTTATATTATAGCACATAATCCCGAAATATCAACCATAAATCCCGATATTTCAAACTTAGTTCCTGATTTTCATACCTACTCAAACTCTCCTGCAACCGAATAGCTTGGGAACAGCGTAAGTTGGGTGAACTCGTTGATAGAGTAGTTCGCAAGAATACAAACAACGAATCTACGCTACCATTAACAATCTCAGCACAATATGGTTTGGTTGACCAAATCACATACTTTAATAACCGTGTTGCAAGCCGAGATGTGAGCAACTATTACTTGGTGCTGAACGGCGAATTTGCCTACAACAAAAGCACCTCTGATGGCTATCCATTTGGTGCGGTCAAAAGACTTGATCTGTACGAAAAAGGCGTGCTATCAACGCTTTACATCGTTTTTGCTCCCAAGAAAGAGCAACAGATTGATTCGGATTATCTGACCGTTTTCTTTGATACAGATAGGTGGCACAAAGGTGTTGCTGAGAGAGCTGCCGAGGGTGCAAGAAATCACGGGCTTCTCAATATTTCTGCCGAGGATTTCTTTGATATAGACCTTTCTGTACCTAAAGATATTGTAGAGCAAAAGCAGATCGGGGCGTTTATTCGTCAGCTCGACAACCTTATCACCCTTCATCAGCGTAAGCCATTTTTAATGAAATGGAGGACTTCTGATGCTAACAGAAACCAAACGAACAGACTTGTTCTGTGAATATTATGCAAAGTGGATTACGGTGTATAAGAAGGGCGCAATCAGGAAGGTGACGATGGATAAATACCTGATGACGCAGAAATGGCTCGTCAAACTCATTCCGAATCTGAGAGTATGCGATATGAACCGGATCGCTTATCAGCAGCTATTGAACGACTATGCTGAGTTCCACGAGCGCCAAACTACGATGGATTTCCACCACCAGCTCAAGGGAGCTATTCTTGATGCCGTTGATGAGGGCTTGATTGAAAGAGATCCTACTCGCAAGGCAATCATCAAGGGAAAGCCACCGGTTGCTAAGAAAATTAAGTACCTCAATCAGTTTGAGCTACATACGCTGCTGATCTCGCTTGACCTGAAGGATAAGGTGAATTGGGACTACTTTATCCTATTGGTAGCAAAGACGGGGATGCGCTTTTCTGAAGCACTGGCTCTTACCCCGAAAGACTTCGACTTTGCCCATCAGACACTGTCGATAAGCAAGACTTGGGACTACAAAGGAAAGGGCGGCTTCCAGCCAACAAAGAACAAGTCATCCGTGCGAAAAATTCAAATTGACTGGCAAACCGTCATTCAATTTTCTGAATTGGTAAAGCACCTTCCCGAAGATAAGCCCATCTTTGTCAACTCCACTGTTTATAATTCGACGGTGAACGACATTCTCAGCAGGCATTGCAAAGCCTGCAACATCCCTGTCATCTCTGTCCACGGATTACGGCATACACACGCCTCTCTGCTGTTGTTCACGGGCGTTTCCATTGCGAGTGTTGCCCGTCGTCTTGGACATTCGAGTATGACCACTACGCAAAAAACCTATCTGCACATCATTCAGGAACTTGAAAACAAAGACATTGACTTGGTGATGCGCTCTCTTTCGGGTTTGAGCTAAAAGACTAAACCGGCTTGCGCTGATTAAAGGTGATAAAAAAGATGCCATCCGAAAGGGTGGCATCTTAGTTATTTGTCGTATCTTAGAAAATCGTTACAATGTTCCTGTTGGCGCAACCGATAACCCTGAGAAATCAGCGTATCAGCTTTAAGAGCGACAAGGTTAATATCTGAGTTCAATGTCCGTGCAATCTGTTGCGTGTCGTATCCTCTTTCCGCAAGTTCAAGGAAGTCCTCATCTGATAGGGAAATCTGTGCGGCAAAGAGATTGGCTTCGTACTCCATACGGTTGTCCCGCATATTGAAAATCTCAAACTCTTTGAAGCCACCGACTTTTGTGGCTTCCTCCCGATGCAAAGCATCGTGCCCCAATTCGTGCAGTAGTACGATATTCTCCATAACCGGATGCAGATCATTTTTGACAAAGATGAAGCGATTACGCATCAAGACCTTATATGCTCCCCGCTGTTCGTTGAACGGATAGTACATTACCTCAATTCCTAAGTCCCTTGCTATTCTGAGAGGATCACGGGTTCCGCATTGAGCAACGATGGAGTTTGCTTTTTGTACGATTTCCGAAGTGCTTACATACATCGGCTTCACCCCTTTTCAGTTTATTCCTGTTTCCATTCTAACACACAATGTGTCCCATAAACGGGACTCAGTCCTGCTCGCCCTTAGAACGGTATTTCTTTGGGGTGTACTTTTTGTTTTTCTCTTTCGCAAGCCAATACGCATCCATAATAGCTTGCATCATAACATCCATATCATCCTGTGCCAACTCGCCGCCGGTAAACAAACCGGTTACTTCATCTGTGAGCTGTTGCGCTTGTTTGGCACCTCGTGCGCCGTACTGCTCCGCAGCCTGAGCAACGAGCATACCATCCGTACCGAGAAGCTGATCCACGGAAATATTAAGTGCCTTTGCCAGCTTCTCCGCTGCATCCAAGCGAGGACGAGAGGTTCCGCATTCGTATCTCTGTATGGTACGGGGGGAAACACCGGAAACCTTTGCAAGCTGCTCCTGCGTCATATCATTTTTTTCTCTCAGCCCTTTTAATCTGTCGCTGAACTTCATTATCAATTCCCTCCATAAGATTTCTATTTTTAGCAGCACGACACTTTTTTCGTCACTTCTTATTGACACGACATTGGTGTCGTGCTATAATCTGAATCACAACAACGACACTTCTGTCGTGTTCATATGATACAACACGACACTTTGGTTTGTCAAGAGGTTTCGCAGAATTTCCAAGAAATAAGGTGATTTAGTTGAGCAGATCAATACTGCATTGCGATATGAACAACTTTTATGCGTCGGTTGAATGTATGCTCGACCCGGCTTTGAAGAAGTATCCTGTCGCAGTCTGTGGCTCGGTGGAAGAACGACACGGTATTGTTCTCGCCAAAAACTACGCCGCAAAAGCCTTTGGGATAAAAACCGGCGATGCTGTATGGCAAGCGAAGCAGAAGTGCAGAAACCTTGTTGTAGTGCCTCCGCACTTTGAGGAGTACATCAAATATTCCAAGCTGGCAAGAAGCGTTTACAGCCGCTATACCGATCAAGTTGAGCCGTATGGAATGGATGAGTGCTGGCTTGACATAAGCGGAACAGACTACACCTTTGGTTCCCCTGAAAAGGTGGCAAATGACATAAGAGAAACTATTAAGTTTGAACTTGGACTGACGATCTCAGTCGGCGTGTCTTTCAATAAGATATTTGCCAAGCTCGGCTCGGATATGAAAAAGCCGGACGCTGTGACAGTCATACCGAAAGACACTTTCCGAGATAAAATATGGGGACTCCCCGCAGCGGACTTGCTCGGTGTGGGACGGGCAACGCAGCGTGTATTAGATGGCTATTGCATTAGAACCATTGGCGATTTAGCTAAGACCGATCCTGACTTTCTGAACCGACGGCTCGGTAAAAACGGAATTGCCCTTTGGCAGTATGCAAACGGTAATGACCGATCCCGTGTTATGAACGCCGACTTTGTTTCTCCGGTTAAGAGCGTGGGACACGGAATTACTACCATCGAAGATTTGGAGAACGACGAGCAGGTGTGGCCCGTCTTTCTCGAATTGACGCAGGACATCGGACATAAGCTCCGTGTCCACAAAAAGTGTGCGGATGGAGTCGCCATTCACATACGGGACAACACACTTTTTTCAAAGCAATGGCAAACGGCATTGGATATGCCTACACAATCCCCAATGCTGATCGCAAAAGCGGCTTTTGCCCTCTTTGAAAAAAGATACGACTGGAGGAACCCGATTCGCTCAGTCACGATTCAGGCAATCAACTTGGTGCCACAGGACACGCCCCGACAAGTCGATTTGTTTATGAACATCGAAAAGATTGAGAAAGCAGAAAGGCTCGACCAGTGCATTGAAACCATTCGCCAGCGGTTCGGCAAGAACAGCATCCGCAACGGCATCCTTTTTCAAAATCTCCGGATGCCGAGTGAAAAGCCTGAGATTACTATGCCGACCGGGGTGCTTTGTTAAGGAGGTCAGTATGATTAGTACAAGCAGTAACAAGATTGATGAAATTGTTGTGCCTGATGAGATCGAAACCTATGTTTCGATGCCGTCCTGTTTGTTGCAGGGGTGCAGCAATGATCTGATTATTTTCCGTGCAGATGGAGGGAACCATTTCACCCACTACGGTATTTATGAGGGAATGTTTCTTATCTTTGATGTCAGCAAGGACTTCAAGGACGGACGCCTTTCCTGCTATCTGAACAATTCTGGCGATGATCGTCCTAAGTTCAAAGTTTCTGACAAGCCATTGGATGGCTATCGCCATTTTGGTAGGCTGGTTGCCAGTATGAAGAATTATGAGGTGTAAGGATGGAAGAAGAACGGCGCAAGGTATATGTGGAAGTCGATGTTACCCATAAGACGGATGGAACGGCTCGACCCCGAAAAATCAAATTTGAAGATGGTGAGGTCTACGAGATCGACCGTGTAAGGCACTGCTGTCGTGCGGCATCGACCAAGGTCGGTGGAACAGGGCTTCGTTACTCGGTAATGATATGCGGCACGGAAACCTTCCTTTTCGATGAAGAAAACGGAAAGTGGTTTGTTGAAGGCAAGAAAAGAGCAGTTCTCTAAGGATGCCACCATTCATCAGCCCTGAGAGCGTCAAGGAACTTAATGAGGTGATGTGCGTGACAAAAGATAATTGGACACCTATATCGATGTATTGCTCTAACTGCGGAGCATTGCTCTACGGATATAGAAATGATGAGGGGAAAATCAAGTATGAGTGTAAAAGGTGCGGAACCGTAGCGGTTCGAGTCCAAAAAGGACGCCGACACGACAAGATTGACCTTTATGCACCGGAAGGGCAAATCCGATACTATTGATCGGCTAAAAACTGAATACGGCAAAACGACGGAATGGTTGAGGTGAAACAGACTGCGTAATTCCATCTCCAGGTCACTTGCTTTGAACACTTCGGTTGGTTAAACCAAACTTGCTATGCAGATATGAGAGGCCACCGACAAGACAGTAAGCCATAGGCTAACCCTGTCTTGCCGGTGGCTTCTTTTTTTCGGCAAGAACAACCGACCAAGGGCTTCCGGCAGAGAAATCTCTGAAAGGAAGCCTTTTTCTATGTTGAACAAGTGGCTCTGCTATATCGCTGAATATCCGTGATCTCCGAATTTTGAACCCGAAAACCAAATTCAAAATTCAAAGGAGATCACAGTAATGAAAAGAACATTTTTGGTAAAGAAGGACCCCACGATTGAAGCACAGGACAATTGGCTGATCATGGATTATCGCCAGTATGCGGCATGGAAAGAAACGGATGAAGGCAAGAATCGGGAAATCGTCTTTGGAAAGTTTGAGGCTTGTAGTGAAGACGACTCTATCATTTTCATGGAGTGCAATGAAAAAGCCAGCAAGGAACTGAAAAAGGAGTGCCATCGCAAACAGTACATCCGAAGCCGAGACGCCGAAACACCGTTCCAAGTCATGTCTTACAGCACCATGACCTTTCAAGAGTCTGAAATTTACGGAGAAGATGTT
>ENA-OZAN01000855-OZAN01000855.1-human-gut-metagenome-genome-assembly--contig:-NODE-855-length-9881-cov-16.392326_pt1 | contig 9881 bp, 10 predicted proteins | sample MGYA00243305_ERZ653507 | MGnify/ENA primary metagenome ERZ653507 (study PRJEB26926, sample SAMN06164915) | human gut metagenome | biome: ENVO:00009003; feature: ENVO:2100002; material: ENVO:00002003... | reverse complement strand
TCGTTTCATCGCCTTATCCGTAGCAAGCGGATATTTCAGAATGGTTCGGAATCGCTACCAACCTTGCTTTCCGTGATAACCCTTGTGGGCAGGAAGTTCGTGGCGCACCTTCATCCGGCTGGGGCTTTCACCCCCGATCAGGAATGTACCTGTTGAATGTGTATTCTGTTTTCAAGGTTCGTGAGGTCTTTGCCCTCACTAACCAACTGGGAACTTTTTTCGGAAATAACAAAGAGAATTTTCAAAAAATTTTTTCGACCACCTTTCAGGGACAAAGAAAGCCCCTATCACATCACGGAGATGTAATAGGGGCAGAAATAGAAAAAGCCCGCTGACCGAAATCAGCGGGCTTAAATCATATGAACTTATCGTATGCTATCGGAACTTGTCTGCAATCGCAAAATTCCAAACGCATTTTTGGCGTAAGCTCGGAGTAAATTGGCGTAAGTTGTGGCGTAAGCACCGACAATTTTGGGGCAATCAATAGAGCTTTGCGCCTGCCGGAATGTGAGGATCAACCATCAGCAAATGGAGCTTTTCCTCGCCGTTTTCGTGATGCACGGCGGAGATGAGCATACCGCAGGAATCGATGCCCATCATCGGGCGGGGCGGCAGGTTCGTGATAGCGATGCAGGTCTTTCCAACCAGCTCTTCCGGCTCATAATACTCGTGAATTCCGCTCAAAATGACCCTATCTGTGCCGGTTCCGTCGTCCAAAACGAACTTTAAGAGCTTTTTGGACTTCTTCACGGCTTCGCATTCCTTGACCTTTACGGCACGGAAATCGCTCTTGGAGAAGGTGTCAAAATCCACGGAATCCTTGAACAGCGGCTCAATCTGAACATTGGAGAAGTCGATAGCTTCTTCGACCACAGGAGCAGCCTCAACAGGCTTTTCTTCCTCCTTGGTCTCGGCCTTTTCGGTCTTATCCTTGTCCAACGGCTTCATTGTCGGGATAAGATTCCTCACATGGAATAGCTGTGTAGAAGCCCTGTTAATACTGTGCTTTGCTTACAGGTCACATTTCCCCGTGTGTGATAACTCTGTACATTTCCCTGCTGAAAGCATACACCATAGTGGTGCTCCAAGTGGTGTATGTGGTGCAACTCCAACCTTTCGCACCTCCGAAAGATTGTAGTTAATATTATAACAGTAGAATCTCAGAATTTCAATGGGTTTCAGGTCGTCCCGTAAGGAATCCAGAAAAAACTTCAATACTCTGCTTACATTCACTCTTTATATTGTGCCCGTCTAAAGCGTGGTTATAAACGGATATGCAAAGTTCAATCCCGTACTACGCCACGCCGTTAATCCTCTATCACAAGACAATTTACCTTTCCACTGAACGCTGTACAGGCATCTATGGCAATAATTCCGGGACCATAATAGGGAGAGAAGTCCGCATCTTCTCCAAACTCGGTCCCCTTGTGTTCGTATTTGCTATGGCCATACGAAGTATGCCAGTGTCCGCAAACAATGGTCTTATTCTCATCTGCGGTCTGTGCTGCATCCATGCCATTGAACCATCTTGCTTGATTCCATTGCTCACGGTCTGCTTCTCTCCAAGAAGAAATATAGCTGTAGCTTTTATCCCTGTTCGGAATGCTTGGTATCCAGCCATGCGTGAAAACATAGTGTTCCGTCTCAAAGTAATCAAGCATCGCTGGGATAATCTCTTTGTAAAACGGTGTGTCTTTCGCTGCATCGGCAAAATCATAATGGCGTATAGATGCCATCACTGGATCAAAGCCCGTCAACTGGAGTGCAGTATCATAAGTTCCGTTTGATTTGTGATAGCTATATGGCATCCCTGCATCCGTGGTCACAAGCTCCACAAATAGGTCCTCATGGTTTCCACGAATGAGAATTATCTTGTCTTGCTCCATCTGCTCCAATATGAACTGCTGAAGCTGTTTCGCCTCATGCCCTCGATCAAATAAATCTCCGAGCATGATTAACTTATGAGGAGTTGTATCGGAAAAGAAGCCTGCCTTTTCCAAAGCAGACTTCATCTGCGTATAGTATCCGTGAACATCGGAGATAACATAGTAGCGCATAATCCCTTATTTTTCGCCTTTATTTTCCTTGGATAGTCTGTCGGCCAGAATCAACTCTTTCATCTTAAAGCAGAGCCATTCATCTATGGTCAGATCAAGCTCGGCAAGGGCAATCACCAGCCGCTTCATCTCATTCTTATCAATGCCGAAGTTTATGCTTATTGTATCGTAGTTCTTCGGAAGCTGCAAGATATATCGTGCCTCGTTGCGTTCATATCGCCTGAGTAATTCAGGCTGATCCTCAAAAAACTCTCTGACGAAATCGTTCATGACTGCGCCATCCCTTTTTGTGTACGAAGACTGACGCCCTCAACTAACGAGAATACTGCTGTATTCTTCTCTTCCAGAAACTCGCCGGATAAAACATATGTCTTTGAAGTGTCCATCTGGTTTGTCCGCATGATTCCATGAACAAATTGCTTGCTGTTGATCCTCATGACGCATCTGTGATCGGTGAACAGTTTCAGTGGAACTCGGAAAGCCATCACATCATCCTCATCACAAGGGAAAACGCTCAAAGAATCATGGCTATCTGAAATTTTAATTGAGACATGGCTCGGCTTTCCCAAGGCTTTTATAACGCCCTTGCCGATGCTGATACAGCAGCGAGCGCCTTGCAGCGTCATTTCGATTGGGTACATTCTATCCTCATTCGTTGTTTCGGACATCATCGTCACCTCCATTTCCAATAATCGTGCCAAACAAAGTCTCCCGTTTCTTCTCCTGCTCCTGCATACTGATGGAAGCAGCCAGCTCTTCAGAAACCGTAGCGGGAACAGCGCCTCCGCTGGTGTCCATGTATCCGGATAGTGATTCGAAGCTGCTTCGTTGCTGAAGGGCTTCATAATCCGAATAACTCCTGCCCAACTTCATGCGGATCTCATCAGGATAGTATTTAACAATGCGTTTCTTCATTTTGCCGGTGTGCTTGTCAAAGTACTCCTCCGGCAGCGGATCAAACATAACAGCGGATGCAAGATCAAATACCAGAACCAGCCCTCGCTCAGAATTGGCAAGCCGTCCATAGATCTTGTACCGACACTCCTTGTTCCAGTTCATCATCTTATAAATGCTTTGGACATATTCCGGGCAGGATATAGAACGGTTGACCCACTTATCTTTCTTTAGTCTTGCCCATTCAATCGAAGAGATTTCTTCTTCTGCACAGATGGCCACAACCATTCGCTTTTTATTCTCACTGAGCATAGGAAGGACGTGCTGTACTCCCTCAAACAGCCGGATCGCTGACATACTAAATTCCATTCTGTTTGCACGAATACTCACAGCCGGTTTCTTAATCATGGAGAAGAACATTTTGGGCGGAACAACATAGTCATCGAGAGATTCAAACTCGATGGCATTTTTCTTGCCCAGTCGTTCTTGAACCAATTGATGAATCAGCTCCTGCTCCTTGGGCGTGTACCCTTCGGTTTTATCTCCCGTTATCGAGCTTTCTGCATCAGCGAGAAAGGAAAAATTATCGTTATCCATATCGTCCTCCGGTTACATTGCCTCATAGATTTGTTCTAATTCATCTTCAAGCTCTCCGTGTGTAGGGATTACTCCTATAAAAGGGTTCACTACTTTTGTACCATGGTTGCGAATATCTGCTGAAGACACCGCATCAAGGACACGCCCTCGTTGCTGTTTGATCTCATAACTGACACCAACTTGTTCCTGCCAGTTCTCAGGGTAAGCGATTCCTGCCACCAAACCAGCCGCACCGTCACACTCGCTTTCCTTATAGGGAATGTACTTTACGGTTGAATCTGAGGTGTCCATAGCATCAAGGTGCTTTTTATCCTTTCCAACCAAGATCTGCGGTTCATCAAGAAAAAAGAAAATGATCCTTTCGCCCCCTCTGACACGGGTCACACCTCTGAATCTGAATTTATACTTTCTCATCCAATCGAGCTTATCATAGACGGCGATTGAGAATGCGGAAGTACATAGTTGAAGACCCGACTTTTTCGTTTCGTCCCATAGCACCGCATTGGGGTTTGTGGCATTGCAGCTTCGTACTGCAATTACTTCCAGTACCGGGTGGTACAAGAACTCTACATATTTCTGCTGCCCAAGTTTTTCCCAACAGACTGCATTCAATTTCATACTTCTTTGCGAAAATGTAAGCTGCGGATCACTACGGGTCATGAACATGACACCGGGTGCAACCCGGTAATCATTCAGCGTCATGGAAACGACATTGCTGTGTGTTCTGCCGTTCATGATATTTGCCCGACGCTGAAGCTCGCAAAACTCATCCTCGTTGTAAACTTGGCGTGAAATATCCTGAAAAGCCCGATTGTCGATGCCGCTCCATGTCGGGGAGATACTGACGAAGCCTTTCAGTGCTCCACTATCGATCACATAAACATCCGGGACACTTCCGAACTTGTATCGGCTGGCTCGCATCATATGTGCTGCTCTTGCAATTTCAGGAGATACAATTCCCTCATGGTAATGGGGGATGTAGGCTCCTTCTCTCAGACCATCGTTTTTCGCCGTGACTTTTTCCTTATAGTCAATGACGACCCTTTTCCGAACCTCAAGATCACCCCAACGCCGTTCGTTCTCCATAATTGCTTTCACCATTGAGGGCGTCCATTCAGTACGGCCTCGAAGTGTTGGCCGTTGCTTCTCCGTCAACACCTCTGCGATTTCTTCCGCTGTGTACCCACACAGCGTAGCAAGGAAAATATACTTAACCGTCTTCGCCTCTTCTTCCTCGATGATGAAACCGCCCTCTATTGTGTGCCGTAAACCGAGCAGATCGGATAGCGGAAACTGTCCAGTGCAGATTCTTTGATCATAGGATAGGATCATGCGGCGACTTTTATTGCCGGATTCCCACTCTGCAAAAAGGCCTTGCATCTGGAGCCTTTCGTTGATGTTCGGGTCCAGCGTATAAAGGTCCTCCGTTTCAAAATACACGCCGACCGGGTTTGACGGATTCGTCGTTCTTAGTTTCCGCACTTCCTCAATCAGGTCAGAGATGTTACGGGCAAAACGAGACACACTGGCACAAACGATCAAATCCATTTTCTTCTTCGACGCATCTTCCAGCATTCGTTTGAACTCTGGACGCCATTTTTTCGATGTGCCGGATTTGCCCTCGTCACTGTATATTTCCGCCAGATCCCAGTTGGGCGTTTTGGCAATCTTCTCTGTATAGTACTTTGTTTGGTTTTCGATGGAGGAGACCTGCTCTTTGCTCTTCGTACTCACACGGGCATAAACTGCAACACGCTTATGCTCTGCGTCTCGAATGGTAGGCGTTGGTTTTGCTGGACGGAAAATAGTCTGCGGCGGAACCGTATAATGCTGGATTCTCTTCTTCGTTTCATACCGGTAATATTCTCGGTCAGCATCCTGCGGACGCCACACCGGAAGCCGCTGGTCTACGATTTCTTGCTCATCGCCTCGGATTTCCGATTCCTTGTTTTCATCCTTTGCCATATCCTTATCCGTCCTCCCGTAAGTTTGTGATGGCAGAAACCACTCCATTCAACCACTTCTGGTGGTCAGGCGGATTCAGATAAATGTAGTCTTCAGCCATTTTTATCAGTGCCTCACGCTGCTTGTCTGCGTTGAGAATCGTGTTGATGTTGAACTTGTCATCGTCGGTTATGATGTCTACCCGTTCTTTCAGATTAAAGATGAAATGGAGCCAGTAGCAGAACTCTCGTGTGTTTGCACTCAAATATCCTTTGGTTTCTGCAAAAATCAGATTCACTTTTCCATCTGCACAATCCCGCATAAGCCGCAGCATCTCAGGACGCTTGGCCGTTTCTTTATAACCGGTGATATCGATATAAACATCCACGAGTGTGCCATCCTCAAAATCACCAAACCGTCTTTCAATCGCATTTCGATGAAAGGCTCTTATCTCACGCTCATTGCGCAGATTCAGTTTTGCCCGCTTTACATAGCCACCGATTCGGAAAATCCGCTCTGTATCTGTGCTCACACTCATCGTCTTTGCTTCTTTCCTTCGTTCCAAACATAATCCACGAAGATATCCCAGTTGTTCATGACCTGCATATAGACATCGACTTTGATTTCCTTCGTGCCCCGATCTCCGCACCAAGGTCCGATGACAACTTCCCATTCACATTTACTGCAGTAATAGTAGAAAAGAGAACGGCGCAGCTCCTCAGCGAATGCTTCTTTCTCTGTGCATTTCAGCAAGAGCTTCCGTACTTCTTCTCTGAATCTCCCATGTTCAAATATGTTAAATGGCCGAATCTCATGCCCACTCATACTGTGATAGTAGGCTTTCCAAACCAAGTTCTCCATCATCTCATCTCCCGGTAAACATCATTGGTTATTTGGGTTTTGGCAAACTCCAGTACCAACTTCCGCCAGAACGGTAAGTTGTGACTTGGAGTTCTTTTTTAGCTTTCTCAACAGTACGGCTTCCAACGCCTATATCAGCAAGGCCGGCATATACTTCTTTTGCCGGACGATCCTCATGCTCCAAAAGCTGAACCAGTTTTGCACGAGCTCGTTCCCGCTTGGTTGTTTTTACTGTGATGCTGTCCATGAGTTCTGCGGTATTCAGATCATATTTGCCGTGCCATACGATTCCGCCATGCTCTTTGAACGAGAAAGCAATTGCAGGTCCTTCCGGAGCAAGGCTCGATTTTATCGGATACATGTATCGAATGTCAGGGTGGCTTTCATCTCTTGAGATCATGAGCACACTTCGTGCAATAGCAGCAATGTCGATAGAGCCAAGCCCTCGATACAATGTTTTGGCACCGTTGCCTTTGTTCATGTGCCCGATGAGAATCACAGCGCATTTGTTGCGGTCTGCAATATTTGCCAGCTTCCGCAGAACAGAGCGCATCTTGGTGGCACTCTGCATATCTGCATCAGGCGGGATAAATGCCTGAATGGGGTCGATAATAAATACACTGGCGTGTGTGTCCTTGATCGCTGTTTCGATTCGACCGTCCTCCAGTGTCAATGCAATGTCGTTGTCTATGATATAAGCTACTCGTTCACAATCCGCTCCGGCCTGCTGGAGACGGGGCTTTATTGTATCTGCAATACCGTCTTCAGCACACTGATAGATCGCAACACGCTTTCCTTTAGTAGGAACACCATCCGGCATAGGCTGTCCTGTCGTAATTCTTGCTACGACATTCAACGCAAATGTAGATTTACCCTCACCGGGATCGCCTTGGAGCACTGTCAGCTTCCCAAGCGGTATATAGGGATACCATAGCCATTCGACCGGCTCAGTTCGGACATTTGCGTAGTATTGGTAAACGGAACCTTCCATTCTAACCTCGCACATTTCTCAAAGCAGATAGGGATCATAAGTCACTACTATTATTATAAGGTGGTGACACATCTGCTTCCATCGCCGTTTCGGCAATAACCGCTTTTCACTGAGCCATTTTGGCAAAAACGGTGTCCAAGCTCGCACTTTTCCTGCTTTTAACCTCGCAAAAGGGATGCTCACAAAAGTGCGTGCTGCCTTGCGACCTTAAAAGAAAGAGCACCGCTTGCACGGTGCCCTTTCAAGATACAGAGGGCAAAGCTCCTGTCACTTTGCACCTCTCTGTTTAGATTTTCTTATTCCCTGTATGCAGCTCTAATAAGGCAATTGCATCCTGTCTGGCTCGTTCGTCTGCCTGACGCATAGCGCTTATCATTGCAGCTTCTTTTTCGGTTATGCTTGTGTCAATGACCTCATCATTTCCAATTAGATAATCAACAGAAACGCTGTACAGTTTGGACAGCTTCAGAAGAATATCGATGGATGGCTCTCGTTTGCCATTCTCATAACGGCTGTAAACAGATGGCAAGCAGCACAGATAGTCTGATACCTCTTGTACTTTGAGTTTGCGACTAACTCGTATTTCTTTTAGGTTCATGTATTCCTCCGCATTCTGAGATGGTGCGAAGTGACACGAAGCATTTACCCCTGCGGAATATGATACTACCAAAACGGTATCTGGTCAACGAGCCATTTACCGATACGGTAATACATTGCATTCCGTTCCGGTAGTATAATTTAATATAGTATATTGGAAGGAGGTCGTGCCTGTGAACATCAAGGATATTCGCACTCGCAAGGGTCTTACACAGGCAGAAGTGGCCTCCGCATTGGGCGTATCCTCCGTGGTTTACTCCCGTTATGAAACTGGGTCCAGACAGCCTTCCATTGATATTCTGATCCAACTGGCAGATATTTTTGGCGTAACGGTTGACTACCTGCTTGGAAGGCAGGACATTGAGGACTCTACGCTGTCCGAATATGAACTCAGCTTGTTGATCGCATCAAGAAAAGCTGATGAGCGAGCAAAGCAAGACGCACTCAATATGCTGCTTGCCCATGCAGTAAAAACGAATCAAAAGAACTAAGAGGAACTGCAAGCCGCAGTTCCTCTTTTCAGTTTCCATTGTTCTTTTGAGCAAAGTATCGCTTCCGAAGATGGGCAACATCCCTTTGACTATCCGAATTTATAAATAGGTTTGCCTTAGCGAAGGCTTGCTTGATTTCTGTGGCAAGCGCAATCGGGTCTTTCTGCTGTATCACAAATAACTGTATCCTTTTCGCTTTGCACAGGAAGTGAAGAACCTCCGCAACTTTGGCTTCTCTATCAGTGCCTTTTTGAGAAAAGGCAAACGCAAGCCGCAGTTCCGGGATAACCGCATCGATCCTTGCCCCAATCAGTTTTTCGTCGTCTGTGCGTGTCGCAAGCCCATATTGCTTTGCATACATCGTTACAAGCAGATATGGCAGATCCTTAAGAAATGCTTTCTCGCAGTAGATGCAGCCAGCCCCTTCAACTGCACGGTGAAGCACTTTATCCTTCCATTCATGCCCGCAAATGCCTTTCCACCAAACCGGGTATTGTGACAGTCTTGATATCTCTGTGGGCTTTCTTGTGTTTTTTGCAGCATTCCATTCCTGTGCCAGCTCCGGGTCTGTAGTTGCCAAATCGTTATAACCAGGCAACAAAGCGTTTTTCGTGCATACCGGGCATTTTAGCCCATGAACTTTGGATTTGATTACCGCCCTATATTCATGTCCGCAGGTACTGCACTTCCACCAGACATTTTTGGTGGAGCGCTCGTTGAAATCTTCCGGCAATAATGTGCCGTTTTTTTGTGACCATTCCAATGCGAGCTGCGGATGGAGCGAAGCTAAATCATTGAATCCCTTCAGCAATTTTATTCCGCTGCAATAAGGGCATTTGCTTCCATAAGCCCGTGTAGATATGAGCGTAAACCACTCATGGCCCTGTTCGCATTTCCACCAAGCTTTCCGATTGGCATAAGGTGTTACCTGTGTTGGCTTGAGCGGTGCGTTTCGAGGCGACCACTCCTTTGCAACCTGCGGCAGTACAGTTGCAAGGTCGTTGAATCCTTGAAGGACGGCGTTGTGTGAACAGTAGGGGCAACCAGCTCCCCTGACTCGATTTCGGATTTCTGCGCTCCACTCATGTCCGCAAGCTCCTATCCAGAGCACTTTCTTATGAGAGCCAACACCGATCTCTGTTGGTTGGATGGTATTCTTCGGCGACCATTCTTTCAGTAGTTCCGGTTTCAAACTCGCAAGGTCATTGATACCCGCAACGATTCTGGCATTACTGCAAATCGGGCAATTCTCGCCGCTTGATCTTGCCTTTGCGCTGGCCTGCCACTCATGTCCACAACTGCCATACCACCAATATAGTTTTTTAGAACCATAGGGTACATCATCCGGTGAGATGCTGCCGTTTCTTTCTGACCATTCAGCTACAAGCCAAGGTTTCTTATTTGCCAAACTGTTTTCCATACTGTCGCCGCCCTTCCTGCGTACTGCTA
>ENA-OZAN01000852-OZAN01000852.1-human-gut-metagenome-genome-assembly--contig:-NODE-852-length-9922-cov-3.860039_pt1 | contig 9922 bp, 10 predicted proteins | sample MGYA00243305_ERZ653507 | MGnify/ENA primary metagenome ERZ653507 (study PRJEB26926, sample SAMN06164915) | human gut metagenome | biome: ENVO:00009003; feature: ENVO:2100002; material: ENVO:00002003... | reverse complement strand
GTTGAACGTGCGGACACTCTCAAAGCCGCAGCCGAGGGCAATCTCCTGCATTCCCTTGTTTGTGAACGCCAATCGCCGCATGGCGGCGGTTACGCGCAGGCTTTTCAGGTAGGCGTTGAAGCCCATGCCGATTTGGTGGTTGCAAATGCGGGAAAGCTGGAATTGCGACAACCCCAGATGCTCCGCTGCCTGCGTGAGCGTGATGGGGTCGTGGAAATTCTCGTGCAGGTATTCCAGCACCTCTGCTTCCTTGGACATGGCGAGCTTTTGCGCCGAGATGGGCGCGCGCGCGTCGAACAGCAGGCCGAGCAGCATCAGCAGCCGCCCGGTATGCACCAGCCGGTTCGCTTTGCGCTCTTCCGGCATCAGCATGTGGTCAATAATTTCGGGGATGAGTGGCGAATAACTCCCTGCACGGTAAATCGGGTTGGGGAGTGCATAGCCATCGACGAAGAGCGAGCGCAGATCGTCGGGCATGGTATCGTGGAGCAAGGCGAAGCAGAAGATGTTGCTGTGATTGGGCGTGCGATAGCTGTGGCGCACTTGCGGGAAAATCAGGCAGATGTCGCCTTTCTTCAGCGTGTAGTTCTTTTCGTCGATGGTGGCGCAAAGTTCGCCGTCCAGCACATAGATGCATTCGAGACCGCCATGAACATGCGGAATGTAGTGCAGGTTCTCCAGCGCACTGTATGTATAGCCGTTCTCGTGCAGATTGGGGTAGAGCCATTCCTTATCGGGCATTACCAAACACCTCCTGACTGCAATCCTTGAAAAATACCGCCCTCATTCTCCCAACCTGACGAGGTGGAAACTGAGGTTGAAAAAAGTATAGCCAAAACCTCAAGAATTGTCAAGCTGTGCTGCAAAAAATGACTGATTTCAGAACGCTTGATTGTATACAGAATACATCGCTTTAGTACGGTGATTCGGGACATTGCAGACCCTACAAGAATCGTGGGATTGCAAAAAGTGTCCGATAAAGATGCAAAAACTATGACGTTTTATGCACGAAAACGGCCGAAAAGTCCGAAAATTGCATTTGACAAGCGAAAAGAAATCGTGTAGAATAGCACTACGTTCAAAGTGGAACGACGGATTCGTCGTTCCATTTTCCGTATCAGGGGACATTGTACTTTTCGTGTTTTTTTATGCAGAGTCCCCTGCAAGAAAAGAAAGGATGGTCGAGAGCCATGACGAGCGAAATTCTCCGGAATGAGGAATGCAACCCGAACCTGCTGAAGAAGAAGGGGCTGGAACTGCTGGACGCGGGAAAGACCAACGAAGCGGTGGAGTGCTTCTCCAAGGGACTGGTGTATGCCCCCTTTGACAGCCTGATGCGTTTCTGGCGCGGCCGCAAGCTGATTGGGCGCGAGGAATACACGCAGTCGGCGTCCGACCTGAAACTGGCGGCGCTGGAAAACCCGGAAGACTGGGAATGCTGGTACTATCTGGGCGTGGCGTGCTACCTCGGCGGTATGTATGAAGAGGCGAAAGTCGCTCATGCGAACAGCAAGACGCTGATGAAGAAGTACGGCGTGAACGCGCTGCCCGCAACGACGGACTGGTACTGGATGATCTGCATGAAGCTGGGTCAGCCGGAGGAAGCCGCGAAAGCACTGGAGGACATCACGCCCGATATGCCCACCGAGGATGGCGACTACCTCTGCCGCGTACTGCTCTATAAGGGTGTGCTGAAGCCGGAAAACTTTGTGGAGGAATGCGAGAAGAACTGCAAGAATCCCGAACGTCCGCGCATTTACCACCTGATGCTCACCTACGGTCTGGCGAATTACCTGCACTATCAGGGGCGCGATGCGGAAGCAATCCCGCTGCTGAAAGAATTGGCGGAATCGCCAGACAACCGCGCGCTGTTCGCTGTCAAGCAGTCCATGCAGGATTTGGACGCGATGGGCGTCAGCTACACTGTTCCTGCAAAGGCATGATATTCCGCCTGCAAAACGCAGGTTGAATATAAATGGAAACGCTGCTTTCAAGAAGCAGTGCTTCCAAGTAGAATAGTAGAAGGGAAGGAACTCAACATGAAGAAGCTGCTTACTGCCCTGCTCACGCTCGCCATGGCGTTCACGATGGTCTTTGCGACCGCCGCGTCCGCGGAAGATGGCTACAAGGACTCCATCACCTGGGTCATTGGCAACGATCAGGATATTCTCGATCCGCAGAACAATGTTTCCAACAGCAAGGTTATGCCGCAGTACTATAACGGTCTGCTGGGCTACGACAACGATGGCAACGTCGTTTGCAAGATGGCGGAAAGCTATGAAGCGTCCGAGGACAAGATGACGTGGACGTTCCATCTGCGTCAGGACGTGTACTTCCACTCCGGCCGTCACTGCACCGCCCACGACTTCGAGGCGACGTTTGACCGCCTGCTGAATACCGAGAATCCGCAGCGCTACACCTCGAACGCTTCTTCCTTCATTGATACGGCGGTTGCGACGGACGACTACACCTTCGTCATCACCCTGAAGGAGCCCAAGGCGTTCTTCCTGCAGGCGATTGCGAAGCAGTGGGCATTCGTGCTGAATCCGGAATACATCGAAAAGTACGGCGCTGACCTCGGCAAGACCGCGGAGAGCGTTGACGGCACGGGCCCCTTCAAGTGCACCCAGTGGGACAAGGGCGAGGTCATGAAGTTTGAAGCCTTTGAGAACTACTACGAAGGCGCACCCCTCACCCATGAAATCGTCATGAAGATTGTTCCTGAACAGACCAGCCGCGCGATTGCCGTCGAAACTGCTCAGGCGGACATCGCCGACGGTGTTTCCCCGGATGACGCGGTTCGTCTGGACGCGCTGGACGGTGTGACCGTCAGCAAGACCGATGGCAACGGCTGCCACCTGTTCCAGTTCAACTGCGCTTCCGACCATGCGCCGATGAGCATCCCGGCTGTCCGTCAGGCTATCTGCTATGCCATCGACCGCAACGCCATCTGCGAATACCTCTACAGTGGCTTGGGCGAAATCCCGATTGACAGCATCATGGCGCCCTCTGTGGCGGGTTACTCCTCTGTCGGCGTTGTGCCTTACGACCCGGAAAAGGCGAAGCAGCTGCTGGCGGAAGCTGGCTATCCGGACGGCTTTGACCTGACCATCATGACCAGCGCAATGTACAACCGCGCTGTGGAAATGGCGGAAATCATCGCGGAGGAACTGAAGGAAATCGGCATCAACGCCAAGCTGGAAGTTGTCGAGCGCGCGGTGTTCACCTCCGCGTGGGCGAGCTTCACGCCTGATGAATTCAACGAGAAGTTCGGCTGGGATATGTTCATCATGGGCTCCGGCGGCGACTCCGACGCGGACACGCTGCTCAAGCGCATCATGCACTCCGCCGACACCAACGTCAACAACTACGGCTTCTATAACAATGCGGAAGTGGACGAGCTGCTGGAAAAGGGCGCTGTGACCATGGACGAAACTGAGCGCAACGCCATCTACGCGCGCATCGCGCAGATTACCATGTATGAAGATCCCTTCGGCGCTTACATGAACCTGCGCAAGAATGTGTACGCGCTGTCCGACAAGATTGAGGGCTTTGCTGTGAACTCCTCCAACACCATGGATCTGGCTCACGTGCGCTGCCGTGAGTAATCCCAACAGGTATTGAAGCAGGCGCGGCGGAGGGTTTCCCGACCTTCCGCCGCGCCTCCCAAAAAGAAAACATCCTAAAAGACCTTCGGTACAGCGCAACAAGCAAAATCAAGCAAAAAGGTATCATCCATCCAAACAGTAGAAACCAGGGTTTTATGTAGTATAGTAACAGGGGGGATGTCCCGTGGGGAAATACATCGTTAAGCGGATTCTGCAAGTGATACCCATGTTGTTCATTTTGTCGCTGATTGTGTTCATGATGGTGCGGCTGATTCCGGGCGACCCGGTGGACATGATGCTGGGCATGGATATTCCGAAGGACACCAAGGAATATGAACGTGAACGTCTGGGTCTGAACGACCCGCTGTATATCCAGTATTTCCGCTTCGTGGGCAATGCGCTGCACGGCGATTTGGGCACGTCGATTTTCTCCGGCAAGCCCGTCGTGGAGGAACTGGCGAAGCGCTTCCCCAAGACGCTGACGCTCGCCGTCGGCGGCACGCTGTTCGGCGCTGCTGTGGGCGTGCTGCTGGGCATCATTGCGGCCATCCACCGCAATAAATTCGCGGATAACCTCATCATGGTTTTGTCGCTTCTGACGGTTTCGACGCCGTCGTTCTTCCTCGCGCTCATATTGATGCTTATATTCTGTTTGAATTTAAGGTGGCTGCCAAGTATCGGCATGGATACATGGCAGGGAGCTATTCTCCCGATTGCCACCCTTGGCTTGCAAGCAATCGGCAGCATTGCGCGCACCACGCGCAGCGCGATGCTGGACGTTATCCATCAGGATTATATCCGCACGTCTCGTTCCCGCGGCGTGCCGGAGCGCGTGATTACCTATCGTCATGCGTTTAAGAACGCGCTGATTCCCGTGCTGACAACCATCGGTCTGCGCTTTGGCGGACTGCTCGCCGGCGCAACGCTGGTGGAAACGGTGTTCTCGATTCCCGGCATCGGGCGTTTCGTCGTCGATTCGGTCAGCAACCGCGATTATCCCGCGATTCAGGGGGCTGTGCTGGTGCTGGCGGTGACGTTTGTGCTGGTCAATACGCTGGTTGACCTGCTGTATGCGGCGGTTGATCCGCGCGTGAAGTACGATTAAGGAGGAACACGGCAGATATGAAGAACAAACATCCTGTGCTGCGCCGGTTCATGCGCAGAAAAGTCTCCGTGGTCGCCGCCGCTGTCCTCATCCTGTTCGTGCTGATTGCGATTCTCGGCCCGCTGGTGTGGCAGGTTGACCCGCTCAAACAGAGCGTCATGAAGAAGTATGGCCCGATGACGGTGCAACATCCGCTCGGCACGGACAATCTGGGCCGCGATACGCTGGCGCGCATGATTTACGGCGCGCGTGTGTCGCTGGCCATCAGCTTCGCGGGCGTGCTGTCCGGCGCGCTGATTGGTGTGCTCCTCGGCGTGAGCGCCGGCTATTTCGGCGGATGGGTCGATGCGATTATCAGCCGGTTCATCGACATTTTGCTCGCCTTCCCCGGTTTGCTGCTGGCGATTACCATCGTCGCGGTGCTGGGACCGGGTTCGGTCAACACCGTCATTGCCATTACGATATTTACCATACCGGGCTTGACACGCATGGTGCGAAGCGTCGTGCTGAGCCTGAAAAGCTCGGAATATGTTGAGGCGTGCAAGACGATGGGCGAAAGCAATCTGCGCATCATCTTCACCCACGTCATCCCGAACTCCATGTCCCAGATTATCGTCAACGTGACGCTGAGCCTTGGCACGGCGATTTTGACGGCTTCGTCCCTGTCGTTCCTCGGCTTGGGCGTGACGCCGCCGGAAGCCGAATGGGGCGCAATGCTGTCGCAGATGCGCGAAGTCATCCGCACTTACCCCACGGGCGTGCTTGTCCCCGGTATTGCCATCACGCTGGTGGTCATGAGCTTCTCGCTGGTGGGCGATGGTCTGCGCGACGCGCTTGACCCGAAACTCAAGAATAACTAATACTATTTCTAAATTCGCCTGCGCCAGCTGCTTGCGCCTTTTCCATTCTCATTTAGAAATAGTATGATGAGGAGGTCATCCTGATGTCGGAACCCGTATTGCAGGTCAAAGGTCTGAAAACCTACTATTATACCGAAGAGGGCGTCGTCCCCGCAGTGGACGGACTGGATTTCGAGGTTGAGCCGGGCGAAACGTTTGCCATCGTCGGCGAAAGCGGCTGCGGCAAGTCTGTGACCTCGCTGTCCATCCTGCGCCTGATTCCCTCGCCGCCCGGCAAAATTATTGACGGCGAAATCATCTACCACGGTCAGGACTTGGTGAAAAAGTCGGAGCGCGAAATGCGCAGCATCCGCGGCAATGACATCTCGATGATTTTCCAAGAGCCAATGACCAGCCTGAACCCCGTCTTTACCGTCGGACAGCAGATTGGCGAATCGTTCCGCTTCCATCAGCAGATGGGCAAGGCGGAAATGCTCAAAAAGTCCATCGAAATGCTGCGGCTTGTCGGCATCCCGGAGCCGGAACACGTCATCAACGATTATCCCAACCAGCTCTCCGGCGGTATGCGCCAGCGCGTTATGATTGCCATGGCGCTGGCGTGCAACCCCAAAATCCTGATTGCGGACGAACCAACGACCGCGCTGGACGTGACGATTCAGGCGCAGATTATGCGCCTGCTGAAGCAATTGCAGGAGAAGATGGGCACATCCATCATTCTCATCACGCATGACCTCGGCATTGTGGCGCAAATCGCCAAGCACGTCATGGTCATGTACTGCGGACAGGCGGTGGAGTACAGCGACGTGCGCTCCATTTACAAGAATCCGCTGCACCCCTACACGGCGGGTCTGCTGCGCTCGATTCCGAAGCTGACGGATGACGACATGGAGGAACTGCCCAGCATTCCCGGCATGGTGCCGTCGCCCAGTGAGAAGCTGCAGGGCTGCCGGTTCGCGCCGCGGTGCGAGAAGTGCGGCGCGCGCTGCAAGAAGGAAATGCCGGACTTGGTGACGCTCGAAGACGGGCGCAAGGTGCGGTGCTTCCTGTACGAAGGAGGCGTTGAGGGATGAGCGAGAACGAAAAGAAGAAGCTGCTGGAAATCAAGGACCTGAAAATCTATAGCACTTCTCACAAAAGCGGTCACCCCTTTACAGCAGGTGTATAATAGGCATAGGAGATGATAGAAATGCTGCACAATGAAGCACGGGAACTGTTGGTAGAGGGTTACGAAGCGACGCACAACGCGGAAGCAATCGCGAAGATTTTCCACGTCAACAAGTACACCGTTTACCATTTGGAAGAGCGGAAGCGGAAAACAGGCAGCGTAGACCTGCAAACGTGGCGGCGAGGTCGGAAAGCTCTGCTGAGCAGCACAGACAAAACACGGATAGCTGAGTGCATTACGAAAAATCCCACGATTAACTTGGAAGAACTCCGCACACAGTTAGGGCTAAAAGTCAGCATTTCAACAATGAGCCGAGTGGTTCGAGCATTGGGGTTTCGCGTGAAAAAAGTCGGGCTTTCGGCGACAGAACGGGAGCGTCCCCGATGTGCAGGCAAAACGTATCAAGTGGAAAGAGTTAAAATTGGCGATTGAACATTGGAGGCTTGTGTTTCTGGACGAAAGTGGCGTGAACACCGGGATGACACGCAGGTACGGACGAGCCATCGGGAAAGCGCGCGTGCATGGCAGCGCACCGCTGAATGTGCCGACAAGTCAAACTGTTCTGGCATCTGTCCGCTTGAACGGTCAAATCACCTACACCATGTATCCCGGCGGAACAAGCGGCGAACGTTTTCTGGACTATCTGAAAAACGTGCTCATTCCCACGCTTCACAAAGGCGACATCGTCGTCATGGACAACATGCGCTCACACCATGTCAAGGGCGTGGAAGAAGTGCTGCGCGCAGCGGGCATGATTCCACTCTATCTGCCGCCATACAGCCCGGATTTGAATCCGATTGAAATGCTGTGGTCGAAGATGAAGGCTATTTTGCGGAAATTGGGCTGCAACATTGCTGCACTTTTGCCCCAGATGGTCGCCGAGGCACTTGCTCTCGTTTCGCCGGAGGATTGTCTGGGCTGGTTTACTGCTGATGGTTATTGACCGGAATTTTGAGAATTGCTATATTATCCCATCAAGGGAAAGCGCGACGCGGAGGGCAAACCCGCGTACGTCAAGGCGGTAGACGGCGTGACGTTCGACGTGTACGAGAACGAGACGTTCGGTCTGGTCGGCGAAAGCGGCTGCGGCAAATCCACAACAGGGCGCACGGTCGTCCGGCTGAACAAGCCTACGGCGGGCAGCGTCACCTTCGAGGGGCATGACCTGTTCGCGAAGATGAACCGCCAGCAGAACATGGACTTGACCCAGAAGATTCAGATTATCTACCAAGACCCGTATTCCTCCCTTGACCCGCGCTTCACGGTCGGGCGCTGCATCGAGGAGCCGCTGATTGTCCACCACATGGGCAACAAGGAGGAGCGCCGCGCCCGCGTGCTGCAGCTCATGCACGACGTCGGCCTTCGCGAAGAGGTCTACACGCGCTATCCGCACGAGTTTTCCGGCGGGCAGCGGCAGCGCATCGGCGTTGCGCGCGCATTGGCGCTTGACCCGAAGCTGGTTGTCTGCGACGAGCCGGTCAGCGCGCTGGACGTGTCGATTCAGGCGCAGATCCTGAATCTGATGCGCGAATTGCAGCGGAAATATCAGCTGACGTACATCTTCATTTCGCACAACCTGAGCGTTGTCAAACACATCTGCGACCGTATTGCTGTGATGTATCTGGGCAACATCGTCGAAATTGCGCCGAAGAAGGAACTGTTCGACAACCCGCTGCATCCGTACACGAAGGCGCTGCTGGGGGCGATTCCGATTCCCGACCCGGACATCCCCGCGATGCAAGATATGCTGGAAGGCGATGTACCGAGTCCCATCAACCCGCCGAAGGGCTGCTGCTTCCACACGCGCTGCCACGGCTGCTGCAAGGAATGCACCGCGCAGAAGCCGAAGCTGATCAATGTCGGCAATGACCACTGGGTGGCTTGCTGCAAGGTGTAATCAGGGACGTGCCCCAATAAACACGCGCACACAGCATGAAAATGCGCGCAGCTCAATCGCGAAAAAGGGTCAAGGGAGAAACTCCCTTGTGTAACCCTTGTGTAATATGAAAGGAAGGTAGAAAAATCATGGGAATTCAGCATCTGGATGTATCGAAGGGCGGCTATTCGCGCGTGACCTTCTCGAAGAATCTGGCATTCTTCACCGGTCATGCCGCGCCGCAGTATCAGACGCTCAAAGAGCAGGCAGAGGGCATCCTCAAGCGCTATGACGAGCTGTTCAAGCAATTTGGCCTGAAAAAGAGCAATATCCTCTATACGACGTGCTTCATGAAGAACGCCGATGATGAGGACGAATTCGCCGACATCTACTTCCAGTGGATTGACCCGAAGAATCCGCCGGCGGGCGTGACGGTCACGGGGCTGCCGATTCAGCATTCGCCCGTGGGGGATAACATCCTGATGGAGCTGAGCTTCATCGTCGCGACGAATGACAGCCTCCCGATTAAGCGCTATGATGTTACCCGCGGCTGCCGCATGGTGGAATACGATGGCATGGCGTATTTCACCGGGCATGTGTATCCCAAGGTGGATACGCTGGGCGAACAGGTGGCGGGCGTACTCAACCGTTATGACGAGCTGTTCGAGAAGTTCGGTTTGAAGAAGGAAAACGTCATCGCGGCGAACGGCTTCATCAAGAATATGGCGCACTACGGCGAAATTGCCGAGCCGTTCAATGCCTATTTCGGGGAGAATCCTCCGGCGGGCGTGATTGTTGAAGCGCCGCCGCGCCAGAATACGCCCTTCGGCCCGAAGCTGGAAATTGAGCTGGCGCTGTTCGTGGCAACGGGTGAAAACCCGCAGATTCCCCGCCGCGACGTTGTGCCGGGCATGAGCCGCGTTGTGGAGTACAACGGCATCGCGTGGTTCACGGGTCACAGCGCACGTCCGGAATTCAAGACGCTGGCGACGCAGAGCGAGGCGGTCATGAAGCGCTACGCGGAGTTGTTCGAGCAGTTCGGCTACAAGAAGGAAAACATCCTCATGGAATACGGCTATGTGCGCGACATTGAGCAGGTGAATGACTACCTCGGCGCACGCAAGGTGTTCATTGACCCGGAAAATCCTCCGGCGGGTGTCGTTGTGCAGGCGAAGCCGTCGGGCGACGAAAATCAGCTGGAAGTGCAGTTCATCGTCAATCTGGATTGAGGAGGTATTGTTCCTATGAGCAAGAAGCTGTCTCTTATACACATCTCCGAGCCCACGAGACGCGTAGTACTCTCGTATG
>ENA-OZAN01000810-OZAN01000810.1-human-gut-metagenome-genome-assembly--contig:-NODE-810-length-10254-cov-9.161683_pt1 | contig 10254 bp, 9 predicted proteins | sample MGYA00243305_ERZ653507 | MGnify/ENA primary metagenome ERZ653507 (study PRJEB26926, sample SAMN06164915) | human gut metagenome | biome: ENVO:00009003; feature: ENVO:2100002; material: ENVO:00002003... | reverse complement strand
GTCCAGGCCTGCGCCATTGTGCTGGGAGTGGGCATCTATTTTCTCATGTCCCAGATCGACCTGACCGAGGCCGCCAAGCGCTGGAAATGGCTGCTGGGCTTCGGCATCGTCATGTTCCTGCTGCTGAAAACGCCGCTGGGCATCGAGAACAACGGCAACCGGGCCTGGCTGGGGATCCAGGGCTTTCCGGCCAACATCCAGCCGGCGGAGATCGTGAAGCTGACGTTCATCCTGGTGCTCAGCCGGCAGCTGGTGTGGGTCAAGGAGAACTGGGGGCTGAAATCCCTGCGTTCCATTGCGTTTCTGGCGGGGCATGTGCTGCTGATGGTGGGGCTTTACTACGTCATCTCCTCGGATATGGGCAGCGCCCTGGTGTATGTATTCATCTTCGCGGCCGTGGCCTTTGTGGCCGGAGTGGCGGCCCGGTGGTTCATCATCGCCCTGTTGGGCGGCGGCGCGGCGTTTTACCTGCTGTGGGAGCTGGACAAGATCCCGGACTATATGAAGGAGCGGTTCATGGTGGTGTTTGACCACGACCTGGACCCCCTGGGGGCCGGATGGCAGCAGACCCGGAGCCTGCTGGCCCTGGGCGGCGGTAAGCTCACCGGCCAGGGGCTGTTCCATGGGATACAGACCCAGGGCGAATACTCCGGCAGTCTGCCGTTCCGGTACACGGACTTCATCTTCTCCGCCATCGGCGAGGAGCTGGGGATGCTGGGGTGCCTGGCGGTGCTGCTGCTGCTGGCGGCCATCATCGTGCGGTGCCTGATGGTGGCGCGGAAGGCCCGGAACACCACGGAGTCCTACGTCTGCGTGGGGGTGGCAGCGGTGCTGATCTTCCAGACCATCAGCAACGTGGGTATGTGCCTGTTTGTGCTGCCGGTGATCGGCCTGACGCTGCCGTTTTTCAGCTATGGCGGCTCGTCCATCGTGACCCTGTTTGCCGCCATGGGCATGGTCAGCAGCGTCCAGAGCCACTCCCTGCCGGATTGGCTGCGGTAAGGGAGGCGGGCATGGAGTGTAAGTCTGCCGGACTGCGGGCCCGCCGAATGACGGAGGCGGACCTGGAGCCTCTGCACCGGCTGCTGTCGGACCCGGAGGTCATGCGGTATCTGGAGCCGCCCTTTTCCCGGGAGCAGACCCGGGCCTTTCTGGAACGGGCGGGGCTGACGCCGGAGCCGCTGATCCTGGCGGTGGATGACGGCGGCTTTGCGGGGTATGTGATCTGGCACCCCTATGACGATGTGTCCATGGAGCTGGGCTGGGTCCTGGACCGCAGCCGCTGGGGCCGGGGATACGCCGGGGAGCTGACCCGGCTGCTGACGGACCGCGCCCGGCGTCAGGGCCGGGGCGTGGTCATTGAGTGCGTCCCGGAGCAGACGGTGACCCGGCACATCGCGGAAAAGTCCGGCTTCCGCTTCTGCGGCATGGCGGAGGGCTGCTGCGTGTACCGGCGGCAGCCGGACGAAAAAGAACCGCTTTGATCGGCCGACTCAAGCGCGGCAAAAAATCAGAATGGCGCAGCGTAAGCTGCGCCATTCTGCACAATCCGGACTATTCATCCCGGTACGCCGGGAGCCTTGTTATCCGATTATTTACACGATGAAGTACAGCACCAGCGGGATGCACAGCACATACAGCACCGGGTGGACCTTCTTTGCATCGCCCGTCAGCACCTTGATCAGCACGTCCGTCAGCACGCCCAGGCAGATTGCCGCAGCAATGTCGCCGGTAAAGGTGCCGAACAGGATCATTACAAAGGGACCGAAGCAGCTCTTGAAGTCGGAGAAGTCCAGCTTCGTAAAGCCCGACAGCATGGAGAAGCCCACGAAGATCAGCGCCACGCCGGTCACGGCAGTGGGGATCATCAGAAACAGCGGGGACAGGAAAATGCACACCAGGAACAGCCCGCCGCTGACGATCGCCGTCAAACCCGTGCGGCCGCCTGCTTCCACGCCGATGGTGGATTCAATGAAGGTGGAGATGGTGGTGCATCCGGTGCCGGAGCCCACCACCGTGCCAACGGCATCCACCAGGAAGGGCTTTTCGATCTGGGGGAAGTTGCCGTCCTCGTCCAGCATATTGGTCTGGGCGCCCACGGCGATCAGCGCGCCGAAGGTGGCAAAGAAGTCGCTGGTGAACAGGATGAAGATCCACACCAGCGCGCCGGGGATGTCTGCCAGCACGGACTTGAAGTCGTAGCACAGCACCAGGTTGCCGATTTCGCTCATATCCGGCAGGGACACCAGCGTGGTGGGCAGCGTGGACACGCCCATGGGGATGCTGATGACGGTGCCGACAATGATGCCGATCAGAATCGCGCCGCGCACCTTATAGGCCGTCAGCACACCCATCACCGCCATGGTGATCAGAGCCAGCAGCACCGCAGGCTGGGTAAAATCACCCAAGGCCAGACCGCTGTCGCTGAAGGCGGCAAGGCCGGTGTTTTTAAAGCCCAGATAGGCAATGAAGAAACCCACAGCGGTCGGTATGGCGATCTTCAGGTTCTTCGGCAGCAGATCCACCACCATTTTCCGCACGCCCAGCACCGTTACCAGGATAAACAGGATACCGGAGCACAGCAGAAGCGCCATGGCCCAACCGAAGGATACCGTGCCGCTGTTGACCAGCCCGCCGAGAATGAAGTTGCTGCCCATGGCGGTGGACAGCGCCAGCGGCAGATTGGCATACAGACCCATAAACAGGGTGATGATGCCGCTGACCAGTGCGCACATCACCAGCAGCGCTGACTTGCTGATCACCACGCCGTTTATATCCGTGATATAGGGATCGGGGCCGAAGCCGCAGATGGCGGAGGGCTGCACTGCCAGCACATAGGCCATGGTCATAAAGGTGGTGATACCCGCCAGCACTTCCCGCCGGACGGTGGTACCGTGATCCTTCAGCTTAAAAAAATCGTTTTTCATGTTGCTCCTCTCTGTGCTCTTTTGCAAGTTGGGTTTTGGGGGATTCGGTTTTATTCCACGACCTCCAGAATGGGGTCGATGACCTTCTGCTGCACCACATCAATGAATCCGCAGTCGGTGATGGCGTAAGCGGGGATCGCCGCCAGACAGATAAAGCTGAGGAACATGAAGGGAATGGCGATTTCCGTGCCCATTTCATGGGCCACCCGGTTCAGCTCCTTCTTCTTCTCCGCCAGCTCATCCAGGGGCAGGTCGCTCAGCAGACCGCAGATGGGATATGCCACCTCGGCGGCCACCTTGCCGCTGCGGACGATCACCTGTCCGCCGCCCAGCTCCACGCAGCGGTTCACCGCCAGCGCCATGTCCTCGAAGCTGTCGCCCATGACAATGATGTTGTGGTTGTCGTGGCCCACGGAGGAGGCCATGGCGCCGCCCCGGATGTGGAAGCCGCCCATAAAGGCCTTGCCCACATTGCCGTTCTTGCCGTGGCGCTCTACCTGGGCAATATACAGCACATCCTGCTCCACATCGCACTGCACCACGCCGTCCACAACCGGCAGCTCCACGTCCCGGCGATTGGTGAAGGGCATGTAGGGCAGCGTATCCATCACCAGGGCCTTCACCTTCTTGGCGCCTGCGGGGGCATGGATCTTGAAGCTGTCCGCCGTGATGGGGTTTTTCAGGTGCATGGTGTTCAGCACACAGGGCTCATGCTCTGCCGTCTCATAGTGCACCAGCAGCTTGCCGTTGTCTGTGATCTGGCGGCCGCCGGCGAAGGTGGTCAGCACGCGGAAATCCTCCGGGCCGGTGGTGATGTTGACGTCTGCCCGGCGTCCGGGTGCCAGTCCGCCGATTTCCCGGTCCAGATTGAAAGCCCGTGCGCAGTTGACGGTGACCATCTGAATGGCCTTGACAAAGTCCAGCCCCATGCCCAGGGCCGTGCGCAGCGAGTCGTCCAGATGGCCCCGCTCCTGCAGGTCCACCGTGTGCAGGTCGTCGGTGACGATGCTGACCATGGCGGTGTCCAGATGATTTTCCATCACGGTCTTCAGCAGCACCGGCATATTCCGGGCGGCGCTGCCCTCGCGCATCATCAGGTGGCAGCCGTTGCGCAGCCGCTCAAACACATCCTTTTCGCAGAAGGACTCGTGGTCGGTGGACACACCGGCGGCAATGCAGGCGCTCATGGCCGGGCCGTACATATCCGGCAGATGGCCTTGCAGGGTCTTGCCGGGCATGGACAGCGTGGTGTCAAAGGACTCCAGCAGATCGGGGAACCCGGCTGTGATATAGGGGCCGACACACTCGGACAGGCCCACCGCGTCCGGACGCTTCAGGGCCTTGCGGATGATCTCCGGATTAAAGCGCCCGCCGCTGGTTTCCAGATTGGGGGAAAACGGCACGTGGGACGGCACCACGAAATAAATTTTCAGGTCTGTGGCCTCGGCCTCCTTCAGGATGGCCTCGATGCCCTCCAGCCCGGACACCACGCCCACTTCGTGCAGGTCCGTCATAATGCCGGTGGTGCCGTGTGCCAGCACCGCCTCGGCAAAGGGCCGGATGGCCAGCGAGGAGCTTTCCGGATGGATATGTCCGTCCAGGAAGCCGGGGGTCAGATACTTTCCCTCCGCGTCCACCACCCGGGTGCCCTCGCCGATGCAGTATTCCACATCGCCCACGGCAGCGATGGTGTCGCCGCAGATGGCCACGCCGCCGTCATAGATCTCACCGGAATAGACATTAACCACCTTGCCGTTCTGGATCACCAGATCGGCCGGAGTCTCACCCTTCGCAACGGACAGTAATTTCTGATTCATGCTGTACCTCCATACTAAACGCATAATTCCGCTTGCTGCTTCTATGTTCTGGTGCCCCGCACCGTTGAAAACCCTTTAAACCTTCACCACCGGGAAGCGATCCGGCAGCTCAATGCCCGCCCGCTTATAGATGGCCTTGGCCCGGTCGCAGGCCTCCTTCAGGATGGCCTCCTCGTCCAGGGTCAGGATCTTCCGGTCCCGCATCAGCCACTTGCCGTCGCACATGGTGGATTGGATATTGGCCGAATGCATGGCCGTCACCAGTGCGGCGATTTTGTCGTTCACCGGCATCATCGACGGGCCGTGGGGGTCAATGACGATCAGGTCCGCCTTCTTGCCGCATTCCAGACTGCCGTACAGGTCCTCATCCAGCAGTGCGCGGGCGCCCCACTTGGTGGCCATCCGCAGAATATCCTGCGAGGGAACCACCGTGGGGTCCAGACGCCAGCCCTTGTGGATCAGGCTGGTCAGCCACATCTCGTCCACCATGTCCATGTGGTTGGAGGAGGACGCGCCGTCCGTACCGATGGAGGGCCGCAGCCCCATCGCCAGCATCTTCGGGATCCGTGCAAAGCCCAGCACGCGCATGGCGGAAGCCGGGTTGTGGGAAATCTTCACTTCCCGCTTCTTGAACAGCTCCAGCTCCTCATCTGTCAGCCATACCGTGTGAACGGCCAGCAAATTCTTATCCAGCACGCCCAGCCGCTCCAGATGCTTCACCGTGCCCTCGCCCCAGCGGGCGTAGGTATATTCCTTTTCCTCCTTGGCCTCGGCCACATGCATGTGGATGCCGACGCCGTATTTGTCCGCCAGCTCCTTGGTGCGGACGCACAGTTCATCGGTGTTGTTGAAAATGGTGCGCAGACCGAACCACACCTGCACCCTTCCATCGGCCGTATTGTGGAATTTCTCCAGGTCCGCCACCTGCTGCTCCAGCTCCTGCTCCATGGTGCGCTGCCAGATTTCCGGCAGCCCCTCGCCGCAGTCCATCACGGATTTGGCCAGTTTGCCGCGCAGACCGGACTCCGCCGTACCCCGGGCCATGCCGGAGACGAACTGTCCGCCGGGCTCAGCAAAGGAGGTCACGCCGGAGCGGATCAGCTCCAAGCTGGTCATCAGCGTGGACACATAGGAGTCCTCCTCCGTCATGCTGCTCTCAAAGGGCCACATCCGGTCGTGGAGCCAGCAGATGAAATCCACATCATCGCCTACGCCCCGGGAAATCTGCTGGGAGGTGTGCACATGGGTATTCACAAACCCGGGCAGCACATACTTGCCCTGCAGGTCAATGACCTCCGCGTCGGGCTTCACCAGCCTGGGGTCAACCTTACAGACCGCCGTAATGCGGTCATCCTCCACCAGCACGCCGCCGCCGTCAAAAACGGTGTCCTGCTGATCCATGGAGACGATGTAGCCATTCTTCAAATAGGTTTGCATGAGATTCCTCCATCCAGATACTTGTCAAGCTGCTTCAAAAATGATATACTCACCCTACAACCTATAACAGTTATAGGTTCAAGCCCTAATTTTGATTTTTCCGGATTTTCTGGTGTTCTCACAAAATCCTGCTGTTATACCCCGGAAAAATGGGAGGTTTTTTATGAAAGAATTTTTGACCATCGGGGAGCTTGCCGACATTTTCAACATGGATGTCCAGCTGCTGCGCCATTATGACGCCAAGGGCCTGCTGGTGCCACAGGTGCGCAACAGCGAAAATAACCGCCGCTTTTACCACTTCGACCAGGTCTATCCGCTGGCCACGATCCGGTATCTGCGGCGGCTGGACTACTCTCTTGCCCAGATCAAGGCCTTTCTCCACAGCAACGGCCTGCGTGATAACCTGCAAATGCTCTCTCGGCAGGCGCAGCAGCTGCGTCGTCAATGTGATGAGCTGAACGCCACCATCCAGATCATCCAGCAGAAGGTGGAGTTTATCGAGCGGGAGCAGGCCGCCAGCCAACGGGATAAATTCTATGTCCGCGCCTTCCCGCGCCGGGCCTTTCTGCACATCGGCGAGGAAATCAACCTCTTTACCCATGAGCTGTTTTACTTCTATCCCACCGTGGGCTTTTATCAGGGGCAGCGGAAATGGTTCGGCGCCTACCTCTATGAAGATACTCCCGCCGAGGCCCGCCGCCTGCCGGACCTGATGGCCGACCAGCCCGTTTCCTATATCCCCGCCGGGGACTATCTCTGCGGCTATCACTACGGGCCGTATCTCACCATTCAGGACTCTATCGACCGCCTGTTTGGCGAAGCTTACCGACGTAAGCTGCCGGTGGATGACTGTGTTATCACCCCAAATATCGTGGATCAGTGCTGCGAGGGACACCCGGATAATTATATTACCGGCCTGGAGGTGCGCATCCTCTCCCTGGATGAACAAAATGAAAAAACGCCCTCTGCGGCCATTTCCAAGCCTGAGGACGTGTAAGCTGCTGCGTATACCGGTGGGAGCCGGAGAACCGCCGGTTCAAACGCGGTATATGCCGCGGGTACATAGGACCATCCCTCCTGGGCATAGGATTGCCGTGAAGGAGGGATGGCTTATGTTATCGGCGGCTTTGCTGCTGCTGTCCAACAGCTTGTTTCTGACGCTGCACCTGTCCGGAAATCCCGGGTCGTTTCCCCGTCCTTTGTCCCGACAGGAGGAGCGGGAGTGCCTGGAGCAGTGGGGCAGGGGAGACCTGTCTGCCCGCAACCGCCTGGTGGAGCACAATCTCCGCCTGGTGGCCCATATCATCAAGAAGTACTACACCCAGGCTGCCAATCAGGAGGATCTGATCTCCATCGGCACCATCGGCCTGATCAAGGCCGTGAACACCTTCCAGCCGGACAAAAAAATCCGCCTGGCAACCTATGCGTCCAGGTGTATTGAAAATGAAATCCTCATGCACTTCCGCGCCCAGCGGAAACTGCAGGGGGAGGTGTCGCTGTCGGAGGCCATCGAGACGGATAAGGCCGGCAACGCCCTGTATTTACAGGACGTGGTGGGGGCCGACGACACCATGCAGGAGGACCTGGAGGGCCGGGAGGATCAGCGGCTGATCCGGCGGCTGGTAGGGGAGTGCCTGACGGACCGGGAGGCCGACGTGATCCGCCGCCGCTACGGCCTGGACGGCCACCCGCCCCAGACCCAGCGCCAGGTGGCCGCCGCCTACGGCATCAGCCGCAGCTATGTGTCCCGCATCGAGAAGCGGGCCCTGGAGAAGCTGGAGGCGGCCCTGCGGGAGCACTGCTATCCATAAACGACAAAGAACGGGGGCGGCGGCCCCCGTTCTTGCTGTTTGAGCAGTCCGTAGGCAAGAACGTTCCGCATCACGGCGTGAAACGCTCTTGCTGCATAATCGGAAATGATATATATTCCTATGTATTCAACACTTATTCTTCATTGAAAGTGGCGCATGAGAGCGGAAGCGTATATGAGAAGATGTCCGCCGTCTACAGCGCCTATGATAACACCGGCGCGCTGATAAATTTGTTGCAAATGGTCTATCACAATGTGAAGCATTATTTCCAGATGCAGATCGACATGCAGGATGTGAACCAGGTGCTGGCGTCCCACTTCAATGATTTTGGGCAGAAGGTGATCGAGGCATACATACGCCCCCTGAAAATCAAAGACTCCGTTCTCAAATACCGCGTTCCCATCCAGTCCGTTCTGAGAAACTGGGCAGAGGACGATGCATTGCTGCTTGCCATGGCCAACGCGGCATTGCAGGATAAGCGCGGCGACAGCGTGGAGAAGTGCCGTGCCGATCTGCTGCGAAAAATTTTCTGGATTGACGAGCGATACGATAACATGGAGCACGACTATCTCGATGAGATCGACGCGCAGGTTCGCCGCTATACAAGAGCGGCGACGCAAAAAGTGGAAAATCTGACGAATCGGGATCAGAACGTCCGCGGAAACCTGAATACTTTGCTTACGGCATTGTCACGAAATCGCCGCGCGGCCATAGCAGCTTATGTACAGGGGTGGTTGGGAGATGCGGATATCCGTTATTCCAAAGACCTGGGAATCCGGGATGATAAAGGATATATCATGAGCCTGCTGGCTGTGCTGGCAAGCGGAGAACCCGCTGCCGGGTATCAGATCCAGGAGTTAGGCGGCGCCTTCAACGAAAATGGCTACTCCATCCCCCAGATGCAGATTTGCCGGAAGGAGAAAAAGAAATGAATTTCGACTTTATTCAGCAGGCAACCTCCAGGGAGCTGGAGCAGTTTAAGTCTGTGTGCAACCAGCTCCTCAGCCGGACCTATGTGGTGCGGACCCTGTACCGCCCCGGGAAAGGGCGGGTGAACAATCCGGACTATACGTTTCTGTCGCTGCATTATGAGGCCGTGCAGGACTATCTGGGCCTTCTGGATTGGGACTTGCGCAAAGATATGTTGATTTTCTGCTGTTCAATCAAATGGATAAGCAGCCTGTACTGGCGATTGAGGTGGACGGAACGGGCTTCCATGAAGTCGGAAGCAAACAGGCGGAGCGGGATATAAAGAAGAACTCTATTTTGGAGAAATGTGCTGTTCCTTTGCTGCGCCTGCGCACAGACGGCAGCGGAGAAAAAGAGAAGATCAGGGATATGTTGAAAACTGCACCACAGAAGTAAGAGGATAAGGGTTCTATAACAAACGTTGGGGCCAGGCATCAGCCTGGCCCCATTGTCATAAAAAAGTTGAGGATAGAGATAAAATCGTCAGCCATTCTTGTTGCCCGTTATAGCCTTCATGGCATTGCGGGCGCGTTTTGCCACATAGGCATCCCGATCATTTGCATACTGTCGCAATAGCGCCATTCCATCGGGGATGCTCCTGCGTCCAAGCAGCTCGGCGCATTGCCACCGGGCCTGGGGAAATATGCTGTGCAGCCCGGCATGTGTCAGGACGGATATGAGCAGTTCGTCTCCCTGTGCAGACAGACAGTCCAGAACGTCCTCGGTTTCATCGTCCAAAGCCATCATTGTCAGCAAACAGTCCATATCTGCCGGGAAGAGCCCGCCTCGCTTGATAAGTGAACACACTTCATCCAGCATCTTTTCCCATTCCGGAAACATATACGGCTCTGGATCCCCCGTTCCGCAGCATTCTGCGTACTGGCGCGGTGTCATTTTCAGCCAGTGCCACAGATTGTGTATGTAATTTTCCAGTGACTTCCTCATCGCTCACACTCCTGTCTGGGCTGGGGCATCGGATGCATCCTATACCGCCCCCTATTCAATGCACTCCACCTGAACAATTACATTTGTAAATTCATCAAAATAGATCGTATATTTCCGGTCACTTACAAAGTCATCGGGGAATATTTTTTTTGAGAAAATGTCCAGATATAAAGTTTGTTTTTTCCTTCGCCATTCCAAAACACATATTCATTTGTTATCGGCAGTGGGGGCGCGACTCTGGAATTGCGGTGACTGTCAATAAACTCCCCTGTATACGATGATACGCCAGGGAACACGATCCTGGATGCATACAACAGGCTCAGACCGATCGCAGCAGCAATCATAATC
>ENA-OZAN01000809-OZAN01000809.1-human-gut-metagenome-genome-assembly--contig:-NODE-809-length-10283-cov-4.966269_pt1 | contig 10283 bp, 9 predicted proteins | sample MGYA00243305_ERZ653507 | MGnify/ENA primary metagenome ERZ653507 (study PRJEB26926, sample SAMN06164915) | human gut metagenome | biome: ENVO:00009003; feature: ENVO:2100002; material: ENVO:00002003... | reverse complement strand
ATCTACACTCGACTAGTCGTCGGCAGCGTCAGATGTGTATAAGAGACAGCTGATACCACCTTTTTCTATCTGGAAGTCATCAATATATACTTTTGCCCGTTCCGTAAGCATCTGTGTCACCGGAAACGATGAACTCCTGTCAATGCTGATGCTTTCGCCGCCCACTCCGTTCTTATCGGGAAAAACCAGCGAAATCGGTTCACGGAAAGGATTACAGCAACATATTTCCCCGTTTTTGTCTTTCTTAAAATAGACCGACTCGCCATTGTGTAATGCATATTTCAAGTAGTCATTCTTGTTTGCGCCGAACAAAGGAGCTATCACGCTGGCTATGGATGGCAGGACGGATACGAATTCTTGTAAAAATCCCATAACTTCATTTTTTTAGGTTCAACATTCTTTTACACAACAACCTTTCCGCAGGAAATCCCACGCTTCGCTTGCCATGCGGAGTTTCCGGTCTTCCGGCTTCAGGAGTTTATTAGCCGATTCCTCCACCTCGCAGAGCAGTCGGACTTCTACGTCCAGCACATCAGAATATTCAAACGGAGCAATGGCGTTTGGGAAAGTTATCACGCTCGATTCTTCCTCTTCCGTTGCGTTGATGCTCGCTTGTAGTGCCGGAATGACGGCATCGGGCGACACATTGTTATATATACGTGCAGGCTCGTTGCCTTCTCCCTTTATGCTCAACGAGCTGATTTCTTTCAGGGTACAACCGGAGTGGACTATCAGCATAAAGTCGCTGTCTATCGCTTCCACACTGACATGTTCGCCTATGCAGACAGCACCTTCTATGTCCCGGTCCAGTTTTCCAGAATAGGTCAGCGATACGGTCTGTACCCCGTCCGTGCGGGTGTCCTCCACGTTTGCCGTGATGCGCAGGGCGTTCTCGTATTTGGCTGAATGAGATGCGATGAGGTCTGTCACATCCAGTCCTCCGCCGCAATCCTCAAGGATATAGCCCTTGTCGCTTTCCACCCCGACATTCTCCATCGACACATGGATGGGATAGCCGCACGAGTTATACAACAGGATGCGGTCGTTGTCCGTCTTGACAAAATAAACATTCGGCTCGTCGTTCGTTGCCGACGGCTGGTACATCTTCAGCTTGATGTAGTCTTTGTTGTTCGCTCCCAACAGATTGCCGATGACACCGGCAACGGTCGGGATAACCGAAAAAATTGTTCCTAACAGCCCCATAATTTTGGTGTTTTGGTGTTATTGTTCCTACTCTGCCGGCTTTTCGGATTCCGCCACCCGGTTTTGCGAGGCGGGTGCTCGTTTTAATTGATTATGTTTCGTTTCCTACTCACTTCAGGAAAATCCTTTTATCAAGGATTCCAACCATCTTTGCCTTTATTATTGCCATCCACGAAAATGCCGTCGGTAATGGTAGCTGTACCAGAGTGGAAAGTACCTTTTCCTACCTTGTATGTGCACCTCCCATTTGTGGTAAGATTGAGCTTTGATTTTTCGATTTTTATCTTTTGGATGGTGACACCACCATTAGCAGCAGTTCCACACTCAACAACACCCATGCCGATACATGCAGGACTCCATCCATAACCATCGTCTCCACTCGTTACTGTAACGGTAGAACCCGCAATGGAGATAACGCCCATAGAGAGGTGCTGCATCGACCATACACCTGTACCGATGCCTGCCCCACCCTTACTATTGGCTGTAACATTTGAATTGTTTATGGTTATATTTCCACAATTAATCCGATTTGCCCAACCAGCTACGCTTCCGGTTACTCCTATCGCAGCTCCTGCCGTACCACCTCCTCCGGTGGAAGCTGTTACAGACAGTGTAACATCGGATATTTTGATGTCGCCATAATTATAAGTTGCAGTCCCTGCAACTGTTATAAATCCGACACCGACATTGTGCCCATCACCGGAAGATACTGTCAGCTTGCTGTTGCCGATTCCGTTGCCTTTAATGGTGATGTTGCAGTTTTCGTGCGCGCCGATGCCGCTGCCATTTGTGGAGGTCAGAGAATTTTTTGTTCCCACTACGTTCAGCGTCACGGTGGCTCCGCTATTGATTTCCACAGTCGTGACTTCGGTTGTCAGCTTCACATTGTCGAGGGTGATGGTGGCGTTGCCGTTCACCACGATGGGTTCATTGCCCGTGTGGTCTTTGATGAGCACGTTACCGCCATTGACAGTGAACTTGCCGCCTTCGGGTTTCAAGGTAGCTTGTTTTACGTTGATGCTTATCTCGTAATAATATCCTGCTACGGGAGTGACGGTGTTTGACAGATTTATCCACTCGCCACCGTTCACCTTGAATCTTTCTATTACTTTTCCCGGCACTACATTGGCTTCGTAGGTCTTGTTGTCCACACGGTACATGGTGATTTCGCCGACAGACGCTCCGTCAGTACTTACCGTTCCGTTCGTATTCTTGCAAAAGGTGTAGCTTTCTATCTTGACATCATTTACCTCTCCTGCTTTTTCGCCCGTGAGCTTCACACGGATTTTGGCAAGCTGGTGGGAGAATTTCAGTTCAATATTCCGGTCTGTATATTTGGCAGTGGTTTCTTCCGCTTTCAGCACGTAGGCAAGTCCGCTTGATTGATTATCAAGTCTGACGGTGTTCCCTGTCCCCGTATTTTGCCCTTCGATGTTGGAATACCACGCATTAACGGTAACATCGTCGGTGTTCTGCCAATAGAGTTGCGGGTTGTAGTCGGTGATGTTTCCGCTTGCGTCCAGCGTGCAGACAGACTCTTGCGTCGCGTCGCCCTGCGCCACCGTCACTTGTATTTGGTCGCCAACGCTCCACGAACTGGTATTCCCGTTGTCCGACACACGGGTTTGTGGCGTGTTTTCCGGTGCAACCTGCACGGCGGTAAAGGTCATCGGGTACATTCCATCAGGCAAAGCCGTGTCTTGTTCCGTCAGTTCGTCTTGCGAGCAAGAAGCCAAAGCCAAGGCGGTTATTATCCATAAGGAAAACTTGTGTCGTAATAATCTACGTTTCATATTTCTGATTTTTAGTTGTTCATTGTTTGTGCCACCGGCGGGAGCGACTCCGCCCAATGCACCTTATATTATAGGTATATCTCCGTGCCTTACGCTGCTGCACGGGATGGCAGAATTATTCCTGTGCTCGTACCATCACATCCTTGTATTCACCTGCAACAGATTGTCCCGTCACGGGGTCAAAGTTGTTGGCATAGAACACAGAGAGTGTTCCGTCGGCTTCAATAGCAATGTCTGCCGTGGAGGTCTGTCCGTTCTCTGCCGTCCAGCGCACTGTCCCGGTGGTGCAGTTCACCACCCACTTCGTGTCGCTTGTAAATTCATTTTCGCCGGTGCGTGAATAGGCGGTGAAGGTAGCGTCCGCGCGGTACTGATGCCAGCCTTCGTCGGGCAGTCCGTTGGAATTTTCCACCCATTTGCCGCCTTTCTTCTCGTAACTTTTTGAGAGAATCCATTTGCCCACCAACTGTTCGGCCAATGTTTTCTGGTTTTCGTCCATGCGGGCAAACGTCCATCGGAACTCTCCCTCCATTATTTCGCCCGTCTCCGAGTCACGGGCTTCGTCGTGCCCCATGACAAGCGATGTCGCGTCCAGACTGAGCACATCGACGGTCATCGTGCCGAGCGTCAGTTTGCCCGTCGCTTCGTCCACTTTCCATTCGCCCTGGTTGAGCTTCGTATAGCCGTCGGGAGCTGTAAACGCACTCAACGCCGTGCCGTCCGTGCGGAGGGTATAGATATGTCCCTCACCTTCGGGAATGGGGTCTTCCACCCACTTGCCATCCTGTTTCTTTTGGCTCTTCTCCATGTTCCACTTGCCAGTAATATGCTCGGCGATGGGTCTTAGGATGCCGGTTTCGCTGTCCTTGTCATTGCTATCCTTACAGCCAGTGAAGGCAGTCATTGTCGCAAGGCAGCAAGCTGTCAGAAAAATGCTATTCAAGGTCAAAAAAATCTTCATCATCTTTATTCTATTTCAATTTTACGGTTGTTATTTGTGTTACGGGCGGGAGCGACCCCGCCCGTAACACTGCACCTTTATACTATAGGTATTTCTCCATGACTGACGCTTTTTGCATGGTGGTGGCTCTCTGTTTTACATCTCAGCAGTTCCGCTGCCATCGCCGCCATCGTTCCACGGTTCGATGGTGGACTGACCTACTTCGATTGCCGTCTTGTTTACCGTAATGGTATAGGAGTATTTGTAGCCTGCAACGAAGTTTGTTCCGCTGTTGGGAACAGACAGTTCCGTCTTATAGGTTTCTCCGCCCAAGGTAAGTGAAAGGTTGAATTTACCGTTTGTTACCTGCTGTGGGAAAAGAATCAGCGAACGGGTGTATGTGTCGCTTGCAGACGGTGTATGGGTAATCGCCAAATCCGCAGCCTGTACCGTTTCTGTAACAGATGCCGTTCCATTCTCAGTATTAAATGTCCCCTCCATCTTCAATCCGCTGATGGTAAAATCGGTCATATTCGTCAGGTCGGTATCCGCTCCTTTTTTGAAAGTAAAGTTCAACTGGCTCATGCAATGTTTGAAACGGGCATCGGTATCTCCTTCTTCCGTGAATTTTACCTCCGGGTTTTGCTTGCTCGCTTTCGCTCCGCTGGCAAACATGTAGTCTATCTTCTTCTGCGCGTCCGCTTCCTGGTCGGCTGCCGCTATGGTTTTGGTTATCTTACCTCCGTCTGCTGAATAGGGGTAGTAGGCAGAGAAGGTCACTTCCTCCAGGTCCTGAAAATAGATGGGATTGGCGCTTGCAAAGGTGCCGTTGGCTGTGTTGCTGACGGTATAAAGCACATTTTTATAGTTTGTTTTCCCATCGCTAGTGCAACTGATACCGATCTGGTCGTTGCTGTCCCAGCTTGTTCCTGCTGCACGGGTTTGCACGCCTTCAATGCCTGCACTGACCTGCGCTGCCACCGGACCATCGTTTATCACTTCTTCGTTGTTGCATGCTGCAAAAGCCAATGCAACCATTCCTACATACAAAAAATTACTTGTTTTCATATTTGATTCTGTTTTTTTTAGATTTGATATTGATACGATTATTTTTGATTATTCAGCTGAGAAATCACCTCCCGGAACTTCCTCCCACGGAGCTATGGTACAGCCTTCCACCTCGATGCCCGTCTTGTTCAACACGATACCCATGTTGTACTGGCGACCTGCCACCCATTCGTTTTTGGCATCTGCCTTGTCAATCTCCGCATTGGCTTCGGTAAAATCAAGATTAGCCGTGAATGACTGCTTGCCGGTCAGCTCTGCGGTAAACGGCAAAGCCGCCTCAAATGTCTGCGGGAAGAGTATCAGGGTGTAGGAAACGGTCTGCTTTGCATCGTCACACTTGAACGGGGCGTTGTACACTTCTGTGTCTGCATTATTCGCAAACTCCCACATCGTGCTCTCGTTTCCGGTCGCTCCCGCAGCTCCGGTTGTCACATTGAACGAACCTCCGTGCTTGAAGCCGTCCAGCGTCAGCACGGCGGCTTTCACCTCGTCATAGCTCACGTCAGCACCGCATTTCACGGTTAGCACCACCTTTGCCATCTTGTGCGCAAATCGGAAAGCCACGTCAGGGGCGGCTTTGCTTCCTTTTTTTTGTGCCCAGAGGAAATCAAACTGCTTCTGTTCCGCCTGTCCCCATGTGTCGGCGGTGATTGTGGTACTGCCTTTCAGGTCGTTCCACGGGTAGTAGGCAGTGAAAGTCACTTCGTTGTTATCCTGAAAGTAGATTTTCTTGCTTTCATCTTTCGGACTGAAGTCTCCCTTACTTCCTGATGTGAAATAATAACATACGTTGGTGTACTGCACCTCACCGCTTGTTCCGCTGATGCCAATTTCATCATCCGCATCCCACGAGGTGTCGTAGGCACGTGTGACCGGTCCGGCAATGGTGGCACTGAAACGCGCCATGTCCTGTATACTTGCCCCTCCGGGTGTTACGTCTTCATTGTGGCAGGCTGCCAGCATAAGGGTGCCGACTGCGGCTGCAATTACCTTGTTGAAATTCTTCATTTTTTTTACTTTTTGGTCATTTATACTCACGTTTGTTGTCAATTTGCATCTATATCTCCGCCGGAAACGGTTTCCCATTTCTCTATCGTACCGCTGAAATGTCCGTCCTGCGGTGCTTCCACTGTTCCTTCCAGTTCTATTGGCTCCATATCGGCGTTCAAATCTTTCAGATACTCTGTCAGGTCGGACACGATGGTCTGCACGTAGCCGTCCGCCATCGTTACTTTCACGGTCAGTATCTGTCGCTCCTTCGGGTCTGTACCCGTTACGCGGCATCTCATTTCCAGCTGACCTTCCCGGTAGGTGCGTGTCCGGGCTTCCGCCTGTCTTACATCCAACGCTACGGTGGCGTTATCGCCGTCTGTCACCCCGTTCCGCAAGTCCACCGAAGCTGCCATACCACTTAGTGTAGCGGTAATCAAAGCGATGCTTTCCGTGTTTTCACCTTTCAACGAGAGGTTCAGCACGATGGGGCAAAGTCTGCGCTTCATAGGTACGGTGACGCGCAGGGTGTCGTCCTGCACTATTTCCAGTTCCTTTTCTGCCGAGAACAGATAACCGGGCAGCGGTATCAGCATACCGTCCTGCATCTGCACGGTGGCGGTATTGCCTTCCACGGTCATGCCCTCCGGCTCGTTATACACCAATAAGGTATGCTTTCCCGGCGTCAACAGGTCGGGATAGCACAGTTCTTTTTCATCTGCCTGCACCGCCTCGCCACCGTCCATACATAATAGATATGTTTCCGGCACGGTGCTTTCCGCCAGCGCCTCCGTCCAGTCGGTGGCGATGACCACGGCACCCTTGTCCGGGTGGGGCGTATCATACAGGTCGTCCTTCACGCAGGAGGTCAGCAGCAATGCCGCCATGCCTGCCATTGTCATATATTGTCTTGCTTTCATCATAACTTTCTCTTGTTAGAATATTTTCCATACCAATGTCACACCGGCATTGACGGGTCCCCACCAGTCCTTGCTTTCCTTGCCCTGACGCACGCGCACACCGTCAATTACCTTGTATTTCTCATAGTCGGCATTGAGGTAGCCGATTCCCAGACTGAAATCCATCGAGAGCGCGTCGTTCAGCCGCAGTTGATAGCCGCCGGTGATGCCACCGCCCGTCAGGTCGCCCTGCTTTCCCGTGTCAGACAGCTTGTAGTTGAACTCGCCCGTTTTGAACATCGCACCGATGTAGCCTCTTTTCCGCTTGCCTATATAATGGCGTACTTCAGGAGCCACTTCCCAAAGGGCATAGCGGCGGTCTTTACCGTTCCAGCTCCATGAAGTCCACGAACCGTTTACCATAATGCTCCACGATGGACATATGCGCCACTCTATACCGAGGTCAGGAGTCAGCGTCGCCCAGCGCAGCAGGTTGGCACGCAAGGAGAGGGCGTACTCTTTACCTGTTTTCTGAAGAGTTTCCGGTATGTATCCTTCCTGTTTTCCCTGAAGATTGAGAGATACGGTTACAGTATCCTGCACGGAAGCAGTTGTCTGCTCTTCAGGCTGTCTGGTTACCGTATCAGTATTTTGTTCTTCCTGCTCTTTTATTGTGGGGACAGCTGTTATTGGAACCACCAACCTGACCGTTACAAAATCACCGTCGGAAGCATGGTTGTGAGTGATAAAGCATCTTTCCGTCAATCCTTTGCGTGTTATCAGTTCAGATTTTACACGGTTGGCCCGAATAAATGCCATATTAAGGTTCTCTTTATTGTCTTGCATGGAGTTGCAGTAGCCGTCCACCCAAAGCGGCAGTTTTCCATCCAGTATTTCTGTTTTGTACTGCTCCACGCATTTATACAGCCGTGCCAGTTCCTTGTCATTGTCGTGCCAAGGTACGTAAAACATATCTTTCTCCGGCACAAAGCGGAACAGATAGGCTGTGTCTGTCTTTTCCTGTGCTGTTACTGGCTGGATACATGACAGGAAAATCAGGATAAAGGCGGTGATTGTTTTCTGTTTTGTATTTCTCATATATGGGATATGTTATTTGATTTCCAATGCTGTTATTTATTTTAGTTCTGCAAAGGAAAAATCAAAAAAAACAGAAAACAAATAAATAATACCTCAAATAACCATAAAATCAAAAAAAATCTCTATTTTTACACCATAAAAAACCATAAAACAATGCAATTTACAGTTATACAGCACTTTTTGCAAGGGATTTTCCGTTATTTGGAAAGCAAGCTATATTATGCAAATGATACGGTGGAAGAACACCAACGCTTCTCCGTGTTTTTGTATGGTTCCATCATATTGTTTATTGGGATTCCGTTGAATTTGCTGGGATTCACAGGACCGACCGACAGAATCTATTTCTGGATGAATACGTCAAATCTGATAATCGGAATCATTATATTCATCCTTTATTGCTATAGAAGGCTTAAGTTAAAAGTAGCCCTTTCAGCAATATTGATAGTCACCCAATTGGAAATTTTAGGGGAAATGCTTAACTGCGCATTAAATCCTTCCAACTATCACATACAATTGATTGTTGGCAATCTCGTTCTTTCCGGTGTGCTCATTATGCTTTCTGTAGTTGCATATCTACGCTTCGTTCCGATTGTTCTATGTATAATTTGCATGAGTATGTACACCTTATGTATCTTGATAACCGACAGCCTTTCGTTGAAAAATTTCTATATTCTTTATCTTTTGGTATTTACAACCATTTGTGTGCTGGGCGAAAGGTTAATCTATGTAGTGAAAAAATTGCAGCAGGAAAACCGGAATCTGAAACAGGATGAAGTTGAATTGTTACACATACTACGTATGAACAAGCAACAGGTCAAGGCTTATGTGGAATTTTCCAAGAAAGACAAACCGACTTCCGAAGATACAGAACGGCTTCTCGAACTGATAGGTGAACGTTCCCAACGGAATATTATCAATACCGTATCCTGTTATCTCACGGAGAAACAGACTGAAATTGACAAAATAGCGAAAGCTTTCCCGGAACTGACCGCATCAGAACATGAGATATGCCGTCTGATTTTGCAAGGAAAGAGACTTGGAGAGATTTGTGAAATACTTGGAAAAACAGAAAACAATGTGACTGCGCATCGGGGACATATCCGCAAAAAGCTGGGACTCATACCACAGGAGAACTTAAAGAAGGCATTGGAAAACCGAATGAAATGATTTTAATGGAATAGCCATAAACATGAAAAGGAGTTACAACCCCAAAATTGTAAACTCCTTTTGCTATTACAATACATCAAATTTTTAGTCCCTTATTTACCTTTGAGGCGGTCAATCCGGGACTTCCAATTACGATATGGTTTTGAACCAAATCCTTATACGGATTTTCCTGTTTCTGTACCGCTTGGACTGTCTGTGCAGCGTTAGGGGTGTACTCTTCCGTCTTTTCCGGTATCGGTGGAGCCAGCTCCAGTTGTATCTTGCGGTCCAGTGCGGCAAGCTCGGATTTCAATCCTTTCAGTTCGTCCTCCTTCTTCCACACCTTGCCGGCTATCTCCTGCAACTGCGGAATTTCTTTTTCTAACACCTCGTTCTTCGCTTTATACTGGTCAATGACCGAGGGTATCTTCTCCAGCGCGTTCAGGAAATTGCGTGCGGCGGCAACCGGGTCAGCCATCGCCAGATGCCCGTTGTTGTAGGTGTACTTGTAGTTTCCTTCAACCACGAAACGGTTGTCGGTGAACTCCAGTCCCTCTTTGAGCGTTCTTTCGCTGACCACCTTGACGGGGAAGCCGTAAAGTTCCCCGACCTGCTTGTACAGTCCGCCTGTGGTGGCGTTCTTTGCAATCTCCTGCAAACGCTTTCCGATAACCTTCTCGTCGGTGGAATCCACACCATCCACTCTGAGCGCATTCAAGCGGTTGCCATCCTTGTCTGTCTTGACGGCGGCAAGGAACCTGTTCCAGTCTTCCGTCATGGCTTCAATGGCAGCCGTGTTGCCTCCAAGCTCCTTGGTCTTGGACTCCAGCTTGAACTCCGAATCGTGCTTGCCCTTGTGGAACGACTTGCGTTCCCCTTCAAGCGATGCGATGCGTTTCTCCAGTTTCGCCTTGTCGAGCAGGTCGGTGTTACCGGATAGCAACGCCATGTACTCCGAGAAGTTCATGCCCGATTTCTCGTCCATAGCTCCCTCGTCAATGGTACGCGCGCCCATCGCCCCGCTCTTGAGCTGCGAGATGAACGTCTGCTTGCAGTGCAGCAGGTTGAACTTGTAGCTGTCCAGCGATTTTTCCACCGCATAGATGATGACATCCACGTTGTTCCCCGCAAAGTGCTTGGCAATCT
>ENA-OZAN01000739-OZAN01000739.1-human-gut-metagenome-genome-assembly--contig:-NODE-739-length-10984-cov-8.258121_pt1 | contig 10984 bp, 10 predicted proteins | sample MGYA00243305_ERZ653507 | MGnify/ENA primary metagenome ERZ653507 (study PRJEB26926, sample SAMN06164915) | human gut metagenome | biome: ENVO:00009003; feature: ENVO:2100002; material: ENVO:00002003... | reverse complement strand
CCCTGATGGGTTTCTTTCGTAACTATCTTCCTTTCCGATGGCGGAAGATTTCCGGGTTTTTCGACAGTCTCCTCCCTATCGATATTCCCAATTCAGGATAACGGTGGCCAAAAAAATTCAGCACACCTAATTAATTTTTATTCAGTATAGCAAAATCCGCCGGGATTGTCAATACGGCAGGGCGGGAAAATGCCATTTTGGGCATGACAGAGCCCCGGACGGCGGAAGGCAGATATGGCCGCCCGGGGCTTTGTCTATTTCATTCGCTCCACAGCCGCACCGTCCGTGGGGCGGTGTCGCCGTCTGGCAGCAGCGACGCCGCGAAGCCCGCGGGCTGATACGTCAGCTCCAGCAGGAATTGATCGGGCTGATCCAGATAGTCCGGGTACTCGTCCAGCACCATCACCAGCTCCAGCTGCTGCCCCTGAGCGGGCAGCGGGTTCAGCCAGCCGTTTACCACCTGATCGCTGAACTCCACGCCGGACTCATACCCCAGGGGCAGGACGCCCTTGGACAGGTCATAGGTAAAGAGCTGTCCCTTCAGCTCCCGCAGCGCTCCCCCGGCAAAGCCATAGACCCTGGCGTCCAGCACCTTCAGCTGGAAATCGCCGCTTCCTGACTGCACCGCAAAGCGGTACAGATACCGGTATTCGCTGTTTCCGATGGTTCCGGCGTGCTCCTCCCGCCATTGCCTCTCCCATGGGCACATCTCGGTAGGTGCGTAGGACAGCCGGGCTCCAGGCGTCAGGACCCGGGCGGTGCGCTGGGCTTCGGTATACCGCAGAATGCCGGACAGCACCAGCAGCGCCGCCAGGACGATCACCGCTGCCCACAGGGCCTTCCGCCGCCGCCGCAGACGGCGCAGCAGCCGGGCCTCCTCCTGAAACTGCGGCTCCAGCAGGGGGTGGCACATTTCGTCCGCCGTCCGGCGGCAGGCTTCGCACCCGGCCAGGTGCTCCTCCAGAGCCTCCCGGGATTCCGGGCTCAGCATCCCCTCGGTGTACAGGGGCATCAGATCCTGGGCCAAGGCACAGTCGATGGTTTTCATGGCGTTCCCTCCATTTGCTCCATGATTTTCTTCCGGGCCCGGTGATAGGTGACGCAGGCCCAATTTTCACCCTTTTCAAACAGGCTGCCGATGTCGCGGAAGGACAGCTCCCCCAGCACCCGCAGCAGAAATACCTCCCGGTACGGCTCCGGCAGCCGGTGCAGCAGCCGGTGGATGCGCAGGGCCAGGTCCTTGTCCTCAAAGGCGGCGGCAAAGTCCCGGCTGTCCGGCAGGGCGGCGGTGTCGTCCAGGGGCTGGCACCGGCCCTCCTTCCGCCGCAGGGAGGTCCAGGTGTTCCGGGCGATCTGGCACAGCCAGGTGGAGGCGGCGCACTCGCCCCGGAAATCCGGCAGGGCCACCATGGCCCGGTAAAAGGTCTCCGCCGCCAGCTCCTCGGCGGCGTGTTCGCTGCCGGTGAGCCGCAGAGCGTAGCGGTACACCGTCTGATAGTGGCGGCGGTACAGCTGCTCCATATCCTGGGCCATGTCCTCCCTCCTTTCTGTTTATTAGACGCGCGGTGCAGCGGAATCTGACAGAAAATTTCAAAAAAAATCCCCTTATGCGGGGGCATAAGGGGATTTTGAGGGGTCAGGTATTCAGATACGGGTCGTCCAGGCGGCCCAGGCGGCGCAGCATGGTCTTTTTCACGGCCTTGAAGATGTTCTCATACCCGGTGCAGCGGCACAGGTGGCCGGACAGCAGCTTGCGCAGCTGGTCGTCGGTATAGTACACACCCCGGTCCAGGATCTCCACCGCCGTCATGATAAAGCCCGGGGTGCAGAAGCCGCACTGGATGGCGGTTTCCTCCATAAAGGCCTGCTGAATGTCGGACAGCTCACCGTTGGGGCCCATGAGGCCCTCCAGGGTGGTGATGTGCTTGCCCTCGGCCCACACGGCCAGGTACAGGCAGGAGTTGTAGCACTCGCCGTCGATGAGCACGTTGCAGACGCCGCATTCGCCCACCTCGCAGCCCTTCTTCACGGAGGTCATGGAGAAGTCGTTGCGGAGCATATCCGTCAGAGATGCCCGGACGTCCACCATTTTCTCCACTTCCTTGCCGTTGAGGAAGAACGTGACCAGCTGATACTGATTCTTTGCCATTACAGCTCACCTCCTGCCAGCTTCACGGACTCGATGAGGCAGCGCTTGGCGCTTTCCACGGCGATGTGGGACCGGAAGGCCTTGCTGGCTCGCCAGGAATCCCGGGGGTGGATGTCCTCCAGCACCGTGCGGCCGAACTGCTGGATGTTCTCCAGGGTGACGGCCCTGCCGTTGATGAAGGCCTCGGCGTTCAGCGCCCGCAGAGGCACGGGGCCTGCCACGCCGAAGGCGATGCGCACCCGCTCAAAGGTCTTTTTGTCCGGGCTCAGCCGGGCGTTGACGGAGGTGCCCAGGGTGGCAATGTCCATGGCGTTGCGCATGGCGTACTTGATATAGTGACCCCAGGTCCGGTCATAGGACGCCTTGGGAATGAGAATGGCGGTCTCGATCTCGCCCTCCTCCACCCGCAGGTCCACGGTGCCGGCCTTGAGATAGAAATCCTTGATGGGCACCCGGCGGACGCCGTTTTTGCCGGTGATCTCCACGATGGCCTCCCAGGCGTGGAGGGTGGAGGCGGAGTCGGCGGAGGTGACGCCGTTGCAGGTGTTGCCGCCGATGGTTCCGGCGTTGCGGATCTGGGGGCCGCCCACCATGTCCACGGCCTCGCCCAGGACGTTGATGTACCGCTGGATCAGGGGATCGGCGGTGATGTGGCTGAAGGTGGTGAGGCTGCCGATGCGGAGATTTTCCTGGTCATCCAGGGACACGCCCCGCATTTCGCGGCAGCCCTGGATGCTGATGAGGGCCTTTCCGGCCCGCTTGCCCTCCCGCATCTGCACCAGCACGTCGGTGCCTCCGGCGATGATCTGGGCCTCGGGATGCTCCAGCCGCAGGCGGATGGCGTCCTGGACGCTTTCGGCCTGGTAGAGCGCTGACATATCATACATAGCGGTGTTTCCTCCTTAGTCCCGGATCAGGCCCTCTTCCGTGAAGCGCCGGAAAAGGACGTGGGGGGTGATGGGATCCTGGTCGATGGCCACGCCGGTGGCGTTGTAGATGGCGTTGCGGATGGCGGGGGCGCCGGAGCAGGCCGGGGGCTCACCCAGGGCCTTGGTGCCGAAGGCGCTGGTGGGCTCGGCATTTTCCACGAACTGCGCCTCCAGATGGGGGTGGTCCATGATGGTGGAGAGCTTATAGTCCAGCAGGTTGTTGTTCAGGGGGCGGCCGGTCTTTTCGTCGAACAGCAGCTGCTCGGACAGACCGTAGCCGATGGCCATGGACATGCCGCCGTGGACCTGGGCCTCGGCCAGGGCCGGATTCACCAGCCTGCCGCAGTCGTGGACGTTGATGATGTCCTTCAGGGTCACCTTGCACATGGGGATATCCACCTCCACCTCGGCGAAGGTGCAGCCGAAGGAATAGGCGTTGTTGCGGATGGTGTAGGTGCTCTCGGCGGTGATGTGCAGGGAGTCGTTGGGGTTATACTGGGCGTGCATGGCCAGCTCCGACAGGCTCATGAGAACCTTACCATCGGTGGTGCGGACGATGTTCCCGTCCGCGATGTCCATGTTGTACACCGCCTGGCGGGTGAGCTTGGCGGCGTAGTCCAGGATCTTCTCCTTCAGCAGCAGGCCCGTCTGGCGGATGGAGAAGCCCGCCACATACGTCTGGCGGGAGGCGTAGGCGCCCAGGCCCGTGGGGGTGATGTCCGTATCCTGGCAGGACACCACATGGACCCTGCGATAGTCCCCCAGGCCCACCACATCGGCGGCCATCTGGGCATAGACGGTGTCGGCCCCCTGGCCGATCTCCGTCTCACCGCACTGCATGGTGACGCTGCCGTCCAGATTCAGCTGCATCCGGTTGGAGGAGGTCTCCAGGGAGATGGGATACACGGCGGTGTTGTACCAGAAGGTGGCCATACCGATGCCCCGGCGGACGGGGCCGGTGTCCTTGGCAAATTCTGCCAGCTTCCTGTCGTAGTCGATGTACTTCTTGCCTGCCTCCAGGCACTGGCGGAAGGAATCGTCATAGTTCACGTTGTGGGAGAAGCCGTCCTCGTACCCCTGGGGCATGACGTTCTGCATCCGGAAGGCCAGGGGGTCCATGCCCACGGCCTTGGCGCAGTCCTCCACGTTGGCCTCGTCGGCAAAGGAGGCCTGGGGCATACCATAGCCCCGCATGGCCCCGGCGGCGGGCCGGTTAGTGAACACGGTCCATGCGTCGCACTCCATGTTGTCGCAGGGATAGTGCTGGGGGAAGGAGCCCATGGCCTTGGCCACGATGCTGTGTCCGTGGGAGGCGTAGGCCCCCTGGTTGGAGAACAGCTCCACCTTTCGGGCGGCAAAGGTGCCGTCCGGCCGGAGCCAGGACACAATGTGGAACCGGATGGCGTGGCGCACCCGGTTGGAGACGAAGGTTTCCTCCCGGGAGCAGTCGATGCGGACACAGCGGCCCTGGACCTGGGTGGAGCACCAGGCGCACAGGGGCTCATACAGGGCGTCCTGCTTGTTGCCGAAGCCGCCGCCGATATAGGGCTTTACCACCCGGATATCGCTCCAGGGGCGGCCCAGGGCCTGGCCCACCACCCGGCGGATGATGTGGGGGATCTGGGTGGAGGCCACCACGGTGATCCGGCCGTTTTCCTCATAGGCGAAGCACCCGTGATTCTCAATGTGGCAGTGCTGCACCGTGGGGGTGTCGTACCAGCCCTCTACCTTGATGAGGCCCGGCTCCTGAATGGCGGCCTGATAGTCGCCCTTCTTCATGTCGGTGTGCTTGAGGATGTTGTTGGGAAAGGCCTCGTGGAGCTGGGGCGCACCGGGCTTCATGGCCTCCTGCGCGTCCAGCACCAGGGGAAGCTCCTCATACTCCACCTGCAAAGCCCGGACGCCCTGCATGGCGGCCACCTCGTTTTCCGCGATGACCACGGCCACGTCGTCGCCGTAGTAGCGGACGTGCCGGTTCAGAAGATGACGGTCCGCCACGTCCTGGTGTCCCGGGTCCATGGACCAGGGGTGACCGGCGGTGGGGAAGGGGTGCTCCGGCACGTCGAAGCAGGTCAGGACCTTTACCACGCCGGGGATCGCCTCCGCAGCGGACTTATCCACAGACTTCACGAAGCCGTGGGCAATGGTGGAGTGCCTGATGCGCACATACAGCGCGTCCCGGGGCATCAGATCCTCGTAATATTTGGTGCGTCCGGTGGCCTTGTCAAAGGCGTCCACCCGGACCTCCCGTTTTCCAACCTCAGCCATGAATGGTGTCCTCCTCAGCAAAATAAGAAGCCGCGATATCTGGCATAAGCCCTCGTAATTCTTCTTTATTACATTGTATCATAGCACATCCCGGAGGCTTTGAAAAGTGGTGAACGTGATTTTAGTTGCAGAATAGCGCCATGACAGAAAAAGCCCCGGCGGGGCTTGTCCGCCGGGGCAGGGGAAATGCTGTGTCAGCGAAAGGAGATCGCTCAGATGGCCTTGCGCTTCTTGGAGGTGACCACCACGGCAGCGCCGGCTGCCATGACCGCCACCAGGCCGTACACCACCACGCCGGTATCGGCGGTCTTGGGGCTTTCAGGCTTGGTGGGAGTGGTGGGCTCCTCGGCGGGCAGGGTGATGGTGATGCGGCCCTGGGGCTGGGCATACTGCTCACCCACCACGCCCTTGAGCTCGGTGGTGATGTAGTCCATCAGCACCTCGTCCAGAGGCAGACCGGTGTCGAACTGGCTGGAGGCGGCAGCAAAGGCATAGTAGGTGTCGCCGCCGGCGGCGCAGAAGTTGTTGGTGACCACGGCATAGGTCTTGTTGGGGTCAAAGGCCTTGCCGTTGACGCTGTTGATGGTGACGCGGTTGATGGAAGCGGGACCATAGTAGGTGGCCTTACCGCTGCCGCTGGGATAGGGAGTGGTCTGCGGATCGTATTTCTTGGTGGCGTCAATGGAGATGTTCATGCCGGCGATCTGGGGGAAGCCGCCCAGGGAGTCGGGCAGAGCAAAGGTAGAAGCCTCCAGGGCCTCCAGCAGCTCGGCGCCGGTGACGTACACCACGGCCACGGTGTTGCCGAAGGGCAGCACGGTGTTCACGTCCAGCTTGGAGATGTCGCCCTTGTGGATCCAGGCCCGGATGCCGCCGCCGTTGGTGATGGCCACCACGTTCTCGGCGGGCACGGTGAGCTCAGCGTCCTTGCGGATGGCCCACAGCATGGAGTCGGTGATCAGGTCGCCCAGGTTGGTCTCCTGGGTGCGGTTGCCGGGATCCTTGTCGCCGTTGAGCTCCACGTCGGTTCTGGCAAAAACCTTGCCGTACTCGGCGTTGATGTCGCTGATGATCTTGTCGGCGGCAGCCTTCACGGTGGCGTCCTCCTTGGTGTAGGCGGACAGGTCGATGAGGCCGTTGCTCTCGATGCTCTTGGTGGCGTTGTCGATGATGATGGCGCCCACATAGGCAAGGCCCGTGCCGGTGGACTGGACCATGCTGTTGTCCTTGCTGGCGGTCATCACCGTGTGGGAGTGGCCGTCGATGAACAGGTCGATGCCCTTGACGTTCTGCATCACATTATAGGAGCAGTTGGGCTCGGAGGACTTATCCACGCCCAGGTGGCCCAGAGCGATGACGATATCGGCATTCCCCTCGCTGCGGGCCATGTCCACATTCTCCTGGGTGACCTTGTACAGATCCTTGCCGCCGATGAAGCTCAGGCCCTTCATCAGGGCGGGGTTGGCCTTGGTCTGGGTCTCGGGAGTGGCCATGCCCACAATGGCGATGCGGAACAGCTCGGTCTCATAGGTGTCGTCGGCATAGATGGGAGCGGTGCCGCCGGGGGCGAAGATCAGCTCGCCCTCATCGTCCACCAGGTTGTTGCAGGCGACCATGAAATCGCCCTGGTGCTTTTTCAGGTTCTCCATCAGCTGGGGGAAGCCGTAGTCGAACTCGTGGTTGCCCAGGGTGATGACGTCATAGCCCACCAGGGCCATCATGTCCAGGGCGGTTGCGCCCTTGCTGAGGCTGACGTAGGGAGAGCCCTGGCTGAAGTCGCCGGCGTCCAGCAGGATCACCTGGTGAGCACCCTTGTCGTAGCACTCGTCCCGCAGTGCAGCCACCTTGGCGTACTTGTCGATGGCGCCGTGAACGTCGTTGGTGTGCAGGATGACGGTCTTGCCCTCCAGGGAGTCAGGGAGCTGATACGTCTCCTTGTTCTCGCCCCAGGAAGCCGGGACCATCAGCGCCAGCGTCATGACCAGCGCCAGCAGAGTCGCTAAGAATTTCCGCATGGTATCTTTCCTCCTTCATTTTCAGAGCGCAGTATGCGTTCTGTGGTATTTCTATCATACATGATTTTTCCGGAAAAGGAAATTCTTTTTCCTTCTGCAAGGTATACAAAAATATTCCCCCTTTTTTGTTGGATTTTCTCAGGGAAAAACCGGGAAAAACAGTATGTTTTTCTGCCCGTTCCGTGGTATAATAAAAAATCAAGCCATATGATCCGGAAAAGGAGGGCATTTCCATGAAATATCTGTTTCGCGGGGGCACGGTGGTGTCCGGACGGGGGACCCGCCGGGCGGACGTGCTGGTGGAGGACGAGAAGATCCTCCGGGTGGCCCGCAGCATCACCGCGCCGGAGGCCGCCGTCATCGACGTGGAGGGGCAGCTTCTGCTGCCGGGCTTCATCGACGCCCACACCCACTTCGACCTGGACGTGTGCAGCACCACCACGGTGGACGACTTTTTCTCCGGCAGCCGGGCGGCTCTGCGGGGCGGCACCACCACGGTGGTGGACTTCGCCTGCCCCAACAAGGGCGAGACTCTGCACCAGGGGCTGGAGCTGTGGCACAAGAAGGCCGACGGCAATTGCTGCTGTGACTACGGCTTCCATATGACCATCGACGACTGGAATCCCGGCATCGAGGCGGAGATCGACGATATGTACGCCGCCGGTATCTCCTCCTTCAAAATGTACATGACCTATCCCGCCATGATGATCGGCGACGAGGCCATGTATCACGCCCTGAAGAAGCTGAAGGAAAAGGGCGGCATCTGCGGCGTGCACTGCGAAAACAGCGGCGTCATCGACGCGCTGATCGCCGAAAAGAAGGCGGCGGGCCAGATGGGCGTGGGCTCCCATCCCCGGACCCGGCCCGATTTCCTGGAGGCCGAGGCCGTGTCCCGGCTCCTGCGCATCGCCCAGGCGGTGGATATCCCGGTGGTCATCGTCCACCTGACCAACGAGGCCGCCCTGCGGGAGGTGGAGGCCGCCCGCAAGCGGGGCCAGCGGGTGTATGTGGAGACCTGCCCCCAGTATCTGGTGCTGGAGGACAGCGTGTATGACGACCCCGACTATTCCCGGGCCGCCCGGTATGTCTGCGCCCCGCCCATCCGGAAGGAGCGGGACCAGCAGGCCCTTTGGACGGCCCTGCGCAAGGGAGAAATCCAGACCGTGTCCACGGACCACTGCAGCTTCACCCTGGAGCAGAAGGACGCCGGACGGGGGGACTTCACCAAGATTCCCGGCGGCCTGCCGGGGGTGGAGAACCGGGGCGAGCTGCTGTATACCTACGGCGTCACCACCCGGAAGATCAGCCTGGCCACCATGTGCCGGGTGCTGTCGGAAAACCCCGCCAAGCTCTACGGGATGTTCCCCCGGAAGGGCGTGCTCCAGGACGGGGCCGACGCGGACATCGTGGTATACGATCCCCAGGCGGACCATGTGCTCCGGGCCGAGGATATGGCCAGCCTGGCCGGTTATTCCCCCTATGAGGGCTTCGCCATCCGGGGCGGCATCCACCAGGTGTGGCTGCGGGGCCGTCTGGCGGTGGAGGACGGCTTCGTTCTGGCCGGACCCGACGGCAAATATATCCCCCGGGGCAAGTGCAGCCTGTAACCGGGAAATGAGAAAGAAGGCAGCCGTATGAGCGTTCTGTATTGTCAGTCCCCGGTGCTGTTCTGGTGCGCCCTGGCGCTGATCGTGTGTTTCTTTGTGCGCCGTGGGGCCCATCGGGTCCGGGCGGTGCTGGACCTGGTGCTGGGGCTTCTGTGCATCGTGGGCGGCGTGGCCCTGTATTATCTGGGCATGTACAACGACGCCTTCACCATCCGGGACTTCTGGCAGATCCGCACCGCAGGCTGGATCGGCCTGGCGGCGGTGGTGCTGCTGACGGCGTGGCAGGTCATCAAGGCCACCCGCCGCAGCGTGTCGGCCCGCCGGGCCGCCCGCCAGGCAGAGCGGGACGAAAAGACCCGTCAGAAGGAACTGGAGGATGCCAGGACCCGGGCCTATGCCGCCGGGCAGGAGGACGCCAAGGCCGCCAGCCGTGTGGCCGAAAATGTGTTCGCCGCCGACAGCCGGGAAAACCCCTGACAGCCCGTTTCCATGAACAAAAAAAGTGCCCCCGCCGGGGGCACTTTTTTTATTCCGTATCAATCGCTCCGTGAGCACTTTTCCGCGTCGATGGCCAGCACCACCATCAGGGCATACAGGGCATCCCCCGGGTCCGCCACGTCGATGGTATAGGTGTCTGTCCAGTTAAACAGCTCCTTGCTGATAGAAGCCACCGTCCGGGGCCCGTCCTGGATGGTATAGTCCCACTCCATGAAGCTGCCCTCCACCGTCCAGCCGCAGAAATCCATGGTGAAGGACGGGTGGAAAAACGTGAACTCCTTGCGGATGGTGCCGATGCACCGCTCCCCCACATACAGGTCGAATTTCGGCAGAAACGTCAGCACCTGCTGCTTCACTGTGGCAATGTGCTCCCCATAGGGGTCCAGAATGTGCAGGCAATGACCCCAGGCCAGCTTTCCCTCCACGGTATAGGCCACGCTGCCGCCCTCGTAATAGATGTCATAGCTGTCGAACCACGAGAAAAACCGCTGCTTGAAATACAGCTTCATCGGATGCACCTCCCTTTTTCCCCAGTATACCGGATTTGCACCCCGCTTGCAAGGGAAATTCCTCTTTACAAAATAGAAAGTATGTTCTATAATGGTGGCAGTATCTTTGAAGGGAGGGCGATGCCATGCGCGCACGGCCTGTCAGCTGCTGCTTTTCCGGCCACCGTCCGGCCAAGCTCCCCTGGGGGGAAAACGAGGACGATCCCCGGTGCCGGGCCCTGAAGGTCCGGCTTCGGGACGCGCTGGACGCCGCCTATGAGGCGGGATACCGGCACTTCATCTGCGGTATGGCCCAGGGCTGCGACCTGTATTTCTGTGAGCTGGCCCTGGCCCTGCGGCAGCGGCACGGGGACGTCAGCGTGGAGGCGGCCATCCCCTGCCCCACCCAGGCCGACGGCTGGCCCCGGACCCAGCAGGAGCGCTACCGCCGCCTGGTGGCGGCCTGCGACTACGAGACCCTGGTGCAGTCGTCCTACAGTCCCGGCTGCATGCAGCGGCGCAACCGCTATATGGTGGACCACGCCGCCCTGCTGCTGGCGGTCCACAACGGCCAGCCCGGCGGCACCCGCCGCACCATGGAATACGCCATGCGCCGGGGCCTGCAGATCGTGGGCATCCCCCCGGTGATGGAACCGTGACATAATCCCGGCCCCCGCCGCATAGGCTTGTCTCAAAGAGGTGAACGCTTTGAAACAGGCAATTTTGCGGCGGGGGCTGGCGCTCTTGCTGGCGGCGGCAGCCCTGGGAACGGTGCTAGCCGGAGCCGGGGCGGACAGCGCCGCCGCCCTGTGGCAGTCCGTGTCCCGCCGCCCCCATCTGTCCCGGGGACTGCTGCGGTGGGAGCTGGGGGACCTTCTGGGGCTGGACGGACTGTCCGCCGCCACGGTGCTGGCCCTGGGCCAGTCGCCGGTGCTGCTGGCGGGCCGGTCCCTGGCGGTGCAGGAGGACGACGCTCCCCAGCCGGACCCGGAACCGGAGGAGCCCCAGGAGGACCCCGCCTGTCTCTTAT
>ENA-OZAN01000734-OZAN01000734.1-human-gut-metagenome-genome-assembly--contig:-NODE-734-length-11001-cov-8.670656_pt1 | contig 11001 bp, 8 predicted proteins | sample MGYA00243305_ERZ653507 | MGnify/ENA primary metagenome ERZ653507 (study PRJEB26926, sample SAMN06164915) | human gut metagenome | biome: ENVO:00009003; feature: ENVO:2100002; material: ENVO:00002003... | reverse complement strand
GGTGGTGAAAGAGTTTCTCTGTGGTATCGGTATCGGCACGCGGGTGTGGATTGTGGCGCATCGCAGAGAGCTGGTGGAGCAGATAGAGGAAACCGCAGCCCGGTATGGAATGGGAAAAGAACCGGACAAAACGGGAAAGAACGGAAAGACGGGGAAAGACAGTATGCCGGAAGAATCCGGAAGGGTGCGGGTATTCTCCATCCAGTGGTTGTCCCGTAACTGGAAGAATATAGGGGAAGCTCCCGGATTGATTGTCATTGACGAGGCGCATCATGCACTGGCGGAGACTTACAGGGAGCTTTGGAAGAGATATCCGGAGGCGAGGAAACTGGGCATGACCGCCACCCCCTGCCGGCTGAACGGCAAGGGCTTCACGGATTTGTTTGATGCGCTGACAACTTCGTGGAGCATCGCGGAATTCATCGGGAAAGGCTGGCTGTCTGCTTTCGACTACGTGTCTATCCGTGCTGACAGCAGGGAGCAACAGATAATAAATTCGTTGAAGAAACGTGGGGTGGACGGAGATTATCAGGTGAAGGAAATGAATGAGGTATTGAACCGTCAGGTCAGCATCCGGCGGTTGTACGAGAGCGTCGAGAGGTATGCCGCCGGGAAAAAAGGAATGGTGTATGCCGTCAGTATAGCCCATGCCCGTCAGATAGCCGCCTATTACAATGCACACGGAGTGTCGGCTGTGGCTATCGACAGCAAAACGCCTGCTTCGGAGCGTAGGGAACTGGTAGAGGGCTTCAGGCAGGGAAGGATCAGGGTGCTGGTCAATGTGGATATCTTTTCCGAGGGCTTCGACTGTCCCGATGTGGAGTTCGTGCAGCTGGCTCGTCCCACGCTTTCACTGGCGAAATACTTGCAACAGGTGGGGAGGGGATTACGGAAATCGGGTGATAAGGAATCCTGTATGCTGATAGATAATGTGGGGTTGCACCGGATATTCGGTCTGCCCGTCCGTGAGCGGGATTGGGAAGCGATGTTCGAGGGGCGGATACTGGGTGACACCTTTTCTCGGAAAAGAGCGGAAAACGGGCTGTCCGTGGCGTGTTCGCTCTTGGAGGAAGGCAGGCGGGAGGAAGAATGGGAAATGGTGATGACCCATGGACAGTTGCTGGATGCGATCAGGAACCGGAATTTGTCTGATCAGGAAGAGGGGCGGAATGCACTCTCTGTTCTGAAAGCTTTCCATGACCGATGTAGCGGATTGTGGGGACTGAGGCGTAGAAACAGAGTGACAGTGATGCCTCGATATAAGGAAGTGTTCGACACCTGTGCGGACCGGGCGGCGGTTTGTTTGGAAGATGGCCGTACAGGGGTGGTGGACGATAACGGAAAGCCGAAGATCATCATAGACCGCTGCCGGAGGTTGCGATTCCTGAAAGGGGAGCTTCTGGCCGTTACGGGCAATGATGGTACGGATGCTTACATCGACTTGAAAACGGACAGGACTTATCGGGAGAAGCCGGTGGTGTGCTCTTACGGTAGCGTGGAATTGCTGAAAGTGGGAGAGACCTTTCATAGCCGCACACGGAAGGCGTATGCTTCCATGCGCGGGCTGCATAAGGACAGTCTCTGTTTTTATGGCTTTTATCTGAAGATACCGGACTATCGTGTCCCGAAGTCCTGCAAGTTGGCGGATCCTGTATGGTCTACCGTGTTCGATGTTTTCGCTTGTCTGCTGGAAGGGGATGACGAGGAGGTGTATTGGTGCTGTGGTCGTCTGGCAGACCGGAGCATCGTGGTGATGGACGGGCAAGGGAGTTATTATCATGTGGAGAAAGGAAAGAGGAAACGATATATCGCCTGTAATAATCCTGAGGCTGGTGAGGAGGATTTTGACTCTGCGGTGAAGAGATTGAAGGAAGAGGCCGGGCGGCGTGCGGAGGAAATGAACCTGTTACTGAAACGGAATGAGGAGGAGAAAAGACGGAAGAGACTGGAGGAGATAGGCGATGTCCGTCCTTTCCGGATGGGGCTGAAATGGGGGCTGAAGTCGGGTGAGCGTATCGTGGTTCCTCCTTGTTATAGGAACATCTGTCCTCCCGTCGGCGGTTATTGTGTATTCGAGGAGAATGCTTGTCAATGGGGACTGATGGCACCGGATGGTAAGGTGGTGGTGGAGGCCAGATACCAGAAAGTGGAGATAGAGGGGGATGGGACGGTGCGGCTGACGGTTATTCCGGGTAAGGTGAAAACGATAAAACTTTGAATACAACTGATTGGTTTCATATAACCGTTACTGTTTGAGACAAAAATAAGGCATTTAGTGCAGCCCAGCAAGGCTTGTCCTTGCTGGGCTGCTTTTTTTATGAGGAATAAATAGGGGATATTTATGAAAACATGTAAGAAAAAAGGGAGTGAAAGGAAATAGTTAGTAATAAAATGCTTGCTATCTTATTATATTTGTTACCTTTGTGGGCCTTATAATATGAAAAACAATGAAAATAACAATTCTACAGAGAAATATAGAATGGGCCAATCCACAGGCCAATATAGCAAGGGCGGACGAAGCGATAAGCTGTCTGCTGGATGCTGATCTGTTTGTTTTACCCGAAATGTTTTCCACCGGTTTTTGTACGCAACCCGAAGGAATTGCGGAGAGCGCCGACAGTGAAACCCTGCACTGGATGAAGCGTAAGGCAGCCGAGCGGAATTGTGCTATTGCAGGCAGTGTAGCAGTATGTGAGAATGGAAACTATTATAATCGTTTTTACTTTGTCCATCCGGACGGAGCCGTGCAGCATTATGATAAGAAACATTTGTTCACCTTTGGGGGCGAACACAAGCGTTTCACTGCCGGCACAGAGCGTGTGGTGGTGAACTTCCGTGGGGTACGTATTCTTTTGGAGGTATGTTATGACCTCCGTTTCCCTGTTTGGTCACGCAACCTGGGGGATTACGACATGATACTTTATGTGGCAAGCTGGCCCACTCCCCGTGTGGATGCCTGGAGCGCGCTGCTTCGGGCGCGGGCTATTGATAACCAGTGCTATGTGGCCGGAGTGAACCGCATGGGAACTGATCCTACCTGTGAATATTCGGGTGGCAGCGCCATCATCGATCCCTACGGAAAAACGATAGCCGAATGTCCGTGGAGCAGGGAAAGTGCGGTATCGGCTGATATAGATATGGAGGCATTGCAGGCTTTCAGGAAGAAATTCCCGGTATTGGATGATGCAGACCCTTTTACATTGATATGAAACAATTAACAAAATAATAGATAATGGCTGAAAAGAAATTATTGTTGGGCGATGAGGCAATTGCCCTCGGAGCGATACATGCCGGCATATCGGGTGTATATGCCTATCCGGGTACACCGTCCACTGAAATCACAGAGTTTATCCAGAATAATCGTTTGGCAAAGGAAAGAAAATTGCACAGCACTTGGTGTACCAATGAAAAAACGGCCATGGAGGCTGCATTGGGTATGTCATACGCAGGAAAACGTGCTTTGGTATGTATGAAACATGTAGGCATGAACGTGGCTGCCGATGCGTTTGTCAATTCTGCCATAACCGGCGTGAACGGTGGTCTGGTGGTGCTGGCTGCCGATGACCCTTCCATGCACTCGTCACAGAACGAGCAGGATTCACGTTTTTATGGAAAATTTGCTATGATTCCCATGCTGGAACCGTCTTCCCAACAAGAAGCATACGATATGATGGATTACGCATATACACTCTCGGAAAAACTGAAGTTGCCGGTGCTGATGCGTGTGGTTACCCGTCTGGCACATTCGCGTGCCGGTGTGGAAGTAGCCGATATCCGTGAGGAAAATCAGTTGAATCCTGATCATGAACGTGCCCACTGGGTATTGCTGCCGGGTAATGCGCGTAAACAATATCTGGATCTAGTGAAAAAGCAGGAGAAGCTGGAAGAAGCTTCCTCCAAATCTCCTTATAATTATCTGGAAGGGTTGAATCCCGAATATGATTATGAATTCGGAGTGATAGCCTGTGGTATCGGTTATAATTATGTGAAGGAGGCGGATACGGACAGTTGCCATATTCCGGTATTGAAAGTTTCGCAGTATCCGTTGCCGGCTGAAGAAATCAGGACGATGGCAGACCGCTGCGGATATGTTCTGGTAGTGGAAGATGGTCAGCCGTTTGTGGAAGAGCAGGTAAAAGCGATACTTTCCTCGGACTATGAGGTAAAGGGACGCTTGACGGAAACTTTGCCGCGTACCGGTGAATTGACTCCGGATAATGTGGGCGAGGCGATCGGATGGGGAATCAAACGTCCGTTTGGCAAGCCTCAGGTGGTGATGCCGCGTCCGCCTGCATTGTGTCAGGGATGTGGTCATCGGGATGTGTATGATGCATTGAACAAGGTGGCTGCGGAATATCCGGATGCACGCATTTTCGGTGATATCGGTTGCTATACATTAGGTGCGTTGCCCCCGTTCCGTGCTATCGACAGTTGTGTGGATATGGGTGCTTCCATAACCATGGCCAAAGGTGCTTCCGATGCAGGGGTATTTCCGGCCATTGCTGTTATCGGTGACTCGACCTTCACTCATTCCGGTATGACCGGTCTGCTGGATGCGGTGAATGACCGTGCCAATATCACGGTGGTGATTTCGGATAACCTGACTACCGCCATGACCGGTGGACAGGATTCTGCCGGTACGAACAAATTCGAGGCGATCTGCCTGGGATTAGGGGTAGAACCCGAACATGTGCGTGTGGTGGTTCCATTACCAAAGAATATGGAAGAAATCACCCGTACCATTCGTGAGGAAATAGAATATAAAGGGGTGTCTGTCATTATTCCGCGCAGAGAGTGTATCCAGACATTGAATCGTAAACTAAGACAGAAAAAAGCAGATAAGGCATGAGAAAAGATATCATACTTTCGGGCGTAGGAGGACAGGGTATCCTGACTATCGCTACTATTATAGGAGAAGCTGCTACGGCAGAAGGCATCAATTTGAAGCAGGCCGAGGTACACGGCATGAGCCAGCGCGGAGGGGATGTACAGTCTAATCTGCGTCTATCCGACGAAACGATTTATTCGGATCTGATCGCTCAGGGTGAGGCGGATCTGATTATTTCCATGGAACCGATGGAGGCGTTGCGTTATCTGCCTTACTTGCAGGAAGAAGGTTGGGTGATTACTTCCGCTAATCCTTTCAAGAACATTCCCGACTATCCTGAAGAAGTGGATCTGATGAGGGCTTTGGAGAGTCTTCCGCATGTGGTGAAGTTGGAAATAGAGGATATGGCAAAAGAAAACAGTATGCCTAAATGCGCGAATGTGATTCTGCTGGGCATGGCTGCGAAGTATATTGAAATCGTATCACCGGAACAGTTGCGCGAAAGCATAGGGCGTGTGTTTGCTGCAAAAGGTGAGAAGATTGTTGAAATGAATCAGAAGGCTTTTGATATAGGATTGAATGCGGTAAAGAACTGGTAATGCCATGAAGATATTTAGTGAAGAATTAGTGGAGAAGGCGGTGAAGGAACTGCACATCGCCAATCTTGCACAGGCTACTATCGGTGATGTGCTGTTGGTAGCCCAGTATCTGGAAAAGGAAACGGGGATTCCTTTTATCCGCATGGATCAGGGATCTCCCGGTCTTGCCGCCAATCAGATAGGGATTGAAGCGGAGAAAGCTGCTTTGGACAGGGGAGTCGGATCGCAATATCCGGCTGCCGCAGGAGTGCCCGAGTTGAAAAAGGAGGCTTCCCGTTTTGTAAAAGCTTTCTTGAATCTGGATATCTCTCCGCGCGCTTGTGTGCCTACCACCGGGTCGGTGGCGGGTTCATTCGGCTCGTTCATAGCCTGTACGCAGCGTATTCCGGGGAAAGACAAGGTATTGTTCATTGATCCCGGATTTCCTATTCAGAAATCCCAGCTTCGCATTATCGGCGTGGAGTGGGAAGAGTTTGATATCTATCATTATCGTGGACAGGCCTTGCGTGAGAAATTGGAAAGTTTCCTGAGTAAAGGCGATATAGCAGCGATTATCTATTCTAATCCGAATAATCCGGCATGGATTTGTCTGGAAGAGGAGGAGTTGCAGATAATCGGTGAACTGGCAACCCGGTATGATGTGATTGTCATGGAAGATCTGGCTTATTTCTGCATGGATTTCCGTCGGGATATGGGGCATCCTTTCGAACCGCCTTATCCGCCCACTGTGGCAAGATATACGGATAATTATATCCTGATGCTTTCTTCTTCCAAGATATTCAGTTATGCCGGACAGCGTATGGCATTGGCATGTATCAGCGACAAACTGTTCGACCGCCAGTTCCCTGCCTTGGCAGAACGGTATAAAGATGCAGGGGTGTTCGGTCCTACGCTGATTGCTTCCATTCTTTATATGATTACTTCGGGATGTACGGCTTCCACTCAGTATGCATACGCTGAAATGCTCCGTCTGTCTACCGAAGGTAAAATCAATTTTGTGGAAGATACCCGCGAATATGCCCGTCGTGCGGAACGCATGAAGAAAATATTTACCGACAATGGTTTCCATATCGTATATGACTATGATGCTACCCAGGTGGTGGGAGATGGTTTCTTCTTTACCATAGGTTACGGAAATATGACAGGGGGTGAATTGCTCCGGGAGTTATTGTATTATGGGGTAAGCAGCATCTCGCTTTCTACTACCGGTAGCGAGCAGGAAGGTGTCCGCGCCTGTACGTCACGGATGCGCGATGAACTTTATCCGGTGATGGAGGAACGCATGAGAGCTTTTCATGAAGATCATTGAAAATAATGTGCTAATAGGATAATGTGCCGATTGCCATACAGTGGGTTTGTGTGCCAGTACATTGGCAGATTAGCACATTGAAAAATTATTTATTATGATTTGGAATAAAAATAAAGAGTGCATGAGTCGGGACGAGATGAGCGCTCTGCAGGGAAAACGTCTGAACAAGTTGGTGAACCTGGTTTATCATAATGTTCCTTTTTATCGTAACAAGATGCAGGAGATGGATTTGTCTCCGGATGATATCCAGACTATCGAAGATATCGTAAAACTTCCTTTTACTACCAAGCAGGATTTACGTGATAATTATCCATATGGTCTTCAGGCTGCTCCTGCTTCGGAAATTGTACGTGTGCACGCTTCTTCGGGAACAACCGGGAATCCTACCATTGTGGGATATACGCGTCGTGACTTGTCTGTATGGTCCGAAGTGATGTCACGTTGTCTTTCAGCATACGGGGTTACCCGTAATGATACCTTTTCTGTCAGTTATGGCTATGGCTTGTTTACAGGCGGGTTGGGCGCACATTATGGGGTGGAGAATCTGGGGGCGACTGTTATCCCGGCTTCTACAGGAAATACGGAAAAGCATGTCCGTCTGATTCGCGACTTGGGTATAACGGGAATTGCCTGTACTCCTTCATACGCTCTTTATCTGGCAGAAGTGGTGGAACGTATGGGATTGACCAAGAATGATATCAATCTCCGTATCGGAGCTTTCGGAGCCGAGCCATGGACGGAAAGTATGCGTAAGGAGATAGAAGAGCGGCTGGGATTGAAAGGGTATAATATTTATGGATTAAGTGAGATTATGGGACCCGGTGTTTCCTACGAATGTCAGGAGCAACATGGTTCGCATATCAATGAGGATCATTTTTATCCTGAAATCATTAATCCTGAAACGCTGGAACGTCTTCCGGATGGAGAAGTGGGAGAATTGGTGTTTACTACCTTGACAAAGGAGGGGATGCCGTTATTGCGTTATCGTACGAAGGACTTGACTTCCCTGATGGAGGGTGAATGTCCGTGTGGAAGAACCAATATCCGTATGTCGGGTATTGTAGGCCGTAGTGACGATATGCTTATTATCCGTGGCATCAATGTTTTCCCGTCTCAGGTGGAAAGTGTTATTTTGGATATGCCTCAGTTTGAACCTCAGTATATGCTGGTGGTGGATAGGAAGAATAACCTCGACTCTTTGCAGGTACAAGTGGAAGTCCGCAAAGACTTCTTCTCGGATGATATGGGAAGTATGCTTGCCATGAAGAAAGCATTGAGCGACAAACTGAAAAGTGTCCTTTCCATCAGTGCCGAAGTGAAGCTGATGGAACCTAATAGCATTGCCCGTAGTGAAGGTAAGAGTAAACGTGTGATAGACAATCGGATTTTAAAATAAAAAAGTATGCGATATGACAATCAAGCAATTATCTGTTTTTCTGGAAAACAAAACCGGAAGAATAAATGACGTAACCAAGACATTGGCAAAGTATGATATCAATATGCATGCGTTCAGCATGGCGGAATCTACTGATTTCGGTATACTTCGCCTGATTGTTTCGGATGTGGAAAAAGCGGTGGAAGTACTTCGTGCCGAGAATTTTGCCGTGATGCTGACCGATGTGGTATGTATCAGTTGCCCGAATGTGGCAGGTTCTTTGGCTAAAGTTTTGGACTATCTGGCAGCAGAGAATATCTTTATTGAATATATGTATGCTTTTGCTCAGGGAGATACGGCACATGTGGTTATCCGTCCGTCTAATGTGGAGAGATGTGTGGAGATATTGAACAAATTTAATTGTAATGTTTTGACTAAGAACAGTCTGTAATGAATTTGACTTTGTGGGTATGAATGCATCACAAGTCTTTTTACCACAGGTTACTTGGGCTCACACGGGTGTTTAAGCTGAAAACTTTAAGATTGAACCTGTGCGAATCCGGGTAATCTGTGGCTGTTTTGATGGAACAGTCTATCAATAACAAAACCTGTTTGTTGGAGAATGCAGAATGTTATGAGCGTTCTTTGACAATGGGACACTCGAACCGATAAAAAATACCGAAGTATTGTACATGATTACATTGGATAATTTTGAGAACTTTGTTCCCTGAAGTTATGAAAAAGGTCTAAGATATTGAAAATGAGCATAGATTGTTCGCTCGTTATGGTAATAGGTTACGAATAAGAGAGTTATCTCCTTAAATATACTTCTGCGCGTTGCGTAACCTTCAAAGAACTCTTCAAGTACAAAAGTATAAATAAAACGGGAGATTACGACAGAATCTCCCTACTTTTTTCACTCTAATTTGGCTTTTCCGTAAAAGCGATTTAACTCCGTCGGTACACCATAGCCAAAACAAGTTTTGACAACCATGTCCCGACTATCCGCATAAGCGAAGAAAAGGGCTTTGCCTCATGCCTAAACAACAAGTTTAGACTGATGAAGCAAGGCACATTTCTTTAGGGCTTATGCCGCAAAGGTGCTTTTACGGATTTTCTGAGATTATTTTCTTTTTGCTGTTTTTTTGGCCGGTAGCGGAAAGCTGCATGTGACCGCCCGCCCATAAATGGGACAAGCCGTCACCCACAGCAGGCAAACCGGGAAGAATGGTTTATTTGCCCGACCAAACGGGTTTGGTCAGACGGATAAACCATACTTCCTTGCATGTGGTTTGCCCGGTTTCACGCTTCCGGCAGTATTTCCTTTCTCTTTGTCTTTTCTTCTTTTTGTGGATTTCTCTCTGAAGTTTTCTCTCGAATCTGCCTCTACTTCCGTTTACCTCCATTTTTACGCCTTTCAGTAGCCGCATCAGTCAGTCATTTTCGTTCTGGGCGCAAAGGTAATTCCGGGATTTGACGGGGATGCAAGGTCAAGCCTCCTGTTTTCTGGAAAAATCTCCAGCCTTGCGGGTAGTATTTTTCCGAAAAACCTTGCATCCCCTAATCCCTACCTTTTTGAGCACCCGAAACGAAAACGACCGATGCGACAGAAAGACGCATTAAAAAAAATGTCGGATAAACGAGAGGCAGATAAGATAGTTTGAAACTCAACTCCCTCAGCTCTTGAATCCGCATTAAAAAAAATCAAAAACAACGTAGATATGACAGCAACGGCAAATTTCAGACAAGTGGCGCAGAACATAGGACTTGCAGTATGCGGTTTAATCGTGCGCACCGCCTTTGGGATGTTCGGCATCCTCTTGGGAATCATTTCAGAGATTGTAAACGGATTGTTCCGAGTGGCAATAGGTATAATCGTGGCTATCCTTTCCACCATTGCCTTCTTCGGTCTTATCCTTTGGTTATTCACCCTTTAATACTTACCGATATGGCAAAGAGAAACAGCAAGACAGCAGCACAGCAGTGCAGATACTATGAGGTGGACAACATCTTCGAGTATATGGTGGAAACATACATCAACGGCAATATATCCGTGTTCCGTGAACTCTACCACGAACTGAACAAGGACACCCGAAAGGATTTTACCGACTTCCTATTGAGCGAAGTGGAGCCGACCTATTGGAGAGAGATACTGAAAGAAACAATCTAAAACGACAGTGATATGAAAGGAACTGACCATTTTAAGAAAACGATACTGATGTACTTGGAGCAACGTGCAGAGGAAGACCAACTCTTTGCCAAAAGTTTCAGCAACCCTGCCAAGAACATAGACGACTGCGTGACCTACATTCTGAACTATGTGAAGAACAGCGGTTGCAACGGCTTCACGGACGGAGAGATATTCGGGCAAGCCATCCACTACTATGAGGAAAACGAGATAGAGGTGGGCAGACCGATTAACTGCCAAGTGGCGGTGAACCATATTGTGGAACTCACGGCAGAGGAAAAGGCGGAAGCACGGCAGAAGGCTATCCAAAAATATCAAGAAGAGGAAGTCCGCAAGTTGCAGAACCGCAACAGACCGACAGCGAAAAAAGAAACTATTGTACAACCCTCCCTATTTGACTTTTGATTATGAAACCCAAGACACGCATACAAAAAGAGGTGGCAAGACTTTCCGCCAACCTTCGCCCCATATCCGCGACACAGATTGATTGGGCATACCGCCATTGTGTTGAACATATCGGCTACCGCACCAAGAAAGGAAACATCACTTGTTCCGACTGCGGTCACGAGTGGCACAGCAACAGCGGATTATGTGATAGCCTTGATGGTTGTACCTGCCCCCAATGCCGTGCAGAACTCAAAGTGCGAGACACCCGAAAGCGCACTCACAAGGAAACGCGGTATTTCAGCGTGATAACCACCT
>ENA-OZAN01000733-OZAN01000733.1-human-gut-metagenome-genome-assembly--contig:-NODE-733-length-11043-cov-5.110120_pt1 | contig 11043 bp, 10 predicted proteins | sample MGYA00243305_ERZ653507 | MGnify/ENA primary metagenome ERZ653507 (study PRJEB26926, sample SAMN06164915) | human gut metagenome | biome: ENVO:00009003; feature: ENVO:2100002; material: ENVO:00002003... | reverse complement strand
GAGATTACTACGCGTCTCGTGGGCTCGGAGATGTGTATAAGAGACAGTTTCTACAGTTTTATCCTGCTATTGGTAGTGGATATGAACTGATTCCAATAGCATTCGGTTGATAAATAAAAGGATAATCACTCTTAATTACAGTACTATTGGAATCTTCATCTGATCCTGTAGAATAGATATGGTATCTTGCTGAGATATAAATATTCCTTATTTGGAAATCTATATGCCATTGGGGGGTACTATATGTTGACTTTGCTACATAATAATAACTATGTACAATATTGTCTAAAAGTTCATCTGTTCTTTGTATGCTCAGTTCTTGGATGATAGATTCATAAGAAACGGTGAAGCATGATGCTGAATAATCTATATAAGAAAGAGGACGATTATCTTTTCTTTGTTTTCTCACTACAACACGAGTAAACAAATCAAGATAAGATGAACAAGTCGATTGGGGTGATGTTTTTCTTTTTACTTTGTCAATGAAAGTTCCTCGTAAATGCTCTGTATCTATATCGGACCATTTTAAGGATGCTCCCTGTAAATCTGTTTTTTTAAAGGATTCAATAAACTGATTAAAACTGTTTAGTTCATTTTGAGCCAATCTGCTAATATTGCGAAGAGAACTAAAAAAGTAACTCCGAATTTTACGAATATAGGCTTCCGCAAAAATATCAAGCCCTTTTTCATCTATACAAAGACTTGTTGTATCATCAACATCATCGTATCCATTAGCCCTTAGCAGCGAGGTTAATGCACACATCGGCACATTCATCACCTCTTGTATAATGTCTAAAGAAGTTTTGAATGTAACAGTCCTATCCTCAAATGATATTGGTGTAAAATTCCTTATTTCTAAATGTTCAACCATTAAACTTAATTTTTACGTAGCAAATATATGATAAAAGTTTATAAAATCAAAATAGAAAGCGACAAAATACAATAACAACTTGTGTTTTGAATTAAAGATAGTAATACTATTTATGAATAGAGTCATATATTCTCGTTAAAAGAAAGCCGCTATACCTTTTTTCAGTATAACGACTTTAATAAAATATGAACTATCCATCATTTCCGATTACTTATCCGTTTAGCTTATCCAATCCACCACTGTCTGTCCCTTATATCCCTTTTCCCAGACAAACCAGGCATAAGCGATAGCATTCCCGTTTGCCTGAGCTGCTGCAAAATCTCCACCTTTGGTAACAGAAGCGCGAGAAGAAAAGACATGGATTTTTCGTGGTGGATTGGTCTGAAAGAATGGTTTACGTCTTTTCCCCTCCAGAAATGTAAGTTTCAAGAACATGACTATCTTTGTTCCTTCATCAGATATATCCAAGGCTTTCTCTATAAATTCCAGGGCTATCTTATAAGGAGGGTTGGTAATGATAGCTCCATAAGGGTTTCCGGTGGCTTTCAGGAAATCAACGCCACCGGTACCATAACCCGGTTTATCAGGTCAGTGGAATAGACCTTCTTGCCAAGTTCCATCATCCTTTTAGACAGGTGCCCCATTCCACAGGCCGGCTCCCATACAGTATCAGGAAACTTCTCAACCTCGAATAACCTGTCTATGGCTTCGGGGTATGTGGCATAAAAATCATGTTCCTCCCTTGTTGTATCAGAGTGGTTGGACGCTCCGATAGTGGTATATATTGTACTTTTCATTGTTAACCCATTGTGTTTGTCGTTATTGTCTTACGCTGCCATAACCTTACCTCCCCATTGATTGGCCATCGCATCCGCTATTACCCGACATCAGGAGACGGTATCACTGCCGGATTCCAACAAAGTATCTATTCCAGGAAGGAGTAGCGGTAGGTTTCATCCTCTGAAGGCCTGACACTGCCGGTTCCGGATACCACACCCGGATAGTTCCCAGCGAAAGTATAGCATTTCTGGGCTGACGATGTCGTGCTTCCGGAGGATATCGTGAAAGCGTAGTCCTCCTCATCCGCCCCGAGGGAGGAACCGTAGTTGAGCCTGCATTCCACGATGACAGTGGAGGCGACTTTATAACTGGCGGAGGCATATACGCTGTAAATGTCATAGGCACCATCCCTGCTTTGCCAGCTGTAACTCAGATGTATGAAGTTGACGGACTTGATATCTGCACCCATCTGATCCAAAGGGACGTTTATGCTGGCAGAGTCTGACTTATAACTACTACTAGAACCACTATAATCAGATGTTTGTGTTTGAGTCAATTCCAAATTACCCTCTCGACTTGATGTACTACTATTTGCACCTGCTGTTACAGAAGTTCCTGAGACAGAAAATCCTGCTCCACTACTTATTCTTCCGGAATAACTTGACCAAGTAGACCAGGAACCTGCACTTTCATCAGTCAGACTCCCATTGGTATAAGTCAACGTAACCGGTCGTCTCCTGGAAGTAACTGTTACAGACTGCGTTCCACCGTCTGCGCTAAAACTTAATGAGGCAGGACTTACGGAAAATTCATACTGATATTCAGTTTTTGTAGTTATATCATCCTTTTTGTCTTGAGTCACTGTAGCACTGGCAGATTTTGAACCATCGCCACCATGAGTTACAGTGAAGGAACCCTTCCTTCCGCTACTTGTACTGGAATTGGCTGTAGCACTTACAGACACTGTATTACCGGATTTTGACGCGGTAATTCCTGATGGTAGGCTTGTACTTAAACTATAACTTCCTTCAGGACTATCATACCAGTCACCCCAAGATATCGGACTCCCAGACCCCTCTCTTATCTGAGGAGTTACTGTAAATGACGTGGAACCTCCTGAAGCTCCGAAATTATAAGAAGCTGGAGATATTGAAATTCTATAGTCATAATCTACATTGGCACCTTGTGTAAGTGTTACAGAATCACTGGTATATGCATTACTTGCACTCAAGGTACCACTTCTAGAAGATTCCCCAGTATTACTAGAAGTAGGTCCTACGGTTGATCCGGAGATTGAGAATGAACCGGTAACGCTTGATGTGGCTGAAATATTAGTATAACTGAAGCTGCTCCAGTCGCTCCAATCCCCCCAATTCCATGTTGTACCTCCGTCTGTGCTAGTACCATCACGATAACAGCTACTAGTACCTCTTCTGGAATCTACTGAAAAACTTCTTTTGGATGTATCATTCCAAGACCAACTAGTATTTGATATATTAATACTACATATATTATCATACCTATAATCCCACTGTCTATCAGTAAGTATACCTACTTCCTGATCAATTTCCACCCAATCACTAGCTCCTCCAGAGGATGCCGTAATTCTGGTGCTTCTTTCCGCACCATTGTTGACTGATACTGTTAATGTTACAGAAGTTCCAGAACCGGATGATAGTGAGAATCCGGAAGTATTAGATAGACTCAGTGAAGGAGTTCCCGTATCATTTGCTGAAGATGTTGAACCCGAACTCCAAGTATGTGTACCGGTTCTTGTCGCACTTGCCCTTACTGTTGTAGTACCTCCTTCTCTAGGGAAATTTGTTCTATCAGCGCTGACAGATACGTTCCAAGAGTTCCAGGATGTTTCTTCAATCTTATTCTCAGCCTGACTAACATCCGCACTCGATGCTGGACTGGATTTACCATTCATTGTAACGGTTAATGAAACAACAGCCACAGTAGTTTGTCCGGATCGGGTTGTACCTTTAGATCCAGTATTAGCCAAACCACTCGAAGAATTTACGGTTGCTGTTCCTGAAGTTTTATTAAATGTTGGAGTTCCGCCGGATGTGAGTGTTGTTGTTTTTCCGGATACCCAATATACAGTCTGTTCATAGGAGTAACCAGGTAATGAACTACCTCCGGCGGCCGGGATAACTGTAGGATAGTTGAAAGATTTGATTCTTGGATTGCCATAACCATCTCCATTCGGTTTGATAGAGTCTGCATTTTGTTTATGAGTTGCAGTAGCCGTTTTCTCAGGATCAGAACCGAAAGATTCGGATTGGGTCCATGTGATAGTACCATTTTTCTCCGCTCCACCGGGATTGGAGGAATAACTGACAGTATCACTCGCGGCGGTCCATGTTCCGGAGCCTGAATTTTCTGAGATATAAGCTACATTAGTCTGTGACCCCTCCACATAGATACGGTTTCCCGCATTACTGTAACTGTACTGTCTCTTATACGAGGTCACCGTGAATTTCCGTGAACCTCCCGCCGCAGATATGGTAGCTGTCGCAGGGGTCACGGAGAAAGTGTATTCCCAGTCAAGACGCTCGATATGGTCTTCGGGAACAAGCTGGGCGGCCGCATAGGTGTGACCTTTCTTTATATGCAACCCGGCCGATTCAATTTGACTTCTTGTAGGGCACACCATCGTATCTCCCGTGAAAGAGCCGGGTTTGAGTGTGTTGCAGAAGTCCTTTGTCGCTATTCTGAAATATTGTGCCATTTTGTTATCTGTTCTTGTTTTGATCCATACATTATAGTGTAATTATGCCGCCATTTTTCCTCCCCACTGGAGAACCATCGCATCCGCTATCCCGGGAAAGGTCTTGCTTCTCAGCTTTCTTCTCTCTTCACATGCTACCAAGACATTCATAAGGATTAAAAGATTATCTGCATTAAGATACGATCCGAATAGCATCTCAGGCCTATATGCTCCACTGTCTGCCCCGTCTCTTCAAACAGCTGGAATTTATAGAACCTGATGAAAGCCGTTACATCCGTGTAGAAATTCTTCCCGGCAAAACTCAAGGGATAAATCATTGGGTATCCTCCTACAGCCTGAAGTTGGAATGCTCCTATTCCCACTCCGGTTATCAAGGCCATGTCAGCGTCATAGACTATTAGTTTATTAGGGTCGCAACGAAAATCCCTGATAAAGAACATCCTGATTTCTTTATCACTCAGCTCCTTGACCATAAATTGTGCCATTCCGGAGGTGTATTCGTCCAATGATTCCTGTACCCTTGATTCGATTTCCTCAATACTCATATCGGTGTTCAGAATCTCACCGTTCGCTATAAAATAATTCTTCATAGTTCTTTAGATTTAGTTTTTTGTGATTTAATAGATAATGTTATGTCCCATTCCTTTTTCAGATAAGAGACAAGACCGGAATAGGAGTCAATACGTTTCCTTTCTCTATGCATGATTGATAAAGCCTCTTGTAGGGTCAGATTAATACAGAGACCGGTTTTAAAAGCGTCTCCATATTTCTGTCGGAGCGCTTCTATGTCTCTTTGGTATTTCTTAGGGATAGGTTCGGATGATACCGCTTTTTCGGTGACATCAGGTGCGGTAAAAGTATCCTGACGATTGGGAATAGGCTCCCGCTCAAGTCCCAATAGCTGATTTATGAACTCTTTAAACATAGGGTTTATGCTATTTTATTATTCAGTTATTAGGTTCTGGCAGGCTGTGAATGGTGTTTTAGCGATTTGGAAGAGAAAAAAAATAAGAAGAGCGCCGTTCATTTCCCCGGTCATTCCCTTTGCCTTTTCCTGGCTATGGCAATTTATATTCAGGTATTTGTTTCGGCGCCCTTCATTGTGAGTATTTGTTTCTTCGGTAATAAGGCTTTGGGAGGATGCTGGACGTTGGGCAATTATACCTTATATATATAATAGCGCTCCAAATATAAAAAACGCGCGCCATTTCCAGTCATGCCCTAATCTGTGTAATAAGGGCATGTTCCAGTGAGCATGTCCAATCGATTAATCAAACTAATTTTTTTAAACAATGAAGACTGACAAGAAAGAAATTGTGAGGAAATCAGAACTCCTCGCACAGATCAGAGCCGACCTCAAGGCATGGGAGGAGGCGGAACCCGACTTTGACGACAACTACTTCGACGAGTCGGACGTGATATCATACTATGAGTTCCTGGTCAATAAGTACCGGGACGAGTGGGTCATAATCGACGATACCAGGGAAGGAGGCGGCGATGAGGGAGCTGTTTGACATCACTCCCCATTCCACGGGCCCCGGTTTCAGGATGAGGCTCAAGACCGGGGAGATAGATGTTCCCGATGGGCGTGGCGGATACATCGTCAGCTCGGGGATGGGTTCGGGAAAGACCGAGAGCATCAAGAGCCTGATCCGTCACAAACATGATGAGGGTATTCTATATTGTGTCGATACCAAAGACGAGCTGGAAAAGATGTTCGGCTGGATAGTGGAGAACCTTGTGGTGGAAGGGGTATTGAGGATGGAGGATGTGATGATCATATCCAGTGACCCCGGGAGAGCCGATTTCCTGGGGCAATACAGGGACAACCCCGGAGTGCTCATGGAAAAGAAGGTGATTCTGATAACTCATGTACGCTTCTGGACAGACCTGATAAACCATTTCCTCATCTATAAGCCACAGAAGGAGGTGGCACCGTTCGACGGTGACTTCAGGACGTTGATGGGAAGGGATGACCTGAGGGGATATGTCATCTTTGACGAGACGCCGACCTTCATCAATCCCTTTGTGGAGTTCGACAGGAGCATGCTGGGGATATTCGGAAAGACCGATGAGAAAGGCAATATCGTCTGCAAGCCCCCTGAAGAGCTGGGCCGGTATTATGACCTTTTCATCAGGGGCGGAAAGAACGACCTCTTCAACCAGGCCTACAGGATCAACCGTATGAAGCGTGACGTGGTGCTGGGGCTCATTCCAAAGTATTATGGTTCATGGGTGATGTCCGATACCGACAAGGTAGGCATTACATTCTATCCGGTTGACCTCTGTCCCGGGGGCATGACAATCTCCACGCATATCCTGATATTCGAGGGGGCGGGTAATATCCTTTTCAGAGGCTCCACCCGCTTCACCCTTCTGGATACGGAAAGCAAGTACAACACCGTAACGGATTTCAGGAGGATGGATTTCGGACTGTCCAGAAAGTGTTTTGATGAGGCGGGGTTCGGCACATTCGTAAAGAGGATAGGCAGGCTGATAGACAAACCTTCCTTGATTGTATGCTGGAAGGATATAAACGGTGACGATGACGGCCCGGGAAAATCCGGATATGCGGAACGTTTCAGGAGGTTACTGGTTGCCGAAGGTGTCGGTCCCGGGTTGTTCACCGTCACCTATTATGGAGCGACCGACAACAAGAGCACCAACTCATACAGGGATGTTGAACAGATTCTCCTGTGTGGTGACTGGAACCTTCCGAACACCGAATCGGCAAAGATCCGGAGGGCCTATGGTACCTCCACTGACCCGCACAGTCAGAAGGACTGGTATTTCTCACAGCTCATAACGAGGATAGGCATCAGGAAGCATATCGAGGGTGAGGTATATACGGTCTGGCATACTGATGATTTTGATGAGAGGTTCATAGAGAGAATGGACGCCTACTTCAATGAGAACAGGGTCATAGGCAAGGCTTCCGTTTCTCATAATGACTGGGAAAAGAGGCTGGACGGGATGAAGATCAGAAGCAACATTAAAGAGGAGATCAGACTGTTGGCCAGGTATGACAGGGATATGCAGAGGGCTATAACCATGGATAGTGAATATACGAAGGAGGTTACTTTCTGTTATCTGGAGATGATTGGTATAAAAAGAGGCAAAAGAGAAAGGGGAAGATATAAAGCCCTGATTGATGTTCTGAAGACTATGGGGATAAATCTGGTGATAGCATAGTATATTCCGGATTCCTTTTTTACAGTGAAGGAGCTAAGATAAGATTTATTGTGACACCCCCTATTTTTTGATGGACATTCTAATATATATAGAGAAGTAAAAAAAAGGGGGTAATATAGTAAATGAAAGGAGTATACAATGGATAATGAAGAAAGAGACCTGCTTCGCGGTCTACCAAAGTGAGAGGAAAAGAATAAACAAAATAAAAAACATCCTTCTCTTTTCACTCTGGAAGGGTACGTAGTAGCCTTTCTCTTCAATCTTCCATTGACAGTTCCTATAGCTCCTTTACTGAAAAATAGTGGTTCTTCCTGAGAGACGAAGATACTGAGAGGACCGGCTTTCTTCCAAAGTAAAGCCAGGTCCGGTCTCTAGGAAGGTTCACGATACAATAACAATCTAAAATCCAATAATATGATAAACAAAAACATAAGCTACTACTTTAATTCAAGCGATTCAAGGAGTAGAATCTATTATAACTTCGACCATATCCTTGAACTCATAGCATCCGACCCTGAACTTTCCAAGCAGACAAATATAGTGAGGATGCAGACGACAAAGAAGGCATACAGGGAAGAGAAACACAGACTCCCCATGATAGCACCTTCCGGAATATTCGACTACAGAAACGATGACCCGGACAACCTGCACCAGTATTCCAATATCCTTGTGCTCGACTTTGACGATTTCGGATCACATGAGGCGGCAGGAGAATTCAAGGAAAGACTCATTCAATATGCCAATCCTCTCCATCTTTACGCAGTATGGTTCTCTCCAAGCAACAAGGGTGTGAAGGCGGCTATGGTTCACGACAACACCGACCCGGAGCATCATTACAATCTTTTCCGGCAGGTGAAGCAAAGGTTATATCCAAGGACTGATGAATTCGATAAGAGTTGTCATAATCTAAGCCGCACGTTCTTCCTGAGTTCCGATCCTGATGTCTATGTCAACCCGGAGAAAGACACGTTGATTCCCTACCACTTTGAATATGACCCATCCATTCCTGAACCTGCTGCGAAGAGTTATAATAAGGGTTGTTCAGGCGGTTGTTTCATTCATACGCCGGAAGAGATTGAAAGGAATACAGGTTTTCAGAGGTTATGGAAGGACAAGACACTGATTAACTACGTGGACAGGAAATGGAGAAAAGAGTATCCGGACAGTTATGAAGATGGAAATAGGCACAGTTCCATACTCTCAAGAGCAAAATGGTTATGTCGGTACGGTGTCTTATACGATGCTGCCCTGGAATATCTTATCGGTACATTCGGCAGGCATGGTATCTCTGAGGATGACATTGAAGGGATGGCAATCAACAACTATAATGCCAACCGTGAAAGTTTTGGTGTCTCAAGGATGGAACTGTATTCAAGGAAGGAACGGGGAGTGGTGTACAGGAATCGGATGTTGAGGGAAAATTCACCGTTTCAGTAAGGGTCAAGGCAGTGTACAAGAGGTAAGTTTATGATGGCTTGCCTCTTATTTTTCATAACCCTAGGAAAGCCTCATTCGCCATATCCACCGCATCTTCAAGGGAGCCTCCACTCTCATTGACAAACATAAGGACCGCATCAATGAACCCGTCGAAGGAAGCACAATCCTCACCCTCGGTCTTGATATTGTACTCCACCTCAGTAAAACAAATATTCTCTATCAGTTCCGTTCTCATAGAAGTAAAAAATATATATCTACAAAGATAGCGACAATTAAAGTAACTGTCAAGACTGAGGTATTGAATTCTCTCTTTTTTATGACGGGCAATTCGGAGACGTGCCTTTAAGCTTCGGGAATAAAACCCAAACTCACTTCCCGATAATTCAGAGGCACTTGGTTCATTGCCCGGAACATTCCCCACATGGTTTCTGTTCTATCCATTCAAGCCTTCCGGATAATATGGTGTATAATGGTTATGGTTACATCTCTCTTGCTGGTAGTGTTCACTGTATTTCGGGAGGCTTGTATTTTTTGTAGAGTAAGAAAGACAGCCTGACCCAAGTATAGAGCTTATGAAACGCTATTTTCACAGGCAATAAGGCTCTTCAGGCTGTCTTTGATATATCTTGCAGGCTTAAATTAAAATATACAAAAACAGATCCTATTATTAGCGAGAAAAGATATTTCGTTACGTATAAAAACATTTTATTAAAAATCTAAATACTTCTCGATAAGGTGAGCCTTGTCCATATTACTCTTCCGCGTAACCAATTAAAATTTCGAAACAGTCGCCATTCATTTTTTCCACTGACATATTCCAGATTTTCCAATAATAAGAACTTACTTTTTATGAGGTTCTTATCACAAAACAATATGAAAATCATTTTAAGGAACTAATAAAGGTTAAACTCGAATATATGTATACGAATTAAGTTATAATCGGTTCGTGCCAAAATCGAGTTCAAATACTCTTGCTGTTTCTCGCTCTCTTTCAGCCGTTCCTTTTTACTTCCATAATAATAGGATTTTGTCTGCTCATATACGTCTGTTAACTGTTCTTTGGATATATCCAAGTAGTAATCCATATAACCATTATACTCGGCACGGAATGGATATAAATCGAGAAGTTTTTGATAATCCATTCTTAATTCCTCTGTATAACGCACTTCAATTTCTTTGTCATTCTCCTTTTTTATTAAGAGAAGAGCTACTCCATAAGCCATAATTTAACTTCTTAAAATTAATAATTCAGTAACAAAACTAATAAATCTTGGCAATAAAACCAAACTAAATGATTAATTGTAATCATCAGTGCACTATTAAAATGGGAACGTTATTAAAGATCAAATAGGCTTGACTCATTCAAGTCTAATCAACCGTTCTTTGTCATATTGAAATTTAGTTTTGATGAAAAGGAGCCTGAGGGGGAGTTTTGCCTGTCAAATGATATATTCGGAATTTGCAAAACTTTATATATTTCTGTCGAGTTGCATGTCTTTTTGGACAATAGCAGCTACAAGTGACAACATAGATAGACTTATATTCTTATAGCATTTTCAGCAGTTCCCTAAAAATCTTAATTCTGAGAGGAGGCCAGCTATTTGGAGAAAAGTTCTTTCCAACGATTCTTGTAAAGTTTAGCTAGTTGGAGAGAAGATATATGCGTCTGGTTGGTTAAAAAACAAATTCGCGCTTTTGTTCTTCATCTCAGTATCCGACTAAATGGAGAGGCTACACATAGTACTGCTTGGATAAAAGTCTGTCGGTCTGATAGTCATATCTGAGTACATTTTTAGATAATTTCCGTTTCCATTTGACGGGTCTATATGAAAACTCTTTTTACCCTGACAACGAAGAAAACTCCTATTTGACAAATCTTAATATAGCATATTAATGTGTTTTTAATACCTGTACTTTGCGACAGCAATAACTAAGTAATGGCTTTCATAATGGAAAAGTGGGTACAACATATCTACTGAAAATATTACTGAATCCAATCCATTGATTAAATTACCAGCCATACATT
>ENA-OZAN01000714-OZAN01000714.1-human-gut-metagenome-genome-assembly--contig:-NODE-714-length-11263-cov-6.683440_pt1 | contig 11263 bp, 9 predicted proteins | sample MGYA00243305_ERZ653507 | MGnify/ENA primary metagenome ERZ653507 (study PRJEB26926, sample SAMN06164915) | human gut metagenome | biome: ENVO:00009003; feature: ENVO:2100002; material: ENVO:00002003... | reverse complement strand
TAGAAACGCCATGTGTTGTGGGGCGCGGTGTCTTTGAGGAAAACGTCGCGCTCCCGGAAACAGTGCGTCCCGGACGGGCGGCAGAACCACAAAAGTGTTTTGTCCTCCCTGTGGGGGCTTGCCGCCGCCTTTGCGATAATCTCTTTGTCAATGTCTAAGTCGCTCTGGTAAAAGCCTGTGTTCTGCTTCATAATCGCTTCAAGGGAAGCAAACAAATCCATGTTTTCAAATTTGCTCTGTTCCGGCATGGGTCAGCTCCTTTCCAAGTCCTGTGACTTCTGCTTTGCGTTTTTCTTCTGTGCCTTTTCCTTGTCGGCTCTAAGCTGCGCCCGGATAGAGGGTTTCTTTTCCGGCTTCGCTCCCTTGCCGCGCTCCTTGTCGGCTTTGACAGCGTTAGCCAGGTCAACAAGGGAAATCTGCTCGCCCGCCTTTACCTTTGCTTCCAGTTCGTCAACGGTGGGGGTGTTGTTGATGATACCGTCAATCATGTTCCCGTTCTGCTCTGTGGTCTGCTCGGCGGTTTTCAAGGGATTGTCCCGCTGCGCCTGTTCTGCGGCAACGGCAAACGCCCGCGTCCCATTCCCCATAATCAGATACTTTCCGTCGTCCGACTGGTGGTGAAAGCCATATCCGGCGGCTTCTATCTGCTCCCGGCTCATGGCGGTCACATGGAAAGTCCCCCTCGGTGTCTTGACAGTTTCGCCCGTTTCCAAGTCGTCCGGGGTAAGCTGCTTTTGCTCCTGTAAAAACTCCGGCACTTCCCGAAAACCTACACTGTCAACGAAATGCGCCGCGTCCTGTCCGTCCTGATGAAGCACTACCACGTCGGAAACGGAAAGGCTGTGTCCCTTAAAATCTTTGGGGTGGTCGATATTGAAACAGGTGTAAATATCTTCAAGGGAAGTTTCCGGCGCAAGGGGCGCGGAATAGACAAGCTCATAGTTCGCCCTGTCAACCACATTTCCCGCCGCCTGCAGGCGGTCGTATGGCTCAAAGCGGAAATCCCTTGTTTCGTCCCCGCCCTTTATCTGGTAAATGGAAAAGGTGTCTTTGTCCTGTCCGGCGGTCTGCGCCGTTTCCTGTGCCTTTGCGTAAAGCTGCTTCACGTCGCCCTCGGTCAGCTCGCCGCTTTTGAGCTGCCCCATAAGCTCGCGGCATTTCTCCGGCGTTCCCGTATAAAGCACGTCGCCCATTTTCGCCCGCCCGTTCTCCTGTGTCACATAGGCTTGCAAGAGGTAGCTGTTTTCCCGGCTGTCGCTGTAAGGGTTCCGGCGCACTCTGTAAATCGTTTCCGGGGTAAAGGCTTCTTTCGGGGCTGCGCCCGCTTTTTCCTGTGCGCCGGATTTTCCCGGTGCGGCTGCTTCCGGATCCGGCTTCTCCGGCGCGGCTTCCTGTCCCTCTCTGGTGGGCTGCTCCTGTCCGGCGGTCTGCTCCTTGTCCTGTGCCTTTTGCAGCTCCGCTAAGTTCTCGTCTATGGAATTGATAATCTCGGCGGCTGCGCTGCGTATCGTTTCAAGGGAGCTTTTCAGCTCGGACAGCTCCCGCCCGCTGCTCCACCCGGCGACATAGCCGAAAGAGTAGTCCGACGTGTCAAGCCCGTAATGTTGGCAGACAGTATAGGCGACGCTTTCCGCTTCGACTTCGCGGGTGCGGCGGTCAACGTGGGGCTGCTGCTCGTCCTTTGGCGCGTTGAGGTCAATGTCGTGCAGCTTCGCATGGGCGATTTCGTGAATAGCGGTCTTTAAGGTCTGTAATTCGCTCATGCCCTCGTTGATAGCAATGCGCTTGTCCTCCAAGTGGTAGTAGCCATGAGAGCCGCCCTCGATATTCTCAAAGGCGATAGGAACGGGGGAAGTCTTTTCAAGGGCTGCGAAAAAATCCTTGTAGCGGTCAACGTCGCCTGTCAGCTCGTCAACCGCAATGTCCGGCAGCTCCTTTCCCTCGGTCTGGGAAACGTCAAAGACGGATACCACCTTGTAGGCGGGTATGGTGACTTCCTTTTCCTCGGTGACGGGCTTCCCGTCCTTGCCGATAACGGGCTTCTGCGTGTGCGGGTCGATTTTCTGCATTTCCTGTTTGATTTTATAGGGTGACGGAGCAATGATTTTAATTCCCTTTTGCCCTTTCATCACGTTTCGTTCAAAGTTGTTCTTCCAAGCGGAAAAGCCCGCCACAAGGGAAGCGTCCGGCTTCTGCATGGCGATAAGGACGGTGTTTCGGAAGCTGTAATTATGGAATTTTGACATGACTTTCAGATATTCCCGGTAACGCTCGCTGTCAAAGAGTTCCGCAATACCCTGTTCCAGACGGTCGGTAATCTCTTTGAGCTTTTCGGCGGGCTTCTCGCTCGTCAGCACGATAGGGATAACCGGGCGCGGCTCCTGTGGCTGCTCTGCGGTCTGCGCCGTTCTCTGCCCCGGCGCGGCTGCGTCCATTTCTACCTTTGACGGGTCGGGTCTTTCCGGCTGCGGGGGCTGCGGCGTTACCCGGTATTCCTCCGGCACGTCGCGCCCGTCGTACCATTCTGTAAAGGTGTTGCGGTTGTTGTAGATATAGCCCTTTTCGGTAAACATACCGTCGTCGTTAATGGAAGCGTCCCGCCCGTATTCCTCATACATGAAATACTTTTTCGCTTCTTCGGGAAGTTCCGGTTCTTCCAGTTCATCAACCAGATAACGCCCGTATTCTTCTTCATTGTGGACGGACGGATAAATCCAGTAGCAGTCAAGGTTCTGTGCAAGGTTGATAATGTCCTGTAAGCTGTCGGCATGGTCGCCGTATTCAATGGCTGCAATGAATTTCTCCCGGTCGTCGTCAAACTGCATTTCCAAGAGCTTCCCTAAATAGTTCAGCTCGTCGGGGTGGGAATACTCGCTTAAATGCTCCGTCAAGCCGGGGATAGTGGATTGAAATTCTGTGAAATGCCATTCCTCATAGTGCTTGAAGTCAATCCCGATACGGTCAAAGACTTCTTTCAGATGTTCGGCAGTCGTGGGGAATGTCACCCATTCGCCCGCGGGTCTGCCCTCGGTGTACTTCCCAAGATTGGAAAGATAGCCGCTTAAAATCGGTTCTGCCATTTGTTCGCTCCTTTCTTTTTCAATCATGCGGTGCATAAGCTCAAAATCCTCAATGCTCATGCTCCCGTCAAATACATAGGGGTTAAAATCCTCCCCGTCCCGGTAGGGCTTTTCGGAAAAGGGAAGCCCCGCTTCATGGGCGGCTGCCCTCGCTTCCTCGATAACCTCCGGGGGAAGCCTGTCGTCATGCGCTCCGATAAAACCGTCAATGTCGTTCATGCTGTTTTCGTAGTGGTAACGCACTCCGGCGGTCAGCTCGTCAAGGCTCATGTCCTCGCCTAAATGCCCGCAATAGTAGCCGTTTAAGATAACGGCGGCGGGGTCAATGCTTTTTATTTCCTCTAACCGGCTCCTGTCCTCCGGGTAGAGCGTATCGTCCATATCAAGATGAAAATATTCCGCGTTCCATGAACGCCCCTGTTTCCAGAACGCCACCCATGCGATACCGTCCCTAAGTTCCTCTTGATAGTCCTTTACGCTGTCGCGCAAACTTGCCATGTGTAAAACCTCCTTTCGCGTATGGCAGCGCGGACGCTGCGTTTGTGGTTACATAGTCCTACTACGGTGCGCCCGCATTTCTGCCAAAGATTTTTGAGGATTTTTAGAGGGTTTGGGAAACTTCCCAACAAGCAAAATCCCCGTCCGGCGCGTCAGCGTCGCAACGGGGATTTACGGAAGTGGGTACCCGCTTCCTATGCTTGCTATTCAAGTTTTTAGTTCTTCTGCACTTCGATACGGTAGTTGACGTATTTCCCGCCAGTGTCAGCCAGAACGATAGTTCCGTCGTAGGTCTTGCCTGTTTTCGGGGAGTAGAGCTTCTTCACATTCGCCTTGCCGGATTTAAGGAGCGCGGCGGCAATCTTCGCGGAAAAAGCGGTCTTGCGTTCCTCGAAAAAGCGGTCATTCTTCCACATGACAAAGGCACATTCTTTGTTGCTGCAATAATAGTTTTTCTTCCCCTCATGGACGGGGGAACCGCAACGGGGGCATTTGCCGACAGAGGGCTTTTCCTCCCGGAACAAATCCTTTTTCCCGTCCAGTGCTGCGGCGTGTGTCTGCACAAGCTCCCGCGCCATAGCTTCAATGCCGGACAGAAATTCGCCGGGGTCTGCGGCTCCCTTTGCTATCTGCGTCAGATTGTTTTCCCATTCTGCGGTAAGCTGTGGGGAAGTGAGTATATCCGGCAGAATACAGATAAGGCTGTTCCCGTTTTTGGTAGGGATAAGCTGCTTCCCCTTGCGCTCCGCAAAGCCGCCCTTTACCAGTTTTTCAATGACGGCGGCGCGGGTGGCGGGAGTGCCAAGCCCCCGGCGTTCCGCGTCCGGGTCGGTGTCCCCGTTCCCGGCGCGTTCCATAGCCGACAAAAGGCTTGCTTCGCTGTGGGGCTTCGGCGGCGTTGTGGTATGCTCCGTTACTTTTGCGGCGGGGTTAGGAAAGCCCTGTCCCTCGGAAAGCTTCGGCAGCGTCACGTCTGCATTTTCCCCGTCCTCCGCTTCGGGCTTATCTTTCAGCGTCGCCCGGTATCTGCGTTGAAGCTCTTTCCAACCCTCCGCAAGTACGGTCTTTCCCCTTGCGGTGAAGTCTGTCCCGGCGCATGAGAAAACCGCCGTAACCGCTTCATAAATATGCGGCTCGGCGGTGGCAAAAAGCAGACGCGCCCCCGCAAGGGTAAGGATATTCTTCTCGCTTTCCGGCAGCGCGTCCGGGTCAGCCTTTGCAAGCTCCATAGTGGGAATGATTGCGTGGTGGTCTGATACTTTTTTACTGTCTAATACCTTTACAACCTCCGGCGTGAAGTCCGCGCCCGCCATAAAGGGGAGTTTTTCGCAAAGCAGCGCGATAATGCCCGCTGCGGTGCCGCCCATGTCGTCAGTAAGAAAGCTGCTGTCCGTCCTCGGATAAGTAAGGAGCCGCTTTTCATAAAGGGATTGTGCAAGGTCAAGGGTCTGCTTCGCGGTGTAGCCGAAAATGCGGTTCGCTTCCCGCTGCAAAGAGGTAAGGTCAAAGAGCTTCGGCGGGGCTGCGGTTTTCTTCTCTCTGGTGAGGGAAACGCATACCGCCGTTTCCGCTTCGCAAGCCCCTTTCAGCGCGTCGGCTTCTGCCTTGTCGGAAATCCTCCCGCTTGCCGCTTCCGCGCCGGATAAATCAAGGCGCACATGATAATATTTTTCTTTCTGGAAATGGGAGATAGCCGCGTCCCGGTCGGTGAGCATTTTTAAGGTCGGGGTCTGGACGCGCCCCACGTTCAAGGTCTTTCCATACAGGCAGGAGAAAAGCCGGGTGGCGTTAATGCCGATAAGCCAGTCAGCCTTTGCGCGGCAGAGGGCAGACGCAAAGAGCGCGTCGTATTCCTGCCCGTCTTTGAGGGAAGCAAAGCCCGCCTTGATTGCCCCGTCCTCCATTGAGGAAATCCACAAGCGGCGCATGGGCTTCTTGCAGCCCGCCGCTTCGTAGACAAAGCGGAAAATCAATTCTCCCTCGCGCCCCGCGTCACACGCATTTACCACTTCGGAAACGTCGGCGCGGTGCATAAGCTCTTTTAGGGTTTTGAATTGCTTCCCCTTGTCCGGGTCAACGGCGTACTGCCATTCCTCCGGCAGAATGGGTAAGCTCTCAAAACTCCATTTTTTATATTGCTCCCCGTAGGCGGCAGCTTCCGCAAGCTGTACCAAATGCCCGACGCACCATGAAATGAGGCAGCCGCCGCCCTCGATATATCCGTCTTTCTTTTCCTTAACGCCAAGCGCGGCGGCGATAGTCTGCGCCACGCTCGGCTTTTCTGCAATAATCAGTTTCATTTTCTGTTCTCCTTTCGGTTGTTTTAGGTTTGAAATTGGTTTATACTTTAAGCATTACTATAAGAAACAGGTGACAATATGAAATCAATACATACTTTCGATGTTTTTGCTCCTACTGATGAACAGGAAGAAGCAATGAATAAAAAACGTGGCGGGCATTACAGGCGCGGTAAAAACAAAGAAATGGATTACTTTATTGAGTGTGCTACTTCGCTATTTCCCAACAACCATTATTCAAGGTTCACACCTATATATGATACGACAAAAGAGTTTTATCAACTGATTACTTCTTCCGATACAACAGAAAGAGCTATACTAAATTGGATAGCTTCTAATCGTGCATGGAATTATTTGTTTGGCTTATTACGGCATTATTACAGAACAGGACACCATGACGATAATTATATCTTTCCAGAGTTCAAAATCGGGTCGGCTTATGTGGCTGATTATCTGCTCATAGGTAATAGTTCAGACGGTTATCAATTTGTCTTTGTGGAATTAGAAGCTCCCAACGGGCGGATAACAAAAGAAAAAGGTACTCGTTTCGGGGAAGTAATCAATAAAGGGATTGAACAGGTTAGGGATTGGCAAATGTATATTGCTGCAAATTGGAATGTAATTGTAGCAGAATTGGAAAAGCACTCATTCTCCAATACAAAGTTACCCAGACAATTATACAAATATTGCCCTTATCAAATCTACTATGCTGTGATAGCCGGACTCCGTAAAGATTTTGAGAATATTCGTGATAGAAAGCTCCAACTGCAAAATGAAAATAACATAACACTTTTGCATTACGAAAATCTCATAGATGTTGCAAACGAAAATTAAAAGTCCATTTTCAGCGTTCCGGCTCACTTGCCTTTTTCTCCTGTACCTGTTTCAGACAGTAGCCCACACAAGGGAGCTGCCCTTTGTACGGACAGGAAGCGCAAGCCGGGGAATGGGGAACGGGCGGCGCATTGTCACGCCGCCCGCCCGGTCTTTGTATCATCATCTTTTCAAAGGGATTGTCGGTAAACAGGGTCATGCTTCCTCGTCCTCCTGTTCTTCATCAGAAAGCCCGTCCCCCTCGTCCGGCTCGTCCTCGTCGTAGTCGTCAAAATCGAAATCTTCAAGGTCGGTGCCGCCCTTGACGTTTTGCTTCGGCTTCATAAACTTAAAATAATAGAACGCGCCCCCGCCGCCAAGAAGTGCCACGACAAGGAAAAGCACAAGCCCGCCCGCATTGCCTTTCTCTTTGGGCAGCTCCGGCGGTTCCTCGGTTTCCGGCTCTGCTTCCTTGCCGCTGCAAGCGGTCATGTTGTCCTTGCAGACGGGGCAGCTCACATTTACCTTTCCGGCTTCGCATTTTTCGGTGCAACTGCAAACGGCGGGCGGGGCTGCTTCGGTGCTTCCGTCCTCCATAAGTGCTAAGAGGTCGGCTTCGTCCACTTGATTAAGGAAATGTACGGTGTTCTCGCCCTCGTCGTCCCGGTCAATGAGGATATAAAAGTAATTGCCGTTTTTGGTCGTTACGGTGATAAGCTGCTTGTTGCCGCCGAAATCGTCTACAAGGGTCGCGTTCCCGTCCGGGGTAAGGGGTTCTTCCTTTTGGGGTTCCTCGTAGACAACGCCGCTGTCGTTGGTGTCGTCCTCTCCCTCCGGGGTCTGTGCAAAAGCGGTGACGGAAAAGCCGCCCGAAAGCATAAGGGCGGCGCAAAGTGCGGTCAGTGTTCTAAGGATTTTCTTATTCATTCTCGGTGTCCTCCATTTCTTCGGTGTCGTGGTCTGCGGGTTCTGCGGGGTAGCCCGGCGCGGCTTCCATGCCCGGAATACCGCCCCCGGAAAGCATAGCGGAAAGCTCATGCGGGGAAAGGCGCATGGAGCGCACAAGCTGTACGATTTGCAGGTTTTCCGCTTCGGTTTTCTGCGCTTCAAGCCCCCTTAATTTATTCTGGTACTCGGTGATTTTCTCGCGGGTCTTTGCAATCTCCTTGTCGATACGTTCAATTTTGTTCATAGCCATCAATAAATTTCTCCTTTCAGATTTTCATTTTTTTGTTGTCAGTTCCAATTCATTAAGCCGTAGCCCTTGATACAGGAGTAATTGACGGGGTAGCTCTTTATCTTGCAGGCGTCGCCGGAATTGCCCTCGACGGTATAGACGCGCTCCCCGTCCGTCCCGATAACAAGCCCTACATGGTCTGCGCTCCCGTCCCCGTCCCAGTCGAAAAAGATAGCGTCGCCGGGGGCGATATTCTCATAGCCCCTCGCGCCCCATTGCCCGCGTGACTGGAACCAGGGTACGCCCTGTGACTGGCACCCGGCAAAGCGCGGCTCGCTTTTCCCGGCTTGATTGTAGCACCATGAAACAAAACAGGCGCACCATTCCACGCGGCTGTTAAATCCGTACCAGCTCCAAAAGGGTCGCCCGCCTACGTTGCCGACTTGCCGCTTCGCAAGGTCTACAACGGCGGTGTTGCCGGGGCGTGTGCCGTTTACAAGCTGTACGCCGCTTAAATCCTCGGACGCGCCCATATCGGGGGAGCCGCCGCCGAAAATCAGCGGCTTGTTTCCGCTTGTTTCCAGATAGACGCGGTACATTTCAAGCTGCTGTGGCGTTAGAAGTTCCTCCGCAATCTCGGAAATGGGCTTGTTCGTCAGCTTCACGTTGAGGATATGGTACTCGTAGGGTACTTCCTCGCTGGTCGTTTCCCCTGTTTCCGGGTCTGTGCTTGTTTCTGTGCGGTAGCGGATTTCCGTTTCTTCCGTCAGCGTCAAAGTGTACTGCATGGCAAAGACGCGGTTTAGTTCTGCCTGTGCGCTCTGCGGGGTGTAGGTCTGTAAAAGGGCGGTGAGGTAGGACGCTAACTCATGGGGGTTATGCCCGATACTGTCAAGGTCATAGCGGTATTCGTCATAGCCGGGGTGGGTGCTTTCGATATTGTCAATCTGCTGCTGAAGCTCGTTTTCCTTTGCGGCGTAATTATTTTCCGTCGCCACAAGGTCGCTGTCCTCCGACGTGTAGGAAGTCCCAAGTATGCCGTTCATCAAGCCGGAGAACATGGAGCCGCAAGAGGAAAGCCCCGCCGATACCATGATGAATAAGAGCAGCGCGGCAACGGCGATACATACGCCCGCCGGGTGCCGCCCTACAAAAGCGATTGCCTTTTTTGTTTCCTCGGCGGTCTTTTTTGCCGCCTTGCGGGTGTTCTCTGCGGCTTTCTGCGCCGTTTTTGCGCCGCCTTTCCTTGCCGACTTTGCATACTGCCGCTTGATTTGCTGCTTCTGCATGAAGCGGGAAAGGGGATTGCCCGCAATCTGCGGATTGTCATGTAGGGATTTATGGTACTGGAAATCCACATTCGCCTTGAACGCCGCTTTCTCTGCCTTTGCCGCCGCCCGGTAGGGTTTGAGCTTGTGGCTGCGGTAGCCCTCCTTGACTTTCCGCGTCCCGTACTTTGCGCCGCGCTCTGCCAGTTCTTCGGATTTGTGCGCCCCCTCAACGCCGGAATTGTCCTTTTCAACGGAATGTATCTTGTTGTGGACGAAAATACCCGCTTCCTGTGCGGGGCGGGATAGCGGGTTATTGTGGGGCTTATTCCTTCCTATGGGCTTTTCCTGTTCCTCAAAATGTAGGCGGGTCTTGCCTTTCCCGGTGGCTTCATCAAAGGTGCGCTCCCGTACAAGTTTCTTTTCTTTGGGGATAGCCGCCTTTGCCGCGTCCAGACGGTCGGCTGCTTTGTCCGATTTTCGGATATACCTTTCAAGCTCCGGCGTTGCCCGTTCCTCGTCGGTAAACTGCAAGCGGGAAGATTTTTCTTTTGCTGTGGCTTCTGCCTGTGCTTTCCTCGCCGCCTTTTTGCTCGCCTTTCTGGTACGCGCCCCGTCGATACGCTCCAAGACGCGCTCGGCTGCGGCGGTGTCCTGTTCCCGTTCTGCCCCCGGCGCATGGGGAAGCGGCGGCGCGGCGGCTGTGGGCGCGGGAGCTGCGCCGCCCGGTATGGTCTGCGCTGCCTGTTCCGGCGGCTGCGGTGCTTCGGTCTTTGCAAAGTCCGCGTCCCTTATCCGCTTGCTGATACGTTTCTTTTTCCCGGTGGCGGCGTTTACCTCGACAGCCCCCTCGCGGGTCATTTTCTGCGTGACTTTCTCACGCGCTCGATACTGTTTTATTTTTCTGTCCCTCCAATCCGCGCCCTTGCAAGGGCGCAATACTCGGCGTTTATCTCAATGCCTATATAATGCCTGTCAAGCTGCCTTGCGGCTGCTCCCGTCGTGCCGCTGCCGAAAAAGGGGTCAAGCACAACGCCGCCTTTCGGACAGCCCGCCTTGATACAGGTTTCGGCAAGTTTTGGCGGGAACGCGGCGAAATGCCCGCCCTTGTAGGGTACGGTATTGATAAGCCACACGTCCCGCCTGTTCCGCATGGTCGGCATGAGGGCTTCGTCGTAGTAGCTGCCGCTTCTCGCCCGGTTAAGCCCCTGTACTTTCCCCTGTCCGGGTACTTCGTCCGCATATTTCTGTCCCGCGCTGCGCCCGGTGCGGTACCGCGCCGCCGTTGTGGGGGCTAACGGCTCGGCTATGGCGGCTGCGTCATAGAAATATTTCTTTGACTTCGTAAGCAGAAAGATATGTTCATAGCAGCGGGTAGGGCGGTCTTTCACGCTCTCCGGCATGGGGTTTTCTTTCTGCCAGATAATGTCGCTCCGTAAATACCACCCGTCAGCGCGTAGGGCAAAAGCTAAAAGCCAAGGGATACCGATTAAGTCCTTTTGTTTGCAGCCGGAAACGCGGTTGTTTTTTGCAATCTGCTGTCCGTTTCTGCCTTTCGGGTTCTTCGGGTCTGCATGGTAGCCCTTGTTCCCTGTGCCGCAGTAGGTGTCCGCGATATTCAGCCAGAGCGTACCGTCAGAACGCAGTACCCGGCGCAGCTCGCGGAAAACCTCGGTCAGCCTGTCAATGTACTGCTCCGGCGTGTCCTCCCGCCCAATCTGCATATCAAGCCCATAATCCCTAAGCGCATAGTAGGGCGGGCTTGTGACGCAACAGTGTACGCTTTCCTCTGGAAGCTCCCGCAAGGCATAGAGCGCGTCCCGGTTGATGATGGTGTCAGTTTTCAGCCCGTTCATGCTTCGCCCACTTCCTCCGGCTTCGTCGTCATTACCCGGTAAAGCTCGGTGTCTTTCGGGAAGCGGTCTACAAAGGGCAGCACCACGTTCCCGTAGAAGATAAGCCCCTCGCCCGCTTCGGTGTGGGTGACATATTTCATCTGCTGCGGGGAGATGTTGAGCTGCTTCGCAAGGATAGCCCGGTCGCCCGCCGCCTGATTGAGCATGAGGACAAAATCAGAGTTTTATAGTGATAGGTAAGCCCCTGATATCATCTCAGGCTTTTCCCCCACTT
>ENA-OZAN01000710-OZAN01000710.1-human-gut-metagenome-genome-assembly--contig:-NODE-710-length-11327-cov-4.565206_pt1 | contig 11327 bp, 14 predicted proteins | sample MGYA00243305_ERZ653507 | MGnify/ENA primary metagenome ERZ653507 (study PRJEB26926, sample SAMN06164915) | human gut metagenome | biome: ENVO:00009003; feature: ENVO:2100002; material: ENVO:00002003... | reverse complement strand
TCCTGCGTGGTGAAAGGCACAAAAATCGCCACGCTGGAGGTGGTCAAGCCCCGCTGAATCTCAATCTGATTCAGCCCCAGCGGGAGGCTGCTCATCAGTCCTTCTTCCTGCTGGAAGTCCAGCCGGGTCAGCGCACAGTTATACTTTTGCGCGATGCTGGAGGTCTGGAAGATGTTGTTGTCAAGCTGCCGGGGTGTGTCCGCCGTGTTGAGAATGAGGAAGGTCAGCAGGAACATTCGCTCATTGCGGGACTGCAAATCCTGCAACAACTTCTTGGCCTCTGCACCATAGGTAGCAAGGTCGCTTGGAATGATGTCCATATCATACCCGGCGCGGACGGCTTTTTTCTGTTCTTCGATTTTGGATTTGTCGAGATCGGTGATCTTGCGCTTGACGGTCTTGATGGCGTTGACCTGATCCACAGACTGCACATGGAGATTGACAAGGACGCTGCTCTCCATATCCAGAAAGTCCGCCAGCATCCGGTCATTCAGCTCTGGTGCCAAAATCTGCACGAAGCTGACCGCGCCCAGCTTTTTGCCCATGCGGAACATCCTGCCGGTCTTGAACTCAAAGGAGCTGGGCGCGATAAAGTCCTTGGTGGACAGCCCGGAGGGAGGCAGCCAGTCCCACGAAAAACGGAACGGTTCCTGCTCGTCCATCCGCAGAATGTCGTGCATGACGTGCAGGCGCTCAAAGCCGTTCAGCGGCGCAGCCACAACGCCCAGCCTCTTGAAGTTGTTCAGAAGGTCGGTTTCGATGCGCTCCAAACGGGGCTTGGCAGCGCGGAGGTTGTCGGCCTCAACGCCGAACGTGAGATACTTGGTCTTAATGAGGCCGTTGTTGCCGCGGGCAAGCTGATTTTGCAGCATACCGGCGTACTCGGCGCGGATGCCGTCAAACTCGTCCCCGCAGGGCGGAATGGAAATGCTCCGTGCAAAGGTTTCCTGCGAAGCCGAGAGGTTCACAAAGGAAAGCTGGAATTGCACGGAGCTGTCAAAGTAGTTCAGGAAATCGCACCACGCCTCAAAGATGGCGGTCTTGTCCTCATTCTGCGAGAGCTGGTAGTTGATGTCCTGATACTGGATCGTTTTGGTGTAGCGCGTGTCGGTCACACGGCAGATGCCGTCCGGCCACATACGCTGATACGGGATGCTGTCCTGCGCCGATTTTTCTTTTTTATCCGTTCGGTTCGCTCTTGCGATGGCGGCTTCGATCTGTTTTCGTTCGGCGCGGGTCAGCTTTTTCTTTTCGGACAATTTGATACACCTCCCGGTCTAACTGGTTTTGCCGCTCCAGAACGGCATAAAAATTGTTGGTCTTATATGGGCGCTGCTTCGGCCTCTGGAAGCACACACGGTAGATGTTGCGGATGACGACCTCCAGCGGCTGACCGTTCTTTTCATACATGGCGAACAGCATAGCCGGGATCATCACCACCATCATCACCATGGCGGCGGGGCTGGTGCCGATGCTGCCCTTGAGCAAGAAGAAAAGCGGCACGCCGATGAGTGCGCCGCTTCCAAAGCAAATGAGCTGCCGCTTTGTGAGGTTGAACAGCACCTTGGTTTTTACTTTGGTTAAGTCCTTCGGGACGTTGACATAGGCCATGATCTGCACTCCTTTCTGGTCTTAGTGGGCATTGAACACGGACTTGGCAAGGCTGCTGGTTTTGAACAGGCAGAAGCACAGCAGCACCGTGTAGCCCATGCAAGTCCAGATGGCGTAGATGATGTCATCCACAAGTGCGATGTTCTGCACCAGAACCGCGTAAATGGCAACGCAGACGATAATCAAAAACGCTTGGAAGCCCAGCGCCAGCAGAGAACGGATGTAGTTCTGTCCCATGCCGCCCCATTCCTTGCCCATCATGGTCGCCATCGGAATGGGGGCAACAGAGGTGACGAGATATATTTCAATCATTCTTCCGAATGTGATAATGAAAATGCAGATGGTCAGCGCCCACATGGTAATGCCTACGAACAGCGATTGGAACCACAGGCCGAACAGCGGCCCCAGTTCCATTTCCATCAGCCGATCCTCAATGCCCACCATGACGCTTGAAATGTTGATGCTGGTGTCGCCGATAATCAGCCCGGAGGCGCTGGCAACGACGCTTTGGGCGGCATCAAACACGCCCATTACAATCGTCCATGTGTTTGTTACGATCAGGACAGCGGCAGCGGACTTGAACGCCCACTTGAAGAATATCCATGTGTCCATGTCGTTGAGGTTATTCTTGTCGGTAATGAGCTGGATCAGTTCCAGCGTCATCACAAAGGCGAGAATTGCGCCTGCGATGGGGACGATCACGGTTTCCGACAGGTTTTGTATCATGCTGAAAATGCTGCCGTTCCATGCCTGCGGCGATAAGCCCACCTGACCGGAGATCTCGGCAACCTTTTGATTGGTTGCATCGAACATCCCGGACAGATTGCTCACGATACCGCCGATGAGCATTTCTTTCAGCCATTCCGTGATCTTATCCCATAAGAAATCCATAGGGTTGCCCTCCTTTCGGGAGGATGCCGCCCGAAAGCGGCACCCTCCGCGGATTTATGGGAAGCAAACGAGCTGCCGATTAGCCGAACAGACCGGACAGCAGCGGCACGAGGGTAATGCCGATCAGCGCCACGCCGCCGCCCGCCATAAGCTGCTTCATGCCCTGAGATTTGGCACCAGATAGCCATAGGTAAGCATTTGATATGATCTCCAGCTTTTCCCCGGCTCCACACCGTGCGTGCAGCTTTCACCGCACACGGCGTTCCATCGAATTTGGTCATACAGGGCTTGCGACACTTTGTGTGTGCTTTTTTTGCCAAATTCGACTTGTGGCCTTTCCTCCACCGTTTACTTTTTCACGGCTTCATAGGTACTACGCCACTACTTTCACTGAAACAAAGAATGGTTATTGCCTTCTCACGAAGGTATTCCCATCCACCATCTCGCAGCCTTGCAACAGGCTAAATGTTTTCAGCTTCCTGCGTTCCGATATTTCTATCATGGGCCGCATTTAGGTTCTTCCTCTAAGCCTGTATTCAATTCTTTACGAATCGTGCCGCCTGTAACGGCACATGGACTTTCATAACAACCATTTTTACTTGTCCACGAATACCTCCGTATAAGGAGTACCACCGTTTCGATGGTATCAACGTTTAGACTTGTACATTCAGAAGTTCGTCAGTATTTCCATACATACTAACCATGTGCGGCTGACACCCGGCATATAGGATGCGCTATCCACCTCTGGACAGCTTTCGATTTCAGCCTTGCAGCCAAAACTACGGCATCTCTCTGCCGACTTCACCGAGCTTCTGACAATCGGCGGTTGCGCGCCTATGCCAGTCGGAGTATTAGTGTGGACGCTTCGGGGCGTTACCCCCTCATTTCATCCATCGAAATATCAGTTCTCCAAGGTTTTGGACTTCATTCGTCCTTCGACCTGTGCCTGACCTTTTCAGTCAGGAACGCATCGCACGGTTGTCGTTGCCGTAGCCCTCCAGCAGATTGATCGCGCCCCAAATGCCGAGGCCAGCGCCCAGCGCCACAACGAGGGTCTGAAGAACACCAACAGCAGAGTTAAAGAAAGCCATAAATAGTACCTCCGAAAAATATGTTTTTAGATTTTGGAGGGTACATTTCTTCCACGAAGTTTCATCGAGTCGTTGTCAAAACAGGCTGCCGCCGTCAGGCGACAGGTTCACCGGAAAGGTCTGCCTGATACACCTCAACTGCATCATCCGGCTTGAGCTTGAGGCGATGGGACAGAAAACGCTCTATGTCAAAGGCGTATTTCTTGTCATAATCCGCTGTGTAGCGGTAGAGGGGATGCTTGGTGAGATCATATTTGTTGGACAGAAACGGGCGGACGCCGCGAAGCTGCAAGATGCACTTGCCGCCATCCAGCACGGCAAGCTCATCCACGCTCATCAGCTCCTTGCCCAATTTCTGATAGTTCAGCGAATGGGAAACCTCGCGGCCACGGCTCTCGCCGGTGTTATAGCTGTCGATGGTTTCCTTGCCCAGCGCCGCCGCCAGCTCTTTCAGCGTACCGGGTTCCTTTCCACCCAAAAAGATGGAGCAGTCCATGTTGCCGATGATCGTATCTGCGCTGTCTTTATACAGGGCTTTGAGCTGGCTCTGTGCCTGCAAGACAAGGCAGCAGGAGATTTCTCTGGAACGGATCGTCGCAACCAGCTTTTCAAGTCGCGGTATCTGGCCGATATTCGCGGCCTCGTCAATGAGGCAGCGGACATGAACCGGCAAGCGTCCGCCGTACACATCATCTGCCTTTTCGCAAAGCAGATTGAAAAGCTGGGTATAGCACATGGAAATGAGAAAGTTAAAGGTATCATCCGTGTCGGACATAATGATGAACAGGGCGGTTTTCCGGTCGCCCAGCGTGTCCAGTTGCAGCTCGTCATAGGCCGTCAGTTCCCGAAGCTCCTGAATGTCAAAGGGAGCCAGCCGTGCGCCGCAGGAAATAAGTATGCTTTTCGCGGTCTTGCCGGCACTTAGCTTGAATTTGGCATATTGGCGGACGGCGAAGTGGTCTGGCTTGCGCTTTTTCAGTTCCTCGAACATCAAATCCACCGGATTTTTGAAGTCCTCATCGTCCTCGCGCACCTCCATCGCATTGATAAATTCAATGAGCGTGGAGAAGTTCTGTTCCTCCATCGGCGCTTCATAGTGGATGTAGCCGATGAGGGCGGTGTAGAGCAGCGTTTCCGCTTTCACCCAGAAATCGTCACCGGCTTTGCCCTCGCCCTTGGTGTTGGCGATCAGCGTCGTGACCAGCTTCAAAATGTCCTTTTCCGAGTGGATGTAGGCGAACGGGTTGTAGTGCATGGACTTCTTGAAGTTCAGGGAATTGAGAATCTTGATCTGATACCCGTTCTTTTGCAGCGCATGGCCGCAGGAAACCACGATGTCCCCTTTGGGATCGGTGACGACGAAGCTGGTGGGATAGGTTTTTGAGGTGCATTGGAGCAGATTGGGCTTCAACCAAAAGCGGGTCTTGCCCGAACCGCTGCCGCCGACGATCAGGACATTTTTGTTCCGCGCCGTTTTCGGGTCTTTGGGGCGACTATTCATCGTCAGACGCTCCGTCTGCGTGAGAATGATGTTGTTCTCAAACGCGGGAGCGACGTAGGGCTTGATGTCCTCGGCGGTTCCCCAACGGGCGCTGCCGTACTCCAGATTTTTGCGGAATTTCTTGGCATTTTTGCCCTTGATATAGACCGCCAGCCGAATAGCGATGGCGGCGGCAACGCCCACGCACAGGTCAATGGGATGAAAGCTGGGGACAAGGGAGTGAAACGCCGTGTTCAGGCCGGTCATAATGTTCAGCAGCTTCGCGGAAGCGTCCGAACCGGGAGCCAGCCGCACCGCCTCGCTGACCTTGGTGGCCAGCAGCGCGATGAACACATACGGGATGTTGGGAAGAATGAGCTTTTTGACGTTGACTTGCTTCATCGTTCCAGCTCCTTCCGCTTTGTCCTGTCCACCACAGCCGCCTGAATGAGCGACTTGAAGTGTTGCAGCTTTTCCAGTACCGAGGGGCGTTCCGCCTTTCTGACCTGCTTGGTGGTATATTCCTTGAACGCGGCGGTCATGGCGTCGGCGTCCGGTGCTTTGAAGAACACCATGTATCGCTTTTCGCCCTTGACCTTGAATGGAGCGAAGTCAATGCCATACTTCCGGGCAATCCGGTTGAATGAGCCGATATTCTGATCGGTGACTTCAATGCTCTGCAATCCCTTATCCTTGGCGGCAAGCTGCTTGACGGTCATTTTTCCGTGGGGATTGGCCTTGCTGTACTGATGCTTCTGGCGGTCGTTTTTCAGCTGCTCCAGCAGCTTGGCAATGGCTTTGCGAAATTCCTGTTCACCCAGCTTCCCACAAGAGATCATCAGGGATACGATTCTCTGTTCAACTTCTTCCTGCATGACTTATCACGCTCCTTTCCTCCGATTTGCAGGGAGAACGCCGGGACACTAAGGCGGTACCACCAGCCGGTGCAGAAGATGCTCATTCATTTCTGCGCCCCTGTCCCTTGACGGTCAGGATGCCGTCCAGCGTGGTGGCGGTGATCCGCAGGCGCTCGGCCACGGCGATGTCATTTTTCACGCTTTCATCTACGGTGCTGCCGCAGACCACCAGCACACGAGCGCGGCGCAGATACTCCCGCGCCATGTCGATGCAGTCCTTGTGCTCCTGCGGAATCTCATCGCGCAGGAACAGCGGCAGAAACAGCGTGGGGCAGACGGGCGAAAAGCCCGCGTCATAGACCGCCCTGCAATACTTGGCGGCATTTTCGGTGTTCTCAAACTCATTCTCGCTCCACGGAGCGGTGATGTAGGCAAAGGGACGTTTCATCGGTATCAAATCCTTTCTCCCGGAATCGGGCATGAAAAATGACGGCCTTTAGGGGCCGCCGTGAAAATCGTGATTGACCAGCATGGCATAGTGGTTGTCGATGGTGGAAACGGAATTGAACAGCGCCGCCATGAGATAGGCTTTCGTATTCCAAACGCGGGTGGTGTTCTCGCGGATACCGTCCATGACCTTTTCGATGTGCATGGAGGTGATCTTTTCAAAGCGCTGTTGCACGAAGCCGGTGGGATACTCCGCATCCCGCCCGATCTTGACTGTGGGGCTGCGGTTCATAGCAACCTCCAGCATAATCTCCACCAGCTCATCAAGCTGCATCCGGTCATACTGCTGACAGAGAATGTCGTATTCGATTTGCTCTCTGATCTCCGCTTTTTTCTCAAATCCGTCCGTCATTCCGTCCGCCGCAGGCAGAAAGAATGAATGAGTGCTTGATAGATCAGTATTTGATTTTTGAGTATTAGATTTCTTAGTATTTAATTGCGCGGGATTATCCGTATCCGGTGCCTCCGTATCCGGGTTATCCAGATACGGGTTTTCCGTATCTGGTAAAGTCGTATCCGGTGGAGAGGGCTTTCGGGGCTTCTCGAAGATGGTGTACTCCGTGTCGGAAATGCGCCCGTCCTTGCCGCGAAGCTGACGGCGGATGATGTAGCCCGCCAGCTCCAGCTCCTTGAGCGTTTTCCCGATGGCGTCCACGCCCTCCTTGCAGATCGTAGCCAGCCCCCGCGTGGTGTAATTCCACTCGTCGGGGAGGGAGAGCATCATGGAGAGCAGCCCCTTGGATTTCAGGGAAAGATTGCTGTCTTTCAGGTGATGGTTGCACATCACCGTGTAATCCCGCGTCCGTTCAACGCGAAATACAGCCATATTGCTTCAATCCTTTCCGCAGGGCAGTCAACCTGTTTGGCCGTCCTCCTCGGCAAACCGCGTATCCAGCCGCTTTACGCTCCAGTTCTGCTTGAACTGTCCCAGCGGGCCGGTGCCGAACTGCGCCAGCGCACGGCGATCCAGCTCCAGCAGCTTTTCCCACAGCTCCGGGTGATGCTTTCGCAGCTTCCGCAACTCGTCGATACGCTGGAACGGGCAGCACCAGCAGGACGCACGGTGGTAAATCTCATACAGTCCGCCGAAGTCAAAGCCACGGTCGTAACAGGCTTGGAGCGCCTGCGCCTCCGTGATGCCCCATTCCACGAGGGGATACCGCTCGTCCTTGCAGCGCCACGCTTCATCGGTGGCGATGCCGACGTAGTGGATCGCGCCCAGCTCGCCTTTGAGCCGGTTGACCTCCTTGGTGATGAGGTGGGTTTTGAGCTGCCCGGTACACCAGCGGACGCGGATTCCCGGCCAGCCGTTGCCGTGGGGCGGGATGCCCAGCTTTGCACGGTTTTCCAGACTGCGGGGCTTCTGCTTGGGTTCGTCGAACATCAGGTATTCAAAGCCCTTGGGATGCCGCAGCGTGGTGATATGGATGCCGCGCTCCCGGAAAAGATGCTCGTCCAGTTTGGCAAGGTGTTCGTACATTTCCGGGAACTCCATGCCGGTGTCCGCTGACAGCACCATGTCGATGGGCATATCCCGTTCGATCATCAAAAGCAGCATGGCGGTACTGTCCTTGCCACCGGACAGGCTGACGGCGTGAAACTGCTTGCCGTTTGCGTTCTGAATGGTTTCCCGCATGGGGAAGCCGCTCCGTTTTCACTCCTTTCCCACATCACAGCTCATAGATGGGCTGCTCGTGTTCGTAGTAGGGATCGCACAGGGCGGCAAGCTCGGCCACCAAGTCCTCCAAATCCAGAGAAATCTCGCTGTCTGCCCAATCGCTGCCCTTGTAGACGCGATACTCGGTGACGTATTCGCCTTCTCCGGCGTTCACGCTGAATTTGGCAACGACGGCAAAGCCCATATCCTCCAGCAGCCACAGCTCCATCGACCGGGCGGCAAACACCGCGCCGATATAGCTGTCGCCTACGTCCTCATAGAGAAGCGTCGCACGCTGCTTGAACAGCTCCGCGCTGCGATAGTCCAAGCTCAGCGCATTCTTGCCGTCTGCGCGATAGGCATAGACCGTTTCGGCCTTGTTCCAAACGGCTTGCAGCAGGGCGTGATAGTCAATGTTTTCCAGAAACTCGTCGATCTCCGTTTCTGTGTAGCCGACCTCCGTACCCTTGCGGAACAGCGTGGTCAGCGCTTTTTCCAGCTCTGTTACTCTGCTCATGGTAATTCCTCCAATCACTTTAGTGACGCCGCTTTTTCCGGTCAGGGAGGATATGCCCCTCAATGACGGCGGCGTGTTTGCGGATTTTGATTTCTCCGCGCCTCTCGGATGCCTGCGCCTTGGCATATCCCACGTCGGAGAGGAACAACCTCAGCCGTTCGCCCTTTTCACCCACAGGAGATTTCCATGACAGGACATCAAAAATAATCATGTGGCGGGTTTCGTCCATAAAACGTTCCAGCGCAAGGATGCTGTGACCGCCGACAAAATCATCAGCGTTCATATTCGGCACCTCGCGCTCTGATCTGAAAGGCGGCAAGCCCATAGCGGGCGATCAGGGTGGCATTGACGATCAGGCGCAGCGCCTCCGGGTCAATGACCTCCGATTCTGCCAAGTCTGCCATCGTGACCGCCTCCGTCTTATCGCAGAGGTCACGCGCAGCCATGAACAGCGCGTAGTTGTGCGGCGAAGTGTTTTTCAGAACCGCATAGCCGAACTCGATCCCGTCCTTGCAGAAGCAATTTGCCGTGCGGCGGTAAATGTCGTCGTTAGAGGTCAGCAGGTACATGGCCGCATAGAAGGCGTTGGTATCCCTGCGGCGGCGGTAGCCCTGCACGGCACATTGATACTGCATTCGGCGCTCATGCTGCTCGTTGCTCCAAAGGCTTCCGGGATAGTGCTTGATCAGCAGGTTCAGGCGCTGGAACAGGCGGCGTTCATGGGGAAATGTCTCTAAGACTGCCTCGCGGTAGCCGACCACACCGGCCTCGATGCGCTCGGCCAGCCACGGGCAGCGCAGGGCGGTACAGCCCAGCTTTTTCACATACTCGGTACAGAGCTGGCAGCTCACATCTTTGGGGGTATATTTGAATGTGTTAATATACATGGCGTCCTCCTTTTGGCATGAAAATAGCGGACAAACAAACTGCTTGTCCGCTCAACGGCTCTGGTCGCGCTGGCGCTTTTTCTGCCATGCGTCCAGTAATTTGAAGATGGTGTTCTCAATTTGGAACGGGGTATAGGAACGCGGGAAGTATTTGCGGAGCTTTTCACCGGAAAGGGTGATGTCGTTTTTCTCCGGTTTCTTCTGCTCCATCATGATGTCTAGCATGGAATCGTCGTTGAGTTTTCCCTCGCGGGAGAGCATCTTCATCCGCTGCGCCTGTGAGAGCGAGGGCGTGGCCTGCTCGCTGTCAATGGCGGTGAGTAGCATCTGCTGCTCCTCCGGCTTGAGGTAGGAGATTTCCACGGCAGGGGTCATGCCGATCTTCTTCTCGTCCACCATCTGCTGAAGCTCCGGGGAAAGTTCTGTCAGACGGATGTAGCGCTGAATTTGTGATTTGCTTTCCCCGGCTTCGTCTGCAATAATCTCGACGCTGCGCTTGCCATCGAAATTGTGACCAACTTGGTCACAATTTACGCCCTTCTCGGTTTCCTCTGTTTTTGCCGGTCTGCCAGCCTTGCGGCGGATAGCTTCCAGCTTCATTTTATACGCCTGCGCCCGTTCAGAGGGCAGGATATTCTCCCGCTGGAGGTTGCTGTCCACCATGATAATGGTGGCAGCGTCCCGGTCGATGTCGCGGACAATGACGGGCATGGTGGCCAGCCCCGCCAGCTCACAGGCGTGTTTGCGGCGGTGGCCTGCGATCAGCTCATAGCCGCCGTCCTCCCGTGGCCGCGCCAGCGCGGGGACGAGGACGCCGTACTCCTTGACGCTTTCGGCGGTTTCCTGCATGGACGCATCCTCCCGCACCTGAAAGGGATGATCCGGGAACGGATGCAGCTCGGAGAGCGGAATCTGAACGACTACTTCCTGCTGCGGTTTCGGCTTTTTGGATGGCGCGGGCTTTTTGCCCGGTTCCTTCTGCACGGTTTTTTCAGGCATTGTGTTCCTCCTGTCGGCATCTGATTTTGGGTACAAAAAAAGGACATTTCTTCTTTTCAGAGGAAATGTCCTGATTTCTTGGACGGGCTGACAGCCCGCCCAAACGGTATTTAGTTTTTGTCGTTACTATAACACCCCCTACGATATAACTACTTCGCGGCTCGATTTTTCGGTTTGGAAAAGGATGAAAAACCTTGCCAGATAACCGAAAACCCTTGATATACGGGGCTTTTCCGGTTTGTCGTAATTATACCGTAAGGGCACACGCACGCCAGCACACTGCTTGCCAATGGCATCGACGCGGTAGCCGTTGCCAGCCGCATGGGGCATGAGGATGCAAGCACCACCCTCCGCGTCTACGCCCACGCGCTTCGCCGCCGCGACGACGATGCCGCCCGCGTCTGGCAATCCTTCCTTGATGCTGCATCCGTGCAGCCGGAAACGCCCGAACCCGTTGAAAATGACGGCTTTGCGCCCTCACCCGATGCGCAATAAACCGTTCACCCCATCTCTACCCAATTTTCCTCTACCCATGCTATCCACAACCTGTCCCACACCTGTGCATATTTGCGAAAAGCGCACAAAAAAAGCGGCTTGCTTTGTTGCAAGTCGCTTCGTTTTTGGCGTCGAAGTGGCGGGATTCGAACCCGCGGCCTTTTGGTCCCGAACCAAACGCGCTACCAAACTGCGCTACACCTCGAAAAGCGAGCCAACAGAGGGACTCGAACCCTCGACCTGCGGTTTACGAAACCGCTGCTCTACCGACTGAGCCATGTTGGCACTGTCTCTTATACACATCTCCGAGCCCACGAGACGCGTAGTAATCTCGT
>ENA-OZAN01000709-OZAN01000709.1-human-gut-metagenome-genome-assembly--contig:-NODE-709-length-11329-cov-4.624534_pt1 | contig 11329 bp, 8 predicted proteins | sample MGYA00243305_ERZ653507 | MGnify/ENA primary metagenome ERZ653507 (study PRJEB26926, sample SAMN06164915) | human gut metagenome | biome: ENVO:00009003; feature: ENVO:2100002; material: ENVO:00002003... | reverse complement strand
GGAATATAGGGGGAGTGTCCGCAGGACGAGGGGGTTAACCCTTACAGTCAAAAATTTTATGCTATCTTTTTCACACCCTCTCCTCAGGAACTACCGTTTCTTCGGTCTCTTCCCTATATTGTTTACACAACTCCCCGCAATACCACTGGACACGGCAGGGGAGAAGGACAAATACGATCCATCTCATTCGATAAATATAGAAGGGCATTAAATCTCTTTTCCTGTGTTTTTATTGGCAAAATATAGGGGAAGTGGCACACAGTGACAGAGAGAGGGGTTAAAAAACATCATCTCGTTAGGCTGTTTATATCGAAAATATTTCTTCTCCCTTGCCGTGCTCCGTAGCATTGCGGGGTGGTATTAACCATACAGGTGGAGTGGTACAAATGAATAGAGGGTTACTTTTAAACTCCTCCTTTGCCGTGCCCCGTAGCATTGCGGGGTGTGTCGCAGCCATAGGGGAGGTGGCACGCAGTGACGGAGGGGTTAAATGTAGGCAAAGAGGATTACAGATTTTAAACATACCGTCTACTCCCGTCCCGAAAAACGAGCGAAAGCGAACCGCACGGCAAACCACAAATGACGCAAGAACGTCGGTAAAGTCCCGTAATATCGGCACATAATCTCGTATCTCTCCCGCAACGAAGCCTCTCGGTTGGCGGTAGTGACCCCCTCGTTCAAATAATCGATAAGCACCTCGTGCGTATGAGTTATCGTTTTCGCCATTTGCATGCACCGGATACACCAGTCGAAGTCGGCGGAGAAACGATACCGCAAATCATACTCCGGCACAATCTCCCGGCGAACGATAAACGCCTGATGGCACACCAGCATCCCCATGCGAAAACTCTTCACCGATAACCTTTCGGGGGCCTGTAATCTCCGCATGGATATAAAACGTCTTTCCGAATCGACCAATGCCGTCTCTCCATAGACAATATCGGGGTTATTTTTTTCGATGGAATCGGCAATTTTCTGCAACGTATCGGGTTCGTGAAACGCATCGCCGGCATTCAGAAAAACGAGATAACCCCCTCGTGCTTTACGCAAACCCTTGTTCATCGCATCGTATAAACCCTTGTCGGGTTCGCTCGTCACCGACGAGACCGCTGCCGAGTGCCGCGCAATCGCAACCGTACCGTCGGTCGACGCACCGTCCACGATCAAATACTCATAGTCGGTAAACGTCTGTCGTTCCACACTTCTCAACGTAGCCGGCAAAGTCCCGGCAGCGTTAAACGTAATCGTAATAATCGAAAAAAGCGGCCGTCCCATTACAATCTGTTTTTCATGAACAATCCGATATCCGAGAAACTGTCCGCCTCTTTCCGAAGTTCGTCGAACGGACGTTCCCACCATCGCGAAGCCAACAGATAAGCAATCTGCTCATCGTCGAACCGTTTCCTGATTTCCCGGGCAGGTACACCGCCCACAATCGCATAAGGCGCCACATCGCTCATCACCACGGCTCCGGTAGCAATCACCGCCCCCGTACCGATTCGAATCCCCGACATCAACGACACGTTGTTCCCAATCCACACATCGGCTCCCACCTCGACGCTCACCCGTCGTTCCCTATCGAGATACCGGCAGTCCTCATACCGTTTTTCCCGGACAAACGAAAACCCCGGTTGCCCGTTGGGAGAGAAAAAAGCCGGGTGAGTAGATACGAAGGTACGGGTCGGATGCTGTCCGTTGACGATGCGGACATTACGACCGATCGAACAAAACGCACCGACTTCTGCATCGGTGAAATTACTCCCTCGGCAAATATAAGTGCCCCGGCCGATACGGGCGCCGGCCAGCAAAACATTGTCCTGTATGGTATTATATCCGGTCAATCGGGTACGACCGTCGATATAAGCCTTGTACGAAACCCTCGAATGACGAGCCAGTCGATAATAAAACTGCATGAAAAACATAACGATACGACTGGCTAAGCGAGTCAAATCCCTCATAATATCATCTCTTTTTACGATTGAATACACGAATCCACAGATTCTCGATGAATACTTTCAATTTATGCCTGTACGAATAATTATAACGATAGGTTCGGGAATAGACTTTTCGGGCGAGCAAATTCTCTTTTACCGGTGAAATGGGAACTACCGCTATCGGATTCATCGACAAAGTCTGCGTGCAAAGCTGCATAGTATTGCAATGCGTTCCGCTTCCGTCGAATCCCGCATTATCGACCAACGAACGGCCCGTGCCCAACATCAGCTTGTCACGCAGAAACAGCGATGCATACCACCGTATGAACCACGAGTTATTCCGACCCTCGATTTGGTCGCGCAACATCTGGGTAAAGTGGAAACCTCCGTCCAAATCGAATTCCCTACACAAACCCCGCCGTTCGATTTCCCACAACGATTTTCTACCGTCCGACTCGAAATATTGCCATGCACGACTCCAAGTTCCCCACCCCCAACTGTTACACCAGCGTATCAAAAACGTATCGGGCAACTCTCCTTTATGGTCGAGCATGTGGCAAGTCACATGGCAAACTTCCTCCGTATCTTTATAAACTTCCAGAGCCTCGTTCATAAAACGCAGAAAATAAGGAGAAACGATCAAATCGTCTTCCAAGACGATCACCCGGTCGTGCGTCTCCAAAACCGAAGTCACCCCCGCAATCACATTGGCTGCCAGCCCCTTGTTCTCCGGTCGCTCCACGACATTCAACCGTTTGAATTTCCACGGTTCGGCAATCACCCGACGCACGGCGGCCACCGCCTCCTCGCTGCCCTGTTTCGCGCCGTCGGCGAAAACATACAATTCGCTTTCCGCCGCCAGCTCGTTCCGCTCCAAATATTCCAAACAAGCGCGCGTATGTTCAGGACGATTATAAACGAATAAAACAATCGGGGCTAACTCCATATCGGTTTAATTTTTGAATGAACATTTTCCAAAAACACAGGTCTTCCCTGTTTGCAAAATCGCTTGATTTCTGCAATAGAAGGGTATCGACACAAAAGCCGGACACTTGTGCCTGTATAAAAACAAAATTCTTTGAATCTTCCCCGCAATAAAGCGAGCACGCCCGGTTTCAAAGGAGCTAATACCCCCCCCCACAGACACTTAGCCATTCCCGAATTTAAATCCGAAACAACCGACAAATAATAAACCCTATCCAATTTCATTTGTGTCTGGCGGGTAATCGGTCGATTTTGCCGGTCATGACACCCCGAAGTCAACGGAGTGTATCCCACCCGATAACCATAGAATCGCATTCGGTGAATATAGTCCACATCTTCGCCATAATGAAAAAACAACGGCGAAAAACCTCCCACCTTTTTCAACGCCGACACCGGGATAAACCAGAAAGCCGCATTAACGAAAGCTGCTTCGACGATATCCGATTTTTTCGATGAAACCGCCGATGCTCCCCCTACATACTTGGCGAACGAACCGTCGAGATGCTCCCCCTTCCCGTCAAGATGCACCGGCGAAAGCACTCCGTAATCGGGATATTTTTCTGCCAACCCCACCAAAGTCCCCACCGTATTCGCCTCTATCCACGCATCCTGATTCACGAGAAACACATAATCGTAATCCTCCTCCAACGCCATTCTCATGCCGATGTTATTCGCTTGCCCGAATCCGAGATTTTTCCTACTCCGCACAAGACGAATCCATCGATACCTCTCGGCGATGATCGACACCGTCTGGTCGGTCGAAGCATTATCGATTACCACAAGATCCGAGGGGTAATCCGAATCCCGAATACTACTCAGACATCGTTCGATCCACGGCTCGAAATTATACGAAACGATCACCGTCAAGACCCTCGGTCGAGCAACTGCTACCTCGTTCACGCTTCACCTCCTCTCTTCACACGACTCTTCAACATCGACAGCATCTCCTGCAACATCTCCAATTTCAACATGTATGCTCCGCCCAAATACAAAACGACATAAACGACCGGGACAAGACACAACCGCCACAAATCGCTCGGCAAAAGCAGATAAACGCCGCACGAGAGTATCGCCGACGCCAACGCCAAGATAAAATACGGAAAAATATCTTTCACATACTCCCCGAAACCATATCCGAGAAAGCGACGGGCAAAAAAGATCGAAGCCGCCAGAGACAACACCGAATAAGAAATCCACCACCCTATCAGCCACAAAATGCCCGAAGAATAAAACAAAGCGATACCCGCAAACAAATAAATCTTTTTCCCGATTTCCAGTTGTAAATTCAGCCGGGAATAGCCCAGACTATTGAACAAATCGAAAAACAAAATAATAAACGGAGAGCATATTCCCGAAAAACAAAGCAGGCGGAAATACGGCACGGACGGAACCCATTGCTCTTTCAACATGATCGATATGAGCGGATACGAAACGACGACCATCAACAGCATGATAGGAAAAATGAAAAATGCGATGGCCCGCACATTCTTCCGGCAAATCCGTTTCAACCGTTGCAAATCGTCTTGCACCTTCGAGAAAACAGGGAAAGCGACCGAACGGAATATATTGCTGATAAGCGAAGAAGCTATATCCTGATACTTGTCGGCCTGAGTATAGTAACCGGTCTGTGTCATACCATAAAACTTACCGATGATAATGGGATATATCTTGTTAAACACATTGTTGATAATACCCGAAACGACCAAGTTGGAGCTATATCCGAAAAACTCCCGCAACGAAGCCATGCGAAATATCCATCGGGGACGCCAGTCGTTAAACACCCAGAAAAAAACAGCCCTGAAAAACGAGAGTCCGAGTGTCTGAGCCACCAACGACCAGACTCCCATACCGCCGTAAGCCATCGCAATGGCAACGACCGAAGCGATACCCAACGACCACAAATTGACACGAGCGCTTACAGAGAGCTTGAAATGCTTCAACAACAAAGTCTGCTGTATAAGGGAAAGTGCATTCAACGGAATCACGAGAAACAAAATCCGGCAGATATATATCAAATCAGGGACTTTAAAAAACACTGCAATATAAGGAGCTGCTGCATACAACAAACCATACAGCACGCAACTGATTGCCACATTCACATAAAACACCGTGCTGTAATCGGCCTGAGTAGCCTCCTTTTTCCGAATCAAAGCCGAAGAAAAACCGCTGTCGATCAATATCCCCGACAAGGCGATAAATATCGTGAGAACCCCCACCTTGCCATAATCTTCAGGAGAAAGTTGACGAGCGAGAATAATACCGGCGACAAGATAGAACAACTGCTGTCCCAACTTGTCGGCCGTGCTCCACACGAGAGCTTTCGTCGTCTTTCTCTTCAAATTCTCCTCCATCAGCTAAGTGAAAGTCGATAACCTTCTGCTCCACAAAGATAGTGAAAGGTAAGTGCAGAGGCAAACGGAAACCACGTTTCCGATTTGACTATGCCGAACCGCAGCCTATCTTCGTACTCACAAAGATAGCGAAAGGTGAGTGCAGAGGCAAACGGAAATCCCGTTTCCGATTTGACTATACCGAACTGCAATCCTATCTTCACATGTACAAAGATAGCGAAAGGTGAGTGTAGTGGCAAATGAAAACGTAGTTTTCAATTTGACAATACCGAACCGCAGCCTATCTTATCCAAAGATAATGAAAGTCGAAAGCAAAAAACTCGATCGAGCTTATCTTTTTGTGAACAAGATAAGCTCTGCGGGACGGGTCTCGCATTTTTCGGAGCGAAAAAGCACTCATATATTTTCTCTTTTCGTAATTTCGCATCCGAAAACAGTTGTGTCAAACAATTTTAAAGGCTATTTTCAGTTATTATAAATATCCGGACTTCGGTGTGTACCCCCCCGAAAAGTCTGGAAAAGAGAGTATGCAGATTGTAAGAATCGTTATTCTAACCCTGTGTTGTTTGGTCTTTGCCACAGCAAAGGCTCAGATCGATACGCAGTTTAGCCAATACTGGGCTCTGCCCGGCTATTACAATCCGGCAGCTGCGGGAAGTTCCGACAAACTCAACATACTCACCTCCACCCGGCAACAATGGATAGGTATGCCGGGAGCCCCTCAGACCTATTTCGTGACAGGCGACATGCCTTTCAAATTCTTGAAACAGAACCACGGAGTAGGACTGGTCGTCACTTCCGAAACCGAAGGGCTATACTCCCATCTGATTTTAGGAGCGCAATATGCCTTCAAAATCAAATTATGGAAAGGAGTACTCAGCCTCGGCATACAACTGGGAATGCTCGACGAACGTTTCGACGGCACACAAGTCAGCATACCCACGAGCGATTACCATCAAGCCACCGACGACGGAATCCCCACTACCGAGTTGCAAGGCATGTCGTTCGATATGTCTTTCGGGGCATGGTACACCCACCCGTGGTTCTACGCGGGAATTTCGGTCTCACACCTCAACGAGCCATCGATTACCTTTGAAGACAAATACGAAACATACATCGGCAGATCCTATTATTTTATCGCCGGGAGCAATATTCCCATTAAAAACACGTTATATGAAGTGCAGCCCTCCATGATGGTGAAAAGCAACCTCAACATCACGCAGTACGAGTTATCCTGCCGTGTAAAATACAACAAACTGTTCTGGGGAGGCCTTTCATATCGCTGGAAAGACGCATGTATATTTATGATAGGTGCGGAATATAAAAACTTTATAGCGGGATATGCCTACGACTACCCGGTATCGGCCATTGTAAAAGCCAGTAGCGGAAGCCACGAAGTATTTCTCGGATACAGTTTGAAACTCGACCTGTCCGATAAAAATAAAAATAAACACAAAAGCATACGCATAATGTAGCCTATGAAAAAGATAATCGTGTATATCACCCTTGCCATTCTCGTCGCAGCATGCGCACCTTCGTCGCGCCATAGCGGTGAAGTTACAGGTGTCGGAGGTACGGCATGGAATGAGCCTACACCCTACGGTATGGTTCTCATTTCTCGTGGATCCTATAAAATGGGACCGGCCGAGAAGGACAGTATTTGGGGAACACAACAAGAACCGAGGGCAGTCTCTATCGATGCCTTCTGGATGGACGAAACAGAAATCACCAACTCAAAATACAAACAATTTGTATTCTGGGTACGCGACTCTATCATTCGGGAACGCCTCGCCGATCCCGCCTATGGAGGTAACGAAGTGTTCAAAATCGAAGAAGACCGGGAGGGAAACCCCATCAAGCCTCGGTTGAATTGGGATAAAGCCATTCCGTGGAGAAATCCCAATGAAGACGAAGCGCGAGCCATCGAAAGCGTGTACAGAATTAACCCCATTACGGGAGAGCGCCAACTCGATGCCGCCCAAATGAACTACCGCTACGAGATCTTCGACCACACCGAGGCATCCAAACGGAAGAATCGTCTCGACCCGGCACGCCGTGACCTCAACACCGACCATACCCCCGACTACGATGAAATAGTAATGATATCCAAAGATACCGCATATATCGACGAAGATGGGCGTATCATTCGCGAGACCATCACACGGCCATTAGGCAGCGAGTTTGACTTCCTCAATACCTACATCGTCAATATCTACCCTGATACCACCGTATGGGTAAACGATTTCGAGAATGCCTACAACGAGCCATACGTGAGACTCTATTTCTCCCATGCCGGCTATAACGACTATCCGGTCGTAGGAGTTTCGTGGGAACAAGCAAACGCATTCTGCGCTTGGCGCACCGCGCTCTTGAAAGGTTCGGTGGGACGTAACGCCGTTGTTATCGAACCTTACAGACTTCCCACCGAAGCCGAATGGGAATATGCGGCAAGAGCCGGGAAAAACGAAAATAAATTCCCGTGGACGGGTAACCTGCCTATGGCCGAAAAAGGGTGTTTCTATGCCAACTTCAAGCCCGATGACGGGAATTACGTGAAAGACGGAAACCTCATCACTTCGCCGGTAGGCTCCTATTCCCCGAACGAATTCGGATTATACGACATGGCCGGTAACGTATCGGAATGGACTTCGACAGCCTATACCGAAGCCGTATCGCAAAACACCAGCGACCTTAACCCCGAATACAAATATAATGCGGCCAAAGAAGACCCCTACCGCATGAAACGCAAAGTAGTCCGGGGCGGTTCGTGGAAAGACGTTTCCAACTTCATTCGTTCCGATATCCGCATGTGGGAATACCAAAACGAACAACGATCCTATATCGGATTCCGTTGCGTTCGCTCTCAAATCGGATTCGCAAAAGCAAAAAGATAATATCAAAACCCGATAAAACCAATCATCAAGGATCATGGGAAAATACAAAAGATATAAAAACAGTATTGAAAAGTTCTTATCCAGCGATAAAGGACAACGATTTTTCAATTTCGCATACAGTATAGGTGCTGCGATTGTAATCTGGGGTGCTCTGTTCAAAATCCTGCACCTCCCCGGAGGCAGTCTCTTGCTTTCTATCGGTATGGGAACAGAAGTGCTCATGTTCATTCTATCCGCCTTCGACACTCCCCCGAAAACATATCATTGGGAAGAAGTTTTTCCCGTACTAAATAGTAAAAACCCCGAAGACCGGCCCGAATTTTCAGGAAGGAAAGGAACCGTCATTATCGGTGGAAACGGCAAAGGCGGAGGTAGTAACGGAGGGAACTATTCCGATATCACCCCGTCCGATGCCAAAAGAGCTGTGGGAATACCCGAAGGCCTCAATTTAAGCGACGCCGACACACAAAGCCTCACCGATAGCATTCAAAAAATGTCGGCTGCCGCCGATCAACTCTCGCGTATGGCAGAACTGACAGATGCAACCCAACAATACCTCACCCAACTCTCCGGTATAGCCGAACAGATGGAACAATTAAGGAGTGCGACCGAGAGCCTCACCGCCGTATCGAACACCCTCTTGCAATCCTACCGCAACATCACGGAAAACTCCGAAGGAATATCCGACACCTCGCAAGGATATGTTTCGGGTATGGAAACGCTCAACCGTAACATCAGTGGGTTGAACACCATCTATGAGATACAGTTGAAGAGCATCAGTTCGCAACTCGATAATATAGACCGTGTAAACAACGGGCTGAAAAACATTCGCGACATGTACGAACGCTCCGCTTCCGATAGCTCCCGTTATTGCGAAGCAACCGAAAAAATGACACAATATATACAGCAACTCAATTCGGTTTACGAAAAGATGATCACGGCAATGACCATCAACATGTACAGACCTATGGGAGGAGCTCCCGTGGAAATGCCCGAAAAACCGAAAGACGACACCGAACAAAAATAACACATGGCATCGAATAACAACAGACTTACACCCCGGCAGAAGATGATAAACCTCATGTATATCGTCCTCACTGCCATGCTGGCCCTCAACGTGTCGTCCGATGTGCTCAACGGATTCAAGCAAGTTGAAGACGGATTGGAAAGGTCTACTTCGAATGCTTCGCTGCAAAACGATGTCCTCTACCAAAAACTGGCCGACTTCAACAGTCAGAATCCCGAAAAAGGAGGACCATGGTACAAAAAATCGCTGGAAGTAAAAAAACAGACCGCCCTCTTGTACGACTATATCGACTCTCTGAAAAACGTAATCGTCAAGAAAGCCGACGGTAAAGACGGCGATGTAAATAATATCGAACATCAGGACGACCTCGAAGCAGCGTCATACATCATGTTGTCCCCCGCCCAGAAGCAAGGAATGAAATTGAGAAAGGAAATAGACGACTACCGCAATCTCATCGGCAGTCTCATGACCGACTCCATCAAAAGAGCAGCGATCGAAAACTACCTTTCGACCACCATTCACTCGGGCAACAGAACCCAAGCCCCCTCCATGTGGGAAACGACGCTGTTCGAAAATATGCCGGTAACCGCCGCCGTAACCATTCTGACGAAAATACAGAGCGACGTGCGGTATGCCGAAAGCGAAGCGCTGCACACCCTCATCAATAACATCGACGAAGGAGACGTACGTGTCAACCAGCTGAACGCGTTCGTTATTCCCAATTCGAAAAACATTATGAGAGGCGGGAAATATAGTGCCAACATCGTTCTGGCAGCCATCGATACGACCCAGCGACCGGCCATATACATCAACGGGAAACAACTCCCTCCCGAAAACAACGGTTTATATGAATTCGTCTGTGGAAGCACCGGCATATTCGATTTTCAAGGCTATCTCGAAGTTCCGCGCGGCGACGGCTCCATGACCCGTCACGAATTCTCTTCGTCATACACCGTGGTAGAGCCGAGTGCGACCATATCGGCGACCTTGATGAACGTTCTGTATGCAGGTATCGGTAACCCTATCAGCATATCGGTTCCCGGCATCCCCAATCACGCCATTCAAGCTACGATGACGAACGGCACTCTCACCCGTCAAGGTGATAACTGGATAGCCAAACCGGCGAAAGTAGGACAAGACGCGGTAATAACCGTAACCGCCACAATGGACGGGCGGGCGCAAACAGTTGCCAACACCCAGTTCCGGGTACGGCAACTCCCCGACCCTATGCCATTCATCGCCTATAAAGATGCAAACGGTTACGAACAAAAATACAAAGGAGGGAAACCTTTCCCCAAAACACGACTGCTTTCTGCGCCCGGTATCCAAGCCGCAATCGACGACGACCTGTTGAACGTCACCTATCGGGTACTGCGATTCGAAACGGTCTTTTTCGACTCTATGGGAAATGCGATTCCCGAAGTTTCCGACGGAGCCAATTTCTCTCAACGACAGAAAGATTCGTTCCGCAGATTATCGAGAGGAAAACGGTTCTATATATCGAGAGTCCGCGCCGTCGGCCCCGATGGTATAGAACGCGATCTGTCACCTATCGAAGTAATTGTAAACTAAGGCCAATATGAAATATAATTCAGCAAATATGAATACCCTGATAAAAAGCTGTTTGACCCTCTGCCTGCTATGGTCGGCAATAGGGAGTCATGCACAAGTAATCAAAAAAAGCGATACCGACGACTCGAAAAAGACAAACAACCAACTCAGCGTCCGGGCTCAATCGCTTTATGACACTCAGGATGCATCGGATGCCGACATTCCGTGGATGAGGGTAATCTATCGGCAAATCGACTTGAACAAAGAGAAAAACATGCCGCTCTATTATCCCGAAGAGTCCACCGAAAATCAGGAGAATCTTTTCAGAATTGTCATGAAACTTTTGGCAAACAACCAGATACCGGCATACGAATACCTCGACGGACGAGAAATATTCACCGACGAATATCGCATCAAAGTAAAAGAAATGTTCGACCGCTTCCATATCCTGTATGCCCCGGCAAAAGGATACTCCGAGAAGAATCCCCGCTTCACGGTAGAGGAAAGCGATATACCCTCCAACGAGGTACTCTCCTATTATATCTTGGAAAAATGGATATTCGACCGCCGCACCTCGCAGGTAAAACC
>ENA-OZAN01000696-OZAN01000696.1-human-gut-metagenome-genome-assembly--contig:-NODE-696-length-11494-cov-3.599178_pt1 | contig 11494 bp, 9 predicted proteins | sample MGYA00243305_ERZ653507 | MGnify/ENA primary metagenome ERZ653507 (study PRJEB26926, sample SAMN06164915) | human gut metagenome | biome: ENVO:00009003; feature: ENVO:2100002; material: ENVO:00002003... | reverse complement strand
GAGATTACTACGCGTCTCGTGGGCTCGGAGATGTGTATAAGAGACAGGTGAAAATACGTTCCGGCTCAACTAGGCGTTCAATGATTTTCGCTTTCTCAAATTCCGGATGTTGGTTGTACACTTCCTCAATTGATAAAAGCACTTCTTTTACTGCTTGCAAATACTCCTTTTCTCCCGGATGTTTTGCCTCTAGCGCTGATAAAATAACTTCAGTCTTCATAGCATTTATATTCTTTAAAAGGATAACATTCTGTTGGCAAATGTAGGTAATTCTTTGGAATGACCAAGAGTTTCGCTTACTTTTTATCAGTGAAAACCTAAAAATCTTCAGTTAGAGTCAGAATGCGTACTTTCATGTTTCAATAGTTATTATTTTTCCTTACATTTGACTCGAATAATTCTATCAGAATCTATTATGAGCGGTATACCGAACTTAAAAGACTTGGTGTTCAGAGACACCCCGTTTGCCAATCTAATGAATAAGCGTATATATAATGTATTGCTTATCGCTACGAAATATGATTCCTTCATGCTGGAAGATGACGGGCGTGTAGATGAGCAGATATTTAACGAATATACTTCCTTAAGCCTCCGTTACCCACCCCGGTTTACGCAGGTGACTACCGAGGAGGAGGCTTTGAATGAGTTGAAGAACCGGAACTTCGAATTGATCATTTGCATGCCGAATATGGATAACCGGGATATATTCGCTGCGGCGAGCGAGATAAAGGTGCATTATCCGAATATCCCGATCGTCGTATTGACTCCTTTCTCGAAAGAGGTGTCTAAGCGGATCGCCAACGAGGATCTGAGCGCTATCGATTATGTGTTCAGCTGGTTGGGTAACTCGGAGTTGTTACTGGCGATTATCAAGTTGATCGAGGATAAGATGAACGCTCCGGACGATACGGCCAGCGTGGGCGTACAGATCATCTTGTTGGTGGAGGATTCCATTCGTTTCTATTCGTCCGCTTTGCCTCATTTATATAAGTTCGTGCTGGAGCAGAGCCAAATGTTCGCGAAGGAGGCGTTGAACGATCACCAGCGTACGTTGCGTATGCGGGGTCGTCCGAAGATCAAATTGGCCCGGAATTACGAGGAGGCGGTACGTATTTTTGATCAGTATCGGGATAATATGTTGGGTATTATCTCGGATATGAGTTTTATGCACAATGGCGTGAAAGATCCGTATGCCGGTTATAAGTTCGGACAGTATGTACGGAAAACGGGTTTGATCATTCCTTTCGTGCTGGAATCTTCGGAGGCCAGCAACCATGTGTACGCGAAGGAACTGAACGCCTCGTTTATCGATAAGAATTCCAAGAGTTATCCGCAGGATTTGAAAAAGAAGATCATGCAGCGTTTCGGTTTCGGCGATTTCGTGATCTTGAATCCGCATACGAAAGAGGAGATCATGCGTATCAAGGATTTGAAAGACCTTCAAAAGAAAGTCTTCCAGATTCCCGACGACTCGCTGGTTTACCATCTCTCCCGGAATCATTTCTCCCGTTTCTTTTATTCCCGTGCCATGTTTCCACCCGCCGAGGTTTTGAAGCATGTGGACGTGAGTGACTATAAGGATATGGATGAGGCCCGGAAATTGATTTTCGACTTGATCGTGCAATATCGCCGGATGAAGAACACGGGTGTCGTGGCGGTTTATCAGAAGGATCGTTTTGATGAGTATAGTAATTTTGCCCGTATCGGCGACGGTTCGCTGGGAGGTAAGGGTAGAGGTCTTGCCTTTATCGGTGCGATGGTGAAGCGATACCCTAAGCTGGAGAGTGATAATTTTGCCGTGAATATCCCGAAGACGGTCGTGATCTGTACCGACATCTTCGACGAGTTCATGGAGACGAACGAGTTGTATCCGGTAGCGCTGGGCGATGCGGACGACGAGACGATCCTCCGGTATTTCTTGCGGGCCAGCTTGCCCTCCCGTTTAATCGAGGACTTGATGGCTTTCTTCGATGTGGTGAAAAGCCCGATCGCCGTGCGTTCCTCCAGCCTGCTGGAAGATTCGCATTATCAACCTTTCGCCGGGATCTATTCTACGTATATGGTACCTAAGATCGAGGAGAAATACGATATGCTCCGTACGGTGAGCGACGCTATCAAGGCGGTGTATGCCTCTGTCTTTTATAAGGATAGTAAGGCGTATATGACGGCTACCTCGAACTTGATCGATCAGGAGAAGATGGCTATCGTCTTGCAAGAAGTGGTGGGCTCCCGTTATAATGATCATTTCTATCCGACGATGTCGGGCGTGGCCCGTTCCTTGAATTTCTATCCGATCGGTAACGAGAAGGCGGAAGATGGGATCGCGAATATCGCCTTGGGATTGGGTAAATATATCGTCGATGGCGGGCAAACCTTGCGTTTCTCTCCCCGACATCCCCATAGCATCTTGCAGATGAGTACGATGGATTTCGCTCTCAGGGAAACGCAGACTCGTTTCTATGCCTTGGATTTGAAGAATATGGCGGAAACCTTCTCGGTAGATGATGCCTTTAATTTGGTGAAGCTGGGCTTGAAGGACGCTGACGCTGAAGGTTCCCTGAAATATATTGTCTCTACATACGATCCGTACGATCAGATTATCCGTGACGGTTATTACCCGGGCGGTCGTAAGATCCTTTCTTTCGTGAATATCCTACAGCATGACGTATTCCCGCTGGCGGATACGTTGGATCAGATCTTACGGATCGGGCAGCAGGAAATGGGTCGTCCGGTCGAGATTGAGTTCGCTGTCAACATGGACCCGTCGGATCATACAAGGGCGACTTTCTATCTGTTGCAAATCCGTCCGATCGTAGATAATAAAGAGATTATGGACGAGGATCTGAGCTTGGTGAAGAACGAGGAAACCATCCTTTCTTCTACCAGTGTTTTGGGGCATGGCATCGTTGGCGACGTACAGGATATTATCTATGTGAAGACGGGCGCTTTTAATTCATCCAATAATCAGTTGATCGCTTATGAGATCGAGAAGATGAACCGTTCGTTTACCGATCAGGAGAAAGGATACGTATTAGTCGGCCCCGGCCGATGGGGGAGCAGCGACTCTTGGTTGGGTATTCCGGTGAAATGGCCGCATATCAGTAACGCACGGGTGATCGTGGAATGCGGATTGGAGAATTATCGGGTAGACCCGAGTCAAGGTACCCATTTCTTCCAGAACCTGACTTCGTTCGGAGTGGGCTATTTTACGGTTAATCCATTTAAGGGAGATGGTTGGTTCGATGAGGCGTTCTTGAATGCGCAACCTGCCGTAGAGGAGACGGAATATCTTCGTCATGTACATTTTGATGCTCCGATTACGATTAAGATGGATGGGAAGAAAAGTCTTGGCGTGGTATTGAAACCATAAAAAGATAGCGTTTCAAGAGAAGATTGTTGTTTGTGGATTTGCGAGACGAGCCGGTAAGACGGGTCTCGCGAATCCATTTTTTATTTCAAGTGGAAAGTGGCAAGAACCGCTTTGTGGTCGGTAGGCCAGATTCCAAGGGGAGTCATGATCGGGTCGGAGGTCTCTTCCGTCTCTCTTTGCCCACGGAGGATGTCACCTTTCGGACCGATGATACATACATCTGTAAGCGTTAATCCCTCGAATGGAGCGTAATGGATGAAATCGATGCGATCTCTATCGTCCGCTTTCGGCGACCAAACCAATTTCTCTAAAGCGATATCCTTACAGTCCGCCGGGCAGGTAAGTCCCGGATGAGTTACAGGGTTCGGGAAGATCTCACGGTACGTATCTTTGAAGCCGTCTTTCTCCAGCATGACGGATACGTGCCAAGGAACAACCAATCCTTGGTGGTCTCTCATATCTTTGGTCGCCTCAGTCCAGTCCAGATGGGAAGGCTCGTTAAAGTCTCCTCCGAGGATAACGATCCGTCCGGCTTCCCGATCCTTTTTCGCCTCTTTTAGGAAGCAAGCGATAGCGTCGTCACGGACAGATTGCTCGTTCAACCATAGGAGTGTGTCCAGATTGGTGACAGGAGGTTCCTCGTCCCATGTATTTCCGTCGTATCCACGGGCATCGTAATAAGCGCAATTACGATAATCCAGATGGGCGGTGTAAAGAGCTACCTCGGTATCGCCGATGTGGGTAATGGCCTTGTACATACTACCCCTGTCATCGTTCAAGGGATAGACGGTCGTGCTATCCGTGATCGGGTAGCGGCTTAACAGACCGGAATCCTCGGTGTAGAAAGAATAGTACGTTTGTCCTTTTTGCTGCAACGCTTCCACGATCCGGTCGCAAAAACGGGTCTGATGATAATTACGTACCTCGCTTAACGTAACGAAATCGGCGTTACTTCTTACGATCTCGTCAGCGATAGCGTCAAAGCCTCCTTTTACGACAGCGCCTTCCTGCCAGATGTTGAATTGAAGAACCTTGAAAGTCTTCTCTTGCTGGCAAGAGCTGAGGCCCAGTGCGATCAACAAGAGTAAGTAGATAAAACTAGTTTTTTTCATGTGTGAAATATTTTGTTAGATGTTTTGTCGTAGCCATTCCTCGGCGGCGGCCAAGGTTTCCGGCTTGCCGATATCCAATAGTTTTAGGTTATCCGCCATATAAGCCCTGATATCGGTTTTGGCGCAAATAGCCAGATAGAAGTTAATGATAGAGAACTTTCCGGTCCATTCTTCCATCAGCTCCAATATCTTGGGCGAGAGTACGTGGATTCCGCTAAAGGCGTACTCGTTGTGTTGATCCGGGTCAAAATAGGGATAGTAAGATTTTACCTCGCCGGTCTCATGATTACGCCAACCACACAGTCTATTCTCCTTATTAAATAATCTGTCTCTTATACACATCTGACGCTGCCGACGACTAGTCGTCGGCAGCGTCAGATGTGTATAAGAGACAGCCTTATTAAATAATAGATAACGTGAGGTATTGCGCTGGCTGACGAGTAAGGTAGCCAACGGGTTCGTTTGTACATGGGTATCGTATAGTTTCTTGAGATCCACGTTCGATAAGATATCGACATTATGTATCAAGAAAGGCTCGTTCCCGCATAAAAGAGAAGTGGCCTTCTTGATTCCTCCTCCCGTATCCAGCAGATAATCGCTCTCGTCCGAGATTTCGATCCGGACACCGAAGTTGTTGTTCGCCTCCAGAAAATCCACGATCTGGTTGCCTAAATGGTGGATATTGATCACGATCTGGTCGAAACCGGAGGATTTCAGTTTCAGTATGACGTGTTCTAGCATCGGTTTGCCCCCGATAGGTATAAGCGCTTTTGGCGTGTGATCGGTTAACGGCTTCAGTCTGGAACCAGTACCGGCCGCGAAAATCATAGCTTTCATAATGTAGGGTTAAAGAGTTGTTCTATATTTTGTTCTCTATGTACTAAATGTACTTTTACTCCGAACTTGGTGTTAAGATGTTCCGCCAGATGTTGTGCGGAATAGACCGAACGGTGCTGTCCTCCCGTACATCCGAAACAAATCATCAAATTGGTGAATCCACGATCCATATATCGTTTTACCGAGGCGTCTACGATATGGTAGACATGCTCGAGGAAATTCGTGATCTCCCCGTCATCCTCCAAGAACTGGATCACTGGCTCATCCAAACCGGTGAAATGGTTGTAACGCTCGTATTTACCGGGGTTATTTATCGCACGGCAATCGAATACGAATCCACCTCCGTTCCCGCTAGGGTCGTTCGGGATTCCTTTTTTATAGGCGAAGCTCATGACCTTTACTTCCAGCATATGTTTCTGGATATCATCCGTGAATTGTTTCAACCCGGTAAGCTCACGAAGGACGGAGCATAAATAGGGATATTCCGGATAGTCATTCTTCAATAACTGCCGCAGGTTCTCGATCGCGAACGGGACGCTTTGGATGAAATGAGGCTTTTTCTCGAAATACCCCCGGAAACCATAAGCCCCCAATACCTGCAAGGTCCTGAACAGGACGAAATGGCGCAGCTGGCTATGGAAGTAAGCTTCGTCTACCGGGATATATTTACGTAGGGCCGTGATATAATCCGATAGTAATTCATTCCTCAGATCCTCCGGATATTTCGCTTTCGCCTGCCAAAGGAAGGAAGCCACGTCGTAATAAACCGGGCCTTTTCGTCCACCTTGAAAATCAATAAACCAAGGCTCTCCATCCTTTACCATAACATTGCGTGACTGGAAATCACGGTACAGGAACGTGGCGGAGGAACTGCGTAACAATACGTCGCTCATCTTCAAGAAATCATCTTCCAGACGATTTTCCTGAAACTCCATCCCGGTAGCCTTTAAGAAACAGTACTTGAAATAATTCAAGTCCCAAAGGATAGACCGTTGGTTGAACTCGGCTTGCGGATGGCAATACGAGAAATCGAAACCGTCGGACCCCAAGAACTGGATGTCGGGGAGTTTGGTGATCGTCTTGTGTAATAAACGGCGTTCCTCCTCGTCGAATACACTGCTTTTACGGCCTTTCTCGATGGCGTTGAAAAGAAGCGTATCTCCTAAATCTTCTTGGATATAAAATGAATGGTCGTCCGAGCTGGCATATACTTGCGGTACGGGTAAGCCCTTCTCCCGGAAATGTTTTGCCATATAGATAAAAGCCTCGTTCTCCTCAGTAGAAGTGCCACTAACTCCAATCAACGTCTCAGGACCTTTTATCCTGAAATACCGGCGGTTAGAGCCGGATGACGGTAACTCTGTTATTTCCTCTGCCGGTGATCCGGTATATGATTGGTATAGCTTCCTAAGTTCTTCTGTTATCATACTTATCGATTTACGGCACTAAGATACCGCTTTTTAATTGAAAATTAAGAATTGAAAATTGAAAATTGGGACTTCGTCGGAAATAAGAAAGGGGAATAGCCTCTCAAAGCCTATCCCCCTCGCTTATATGATCATCAATCTCTCCTCTCTAACTAATTTTCAATTCTCAATTTTCAATTACCTAGAGTATTCCTTGTGCCATCATAGCCTTAGCTACCTTCATGAAGCCGGCTACGTTGGCGCCTTTCACGTAGTTTACGTAACCATCCTCTTGCTTTCCGTATTTTACGCATTGCTCGTGGATGTTTTCCATGATGCTCTGAAGTTTCTGGTCTACTTCCTCGCTGCTCCAGCTTAACTTCTGTGCGTTCTGAGTCATCTCAAGACCGGAAACGGATACACCACCTGCGTTAGCGGCCTTACCCGGAGCGTAAAGGATCTTGGCCTCAAGGAATGCGTCGATAGCTTCTGGCGTAGAAGGCATGTTAGCGCCTTCGGATACGGCGAAGCAACCGTTGGCCAATAAAGTCTTGGCATCGTCGCCGTTCAACTCATTCTGGGTTGCGCTCGGCATAGCGATGTCGCATTTCTCTCCCCAAGGACGAGCGCCTTGTACATATTTGCATCCGTATTGCTCCGCGTATTCACGGATACGGCCACGATACAAGTTCTTCAACTCCATGATATAATCCAGTTTCTCACGGTCGATACCATCCGGATCATAGATATAACCGTCGGAATCAGACATCGTGACAACTTTCGCTCCAAGACTGATTAATTTCTCTACCGTATATTGAGCCACGTTTCCGGAACCTGATACACAAACTACCTTGTCTTTGATATCAATGTTGCGGGTTTTCAGCATCTGCAACAAGAAATATACGTTTCCGTAACCTGTAGCTTCCGGACGGATCAAGGAACCTCCGAACTCGATACCCTTACCCGTGAATGTGCCCGTATTCTCACGAGCCAATTTCTTGTACATTCCATACATATAAGCCACCTCACGTCCGCCTACACCGATATCGCCGGCGGGAACATCCGTGTCCGGACCGATATGGTGCCATAACTCAAGGATGAAGGCTTGGCAGAAACGCATAATCTCAGCGTTTGACTTTCCTCTCGGGCTAAAGTCGGAACCTCCTTTACCACCACCCATCGGCAATGTAGTCAGTGAATTTTTAAACGTTTGCTCAAAAGCCAAGAACTTAAGGATCGATTGGTTTACGGAAGCGTGGAAACGGATACCGCCTTTGTACGGGCCGATAGCGTTGTTGTGCTGGATACGGTAACCCATGTTCGTCTGGATTTGTCCCTTATCGTCCATCCAAGTTACACGGAAAGAGAAAATGCGATCGGGGATACAAAGGCGCTCGATCAAGTTGCTTTTCTCAAATTCCGGATGCTCGTTGTAAGCTTCCTCGATAGTCCCTAAAACCTCTGATACTGCTTGATGATATTCCGGTTCGTTCGGAAATCTTCTTTTCAAGTTGTCTAAAACTTCACTTGCCTTCATGACTGAATTTTATATTTAGAATGTTATACCATTTTGTTATCCGTACGCCGTTTGTTTAACGACGTGGCAAAGGTAAGCTAATTTTTGACACTAGCAAATAATTGAAAGAGAAAATGCATAAAAAATATCATTTAGATATATTAAGTTTGAAAAAACGACGAAATGTTATTCGTCTCTATGCTTGAAATTCTTATAGATCGGAACGAACACAATGATAGCGGAGGCTACAAGGGCAAATATGACGTCGAAATTGATCGTTTCGCTGTATACAAGCAGCATGTAGCATAAGACACCCCATAGTAAGGTGATACATACGGCTTGACTATTTGTTATCTTTCTGCGTGCCATTGATTACATTTGTTTAGTTTGATGAAATAAGCGATCCGAAGTAAATCACCAAAGCCAAAAAGACAGCTATGATGACGAATAGGATCATGATTTGTTTCTCTAAGGGATATTTTCGTAGAAAAGGGATATGACGTGCGAATCCGGCGACTTGTTCTACCGGTTCCGCTTGCTCGTCTTCCCGGGGCAGGTCGTAACCGCCTTCCTCCATGATCTTCATGGCTCGGGGAACGTCGCTTTCCAGAATCTCCACCCGTGCGCCGCCTACGTCTACGTAACCGGCCATGATCTGGCTGCTTAACTCATTGCGGAGATAACATTCTATCCCTTCCGACCTCAACAGGGCCATCAGCGGTTGGGCATCCGCCGGATAGGTGAACCGGGCTATTTCTACGATCTTGTCCATGGTATTTGTTTTTCTGCAAATGTAAGTAGACAATCACGAATTAACCGTGTTTTTTATTGTAATTTACTTTTTTTATACGTGAAAATATGAAACAGTATGATTTAGCGGAGGGTATGCGGATGTATATAGCCCGATTGAGAGAGCAAGGACGTTATTCGTCCGCCAAGAGTTATCAAGATGCCTTGAATTCATTCCTGCGTTTTTGTGGGCAGGAGGTGATTCCTTATACCCGTATCGACCGGGAAATGCTTTTGAGGTATCAAGACTATTTGCGGGACCGGGAATGCTCGTGGAATACGGTGTCTACCTATATGCGTAGGATTCGCCGTGTGTATGGGTTGGCGATGGAGAATGGGGAGGCTCCTTTTTCCCGTTATTTGTTCAAGGGGATTTTCATGGGAGTGAAAAGCAAACAGAAGAAGGCGTTGCCTACGGAATCCTTGCGTTTGTTGATGACCGCTCCGTTGGATGATTCGGGGCTGCGGAAAACACAGCGGGCATTGTGTTTGATGTTCTTGTTTTGCGGTATGGCATTTGTCGATTTCGCTCATTTGAAAAAGAGTGATATCCGGAGTGGTGTCTTGAGGTATAACCGCCAGAAGACGGGTACGCCGATGTTGGTCGAGATACAGCCTGTGGCCAAGGAGTTGTTGGCTGCGTTAATGACCGACACGCTTCGGGATTCTCCTTATCTATTCACTTTCTTGAGTGGGACGAAAACGGGTGAAGAGGCCTTCCGGGAATATACCTCTGCCTTGGCTGATTTCAACAGTTCCTTGAAGGAACTGGCAAATGCCTGTGGTGTGACGGAAATGGTTACCTCGTACTCAATCCGTCACTCTTTCGCCACGACCTTGAAGGAACAGGGTGTACCGATCGAGATGATCAGCGAATTGCTGGGACACCAATCGATCAAGACGACGCAAATCTATTTGAAGAGCTTCTCTTTGGATAAGATGTCTGCGGTGAACAAGGCTTGCTTCGAGAGCATATATAATAATGTATCAAAGGTGGGGTAGGCGATCGGCTACTTGGGAAGTAGCGTAATCTTCCACGCCGCAAATTTAGTAAAAAACACCGAATAACAAACAATTTTTAGGCTTTGTGTAGGCTTTGTTTGTTTTCTGAATTTATCTTTCCTCGATTTTTCGTTTCTATTCGTGGTGTATGGGCACGACAATGGAGACGAAACGACCTCATATTTCCTGCATCATCACGTCTCCCCAAAAAATCGTACGAACATCGTGTAGAGACGGGGCGTGCCCCGTCTCATCCCCTCAAATGGGTATTTTAAATTACTGCCAGATGGTGGGAGACGGAGCGTGCTCCGTCTCTACAACTGGGTAATAATCATTTCCTATCTTTTACGCTACTTCCCAAGTAGCCGATCTTCCACGTCCCGATAGAAGAGATATTGACATGGTTTCTATTGCTTTAAAATTTTCGGGAATAGAAAACGATATTTGATTTAAGTATTAGATTATCAGTGTGTTAATAGAATACGCTGATATGGCATTGAAGTATCTATGGGTCATGATCTTCCCCCTTTACCATTGCGTGATGTCCACACCGTAAGATGGTATGTGTTATCTCTTCCCGCTTGTCACAAAGGTCCAGCCAAAGGTTTGCGGAAGGAGTTAGATCGCAGGGTGCGTTTGGGCGAGCCTACGTTCGATTTTTTCGCCCCCTCTTTCGTGGAGATGCATCGCCGTGAGGGGCGTTTGGTGGAGACTCACCGTCCGTTACTCTACAATTATGTGTTTATCCGCTCTTCTGTGTATGAGATCTTCCGTTTGAAACGAGATTTTCCCTTGTATAATTTCCTGCCTAGCGTGGATGGCCGTGGCTCATATCCTTTTGTCTCCGATCGTGAGATGGAAAACTTGCGTTGGGTGGCCCGTTCTTACTCGGATGAGCTTCCGGTGTATGTGCCGGAAGCGGGTTATTTGCGTAAAGGTGACCGGATACGCATCACGGATGGTCGTTTCAAAGGTGTTGAGGCAAGTGTAGTAATACAGCCCGGTGTTGGCGAGCGGGAGGTAATGGTATGCGTGGACAACTGGATGTGGGTTCCTTTATTGCGTGTTCAGCCGGGCGAGTATGAGGTGATCAGCTTGGCCGAGGAAGGCAAGCATGTATATACCCGTTTGGACAATTCCCGGATACAAAATGGTCTTCATGAGGCGTTGGGCCGTCATTGGGGGGATGGTGGCGTTACGGCTATAGACCGTGAGCTGGCGACCGAGACCTTGCGTGCCTATGGAGAGTTACAGCTGGATTCTGCCGTGATGCGGTGCAAGCTCTATTCTCTCTTGTTGCCCGCCTATACGATACTAGGGGACGAGGAGCGGCAAAAGTCGTTGATCGGAACGATCGTCTCGTTCTTACCCTTGATCCGTGCGGAGCAGTCGTTGGCATTATTACTACTTACGCTTTATGGTTGTACGGATAGCAGTATCTATTATTATCGTGCGCACGAGT
>ENA-OZAN01000680-OZAN01000680.1-human-gut-metagenome-genome-assembly--contig:-NODE-680-length-11656-cov-5.152487_pt1 | contig 11656 bp, 11 predicted proteins | sample MGYA00243305_ERZ653507 | MGnify/ENA primary metagenome ERZ653507 (study PRJEB26926, sample SAMN06164915) | human gut metagenome | biome: ENVO:00009003; feature: ENVO:2100002; material: ENVO:00002003... | reverse complement strand
GATTTAATGCCTTCTACCGTTTCAGTCATCTTAGGTTCGAGATACTGGGAATTCTTTGCAAATGCCGAAAGAGCCAAGTAATCGAAAGAAGTATTATTGAGAGAATCTGCGGTTTTATAAGTGAGTACTGGACCTTGTTCGAGGATCTCACCAGTAGCTCCATAGATCACATAGTAAATGGTATTAAATTGTTTATAGAAACCCACTCTAAAAGTTTCTCCAGTACCAATGGGATCTCCATAGCCTTTAGTTACTAATCCAAATCCTACGGTAGTAGAACCTGAGGTAATCTTTACCAAGGTTTGAGGAGTAACTGGGTCTGGGGTAGATGAAGCTACTACTGGGGATTCTTCTTTATCCGAAGCAGGCTTCAATCTTCTGGCAGGTTCACGAGTAGCTTTTACTACTACACCCTTAGTGGCACCTTTACCAAGTACTCGAATAATACGCAGCTTTGAACCACCTACAAGTGCCTTTTCGATATTTGATACAGAACCATCAGGTACTATCTCTTTTCCAAACTGTCTTTGGAATTGAGGATAGGAAGAGATGATTTCTGAGGGGTCATCGTATACACCTTTAGTAGTTCTAGCCAATACACAAGAAACTCCTAACATAGGAGTAGTCTGCAGAACATTATGGTTCTGAAAGACAAAATCAACATGAGGTGAAGTTGGCATATTACTTGTTTTTAAAAGTTAGTTACTTGTTTATTTAAAACCGATAAGTATCGCTCGGTTTAGCTTACTATATGTAAGTTGAGCATTCCTTCTTCTTTTTCTTCGATTGTGCCGATTAGAACCGATATATCTGTAATAGGTACAAGTTCTCCATCTCCAGGAATCTTTTCCTCAAGAAGACCATCTACGCAAGTGTATTGATATACCTTCTCTAATATACCATGTTCTACATCTTGGTGATCATAATAGTTACCTATTTCTATATACAGATTACCAGTAGGACCAACTCGCCCTGAAGACCATTCTTCTAGATCATCATAATAGGGTTTTAAGTAACCTCTTGAAGGTAAAGCTTGGTACATGAGGCTATGGAGTAACCTCATATCTGGCTGGGTATTTGCTACCAAGTGAACATCAATAGTTATGTCCTTAGTTTCGAAAGGGAACTCTGATGCTTGATAGTTACCATTCTCTAATTTATCTCCTATTATAAATTTCTCTACTCCTATATTACCAGGGTAATACCCTTGTAATTCTAAGGTGATTCTTGGGCAAGTTTTTATACCTCGTACTTGATTATTACCTATTCCGAAAATGGGTATGAATTTCTTTAGACCTTTTATATCGGCCTCAAACTTTTTCTCATTTTCAGGAGATACAGGTAAATAATCTTGGGGATTAACTGTTAATCCTTTCTCTAAAGCCGTATGTAGTAAACTTATATAGAAAGTTCTTTCTACAATTTCTTCAGTATTTACCATAGAGATATTTATTGAAGGTGATTACGTATTGAAAACCTATATTGACTCGCTGTGGTATTTGTAGAAGCATAGAAACCTCCTGGTAAACTTCCACTGAAATTCCAAATCCTTTCCGATTCGGGTCTATCTAAGTGATTAAAATCATAATAATTATCTGAAAATAATCCAGGATTTCTTAGATTCTCTATGGCACTAAATTCCCCATTACTATCAAATTCGCCTAAAACTATACCACTCACTCCTTTAGGTTCTAATCTAAGGCTCTGACCAGTTCTAGTCATTCTACCTGAAACCCGAATAACTCTAAAGGCTTTAGACCAATTGCTATTTTCACCACTGGCTTTTAAAGCCATAGCCATACTATTACCTTTAGATACTTCAAAATCTATAGTATAGAAATCATCATACTTTAAAGTAATAATAACCCGATAATCCTTATTAATTGATTCATTCGAACTATAAAAATCTTCAAAATGAACACCTCTGAAAACCCACATAGGTAACATTTTCTGTGTAACTTGTAAATTTATAACTTGATTAGTATCATTCTGTACTGCTCTACCCCTCATAGTTCTATCTTCATTGTTAGGATTCTTAGAGAATGAGAAACTAGTACTACCAGCATTCATATCAGAACTGTCAGAATACAAAGTATATCCAACTTCCTCTCTTCTATTACCTATCATCCTGTAAGATTCTATTTTAGGGTCATAAGAGGTATCATCATATTCTACTGTAGTAGAAGGAACTCCTGCAGAGAAGTAATAATGAACATTAGCTGCTTGTTCTATTACTATATCCTGAACTTGTCCAGATTCAGCTTGAGTAAACCGAATAGTCTCTATTCTACTATCTGTATTATCATTAGCCTCTGCCCTCAATGTAGTACCATCTATAGTTACAAAGGAATTACCAGAGTAATGAATAGCGGTGTAATTTAGAGGTATCTCTTCTCCTACTAGATTTCCATTTACTAGCTGTTGCTTAGTAGATTTAACGGTTAAGCTTACAGATCCACCACCTGGTTCAATGCTAGTAGAAGTTGGTTCTACGGTAAAGGTATATTTCCAACTTAATGCAGCAGGTCTCTGGATAAGGTTAATTGGTTGCCTTTTTCCACCGATCTCTACATATATAGTTTGGTTAATATCTTTACCAGTGGTATTATATTCTGAGGGTTGAATGTTAATGGTGGCAGGTCCAACCCCAGAAGTCTTATCGATATTAAAAGCCATGATTCCTTAATTGTTTTCTAATTTCATTCCTTAGTATTTTCTGTAATACCTTAGTTCCACCTGCAGCTTTATATGCAGGAGCCCAAAGAGGACGAGGGGGAAGGTTAGAATCTTTATTACCGTATTCTAATAGAATGGCAATTTGATTTAAGGTTTTTCTAGATTCTTTACCTTTCTTTCGTATTTTCCTTACATTATTAGGTAAACCTACATAGGTTCTATTACGTTGATGGTAAATATTTACCGATCTTTTATATTGACCAGTCCAATTCAAAAGAGTATGTTCTCCCAAAGCTTTTACGGTATTTGCAGCATGAGGTGGCCAAGATACCCCTGAACCAGCTGGAGGCATGCCAGTTGATAAGCATTTTTTCACTATCCTAAGAAGTTTTTCACCAAACTTTCTAGTGCCATTCTCGTAAGACTTGGTAAGGATACTTGGTACACTTTGTATAAGTTTCTCGGCTCTGGCTTGTTGTGCTTTATTAACGTAAATCTCAAGCCTTCCAGAAGGAATATTTAATGTACGATTAACTGATTTAGTTGCCATAATGGATCACTTTAAAACTAAAAGAGGGATACACATAACTTTAATTATATGCACCCCTCTAAACTTCTATTCCCACCCAAAATATCTTTAAACTACGGCTTCAAGTATATATTCATAGGTAATTTCAGCAGCAGCTTGACTTATCTGTATCTCTCTTACTACACCTCCAGCTGAAGCTACCGTTATAATCTTATCCTTTTTTATAACCTACAAAACTAAAAGAGGAGCCTCAAGATTGAGGCTCCTCGGATTTTTAACTTGATTACTTTTAAGAGATAGTCCAGCTATCATTAGAAGTAATGGTGATAGTCTTAGAACCACCAGTAGCTTCGAAGGTAAGCTGTCCAGGACTAACGGTCAAGTTAGAATCAGCAGCAGATTGGGTAATCGTAGCAGTAGCACTTACTTCTGCATTTACAGAATCACTTGCCTTAACTGTGTACTGTTTGTTCTGAATAGAACCGTTAGCAGCAAAGTTCACAACTACAGTTACTACATATTCACCGCTAGCTCCCGGGTCACCAGCCGGAGTATAAATACCACCAGCTTCTGGAACATCTACGTTGTTTACTTTTACAGAACCTACTGTACCACTGTTACCAATTTCAAGTTTAAACTTCTCTACATTGGTTTTGAATTTTACAGTAGCAGTAGTAGCCTCTGCTCCCACATTAGGATCTGATTCCTTAGTGATGTAGATTGCCTTACCACTCTGTACTACAGATACAGATTTGCTTACGCCTCCTTTAGTAGCAACCTGAATAGCAGTGTTACGAGCATTACGACCAAGGTAAGCATCAACAGTTACTTGTACAGTACCATTACCAATACCATTTTTCTTGTCGAGGTGAGCCCATCCTGCAATAGCTCTAGCCTCTCTCAATTTTTCTCTGTCCATCTGTTTTTTTTTTTTGAAAGTTATATAAAATTATTTAGCAGTCCATTTGGCATTAGAATATACCTCGAAAGGTATATCTCCACCATCTGAACTGAATGTGATTTGGTTTACAGAAGTTACCAAGTAGGTAATAGGTACCCAAGCAGTACCGTTCCAAGCCTCGAAGATCTCTTCTTCGGTATTATAATAAATATACCCAACCTGAACTCCTTGAGGTCTTTCTTCGGTAGTACCTTGCCGTTTAGAATCCAAAGGATTACCCATTGAATCTACCCAGGCATTGCCATTCCAGATACCCAATTTATTAATTTTAGTATCGAAATAAGTTTGGCCTGGTTGAGGATTAGAGGGGACTTCTATCCCTCCACCTGGATTATTCTCTACTCTCCATCTACCAGTAGTAGGATCTACTGAGTTAGAAGATTTGAAGGTGTATCTTTTACCATCTTCAAGACAGTAAGAAGAATGGCCTTCATCAATATCAGCTTCAGAAAAAGCCTTCATCTCAGCCAAAGTTTTGAATTGATCTCTTTCAAAATTTGGCTTCTTTCCCTTATAAGAAAGGTTATCAATATATTGTACTGCCATAATTATTTGAATTGAAGTGAGTAATTAGATACTGTAGAAGCTTCGGAAAGAACATATACATAATACATTTCCCCATTTACTTCCAATTCACTACGAGTATAAGAATTGATGAACTCATTCCTACCATCCGTAATAGAAGTAAGAGCTCCAAATACTTTAGGATAAGCATAACAGTTCTTCTGAGCATTTTGGTTGAATGCCGAAGTGTTATATGTTTTGCTATTCTTAATGATTTCACCACTACTTAAACCTTGGATACCTTCGGGAGTAGGAGTAAAGTTACTATCTACTACTCCGAAATAAGAAGGATTAACGAATACTGCTGAAACCGAACCAGTCTTAGTAACTCCCTCCTTAGTTGCCTCAACTCTAAAAGTAGTATTAACAGTAATTCCCGGGAACTGTTTAGAAGTTAATGAAACCTCTATCGGTTCATTGTTAATCTTTAAAGAATCTGGTGTAACTGCATCGGGACCTTGTTTGAGTGACCAACTTACTGTTACGGTTTGAGTAGTAGTCTTTCGATATACTCCACCTCCAGTTACAGTAAGTGTTAATGGGAATACTGAAGCAGCAAGTTTCTGGAGAAGTACTTTATCCTCATACGACATAAGTCCACCATGTCCACCATTCTCTAAAGAAGCAACTGGTATATCATATTCTGTAGAAGCTTTAAATTCCCATTCTTCATGTTGCGGCCTCTTTTCATACCGTTTCACATTTATACCCACTTTATTTTTCCTAGCTGGGTTTTCTTCAAAGGCATTTGGTTTATACAAAATTACCCCAGAAACTACACTGTTGGGCAAAGAATCCATTCTATATTTCAATAGCTTACCCTTAGAACCTTCATAAGCAGTTCCATGAGTTTCTCCCAATACTACTGTTTCTGAAATTACAGTCATATCCTTACCATCCCATCGTTTGGTAATATTGGTACGACCTTCTTCATCAGCTCTACGGAAGTTATAGATTACATCCTCTTTAGGTTCAATCCCATTATCCCAGCCATCTACAGTTTTAGTGTATATCTTTTTATCCTCAAGGACATGAAGTCTATCACCAACTTCCATATCAGGTACTGAATCACGATCTGAAAGAAGGTTTACCTGTTTCTCTATACCCATTACACTGTAAATAGCCCCCTCAGGTAATTGTTCAGGTTTAATCTTACCATTGCCATCAAGAGAAGCCAAACCATTAGCTTGATCCTTAGTAGCTTTAAATTTAGTAAGATCATCTCCAACCTTTTTAATAGAGGCCTGCATTGCAGAATCAACATCTGATCTATTTTGGGTTTCAGTTGCCAAATTCTGGGCAATTTCATTTTCCTTTGCAGTAGCCCGATTTACTTCAGCAGTAATATCTTGGGTATTCTTAGTTACCTTTGCTTGTAGATCCTCTATGGCTTCTGTATGACCTTGGGATTCCTCAGTGATACGTTGAGAAAGTTTTTCATCCTCAGCCTTACGATCGATAATCTCTTGATCTAATTTCTGAGTTATCTGAGTATCAGCTTGAGTTCTTGCAGTAGCTTCATCTTCAATCTTCTTAGAGAGATCAGTTCTAATTTGAGAATCTGCCTGGGTTCTTGCTTGAGATTCTGCATCGATATTCTGTTGAAGAACCTGATCTGCAGCTTTACGATCAGAAATCTCTTTAGCCAATCCATCGGCATTAGTATTAATCTTCTCTTGTAAGGCCGTATCGGCAGCTTTACGATCAGCTACTTCAGTTTCAAGATCTTTCTTCAGTTTATCTACATCACTAACATTAGTATCTACCTTGGTCTGTAAAGACTGGATCAAAGATAGGTTAGTCTGAATAGCCTGGGTATTCTCTTGGATAAGAGCATCCTGAGCACGAATCTGTTGCTGAAGAGTCTGGTAATTCTGGTTGATAATCTGTCTCAATTCCGTTCCCAAAGCCGTAAGAGAGGTTCCAAGATTGGTTATCTCTAACTTCATTGCAGTATCGGCTTCCTTACGATCTGAAATCTCCTTATTAAGGTTTTCAGTTTGAAGAGTGATCTTAGAAGAAAGTTCTTGATATTTGGTATCTAAGTCTCCTTGTACTTGAGATACAGCATTTGTACGATCTTCTACTTCTTGGTTAATTTGCTCTGCCAAAGCAGCCAACTTCTTGGTGATGGTAGTAGCAAAGTTGGGGTCATTACCCAGAGCATCGGCAATTTCCTTAAGAGTATCAAGAACATCTGGAGCAGAACCAATAATACCTTCAATAGCAGCTTTTACCTCCTCTTCAGTTTGGAACTTAGAATCGTTTACTAACTGAGATACATTAGTGATACGATTAGCAAATTCTTCTATACCTTCTAGCTTAGCTTTTAATTCATCGGTAAAATCATTAGAAGATAATTCTTTACCCTCTTCTTTCTTTACCAATAATTCATCAGCAGCTTTTCGAGCATCTGCTTCAGCTTTAACCTTTTCATCGATTTCAGCACTGATATTAGCCAGATCCTCTTGATAAGCCATGTGATAAGCCTGTTCTCCTGTTTGACCTGCTTCTTGAACAGTGGGTCTTACTCCTTGAGGGGTATTAATATTGTAGGGAGCCTTAGGAGAACCAGCATCGATTATACCCCCACGATTAAGTTGAACTAAAGGCAAAGTATCCCCATTAAGATCTTTGCCCAAGATAAGATCCCCATTTTCAAGAACTATACCCTTTCTGTTGGGCAATTCTGAAGTAGGGAATTTATCCCATTTTACCTTTTCACCATCGATACGCTCAATATCTTTCTGATGGGCTTTTTTGATTTCCTCTTCAGAAAGTTCACGAGCTTTAGCTTCATTGTCTATGTTCTGTTGCAAAGCTTCATCAGCACGAGCTCGTTCTGTAGCCTCTTGCTGAATCTTTTGTTCTAATTCTGCCTTATCATTAGATGAGCCATTTTTCAGGCTATCTATTTCTCTTTGCAAAGCATTCTCGGCAGTAATAGCTCTCTCTTTTTCAAGATTGATTTCCTTATGAACTTCTACCTTGAAATCAGCTAATTGGCCAGCTACCTCCACTTTTACATTAGAAATAGACTCGGTATTTTTATCTACTTTCTGTTCTAAAGCCTTGACTGAATCCTTGATGTCCTTGATAGTTTTATCAATGGTATCCGTAAGACCCTGAAGAGCTTTTTCGATTTTTGCATCTACTTCATTGAGACCTTCTTGCAGAGCTGCTTCAGCAGCTTTTGCTCGATTAACTTCAGCAGTAAGGGCATCTCTAATCTCAATGAGTTTATTAGTAAGGTTAGTAGCAAAGTTGGGATCATTGTTCAGGGCATCTGCCAACTCTTTAAGAGTATCCAATGCTCCATCAGCACCATCTATAAGGTCGCTGATATACTTTTCTACTTCTTCTTTAGTTTGGAACTTAAGGTCATTCTCTAACTGGGATACCTTAGTTGGGATTTCTCCAGAAAGAGAATTTAACTTATCTTTCAGTTCTGTGGTAAAGTCCTCCTGAGACAAACCATAGCCTTCCTTCTTATCTACCTTATTGGCAATCGAAAGAAAGAGAGCCCAGAACTCTTTCATAGTACCGACAAAGCCTTGTTCAGTGGCATCATTGAGATAACCCTGCTTAAGTCTCTCATCGATTTCTTCAACAGTATAATACTTACTTGTATACATAGGTATAAGGTTTTAAATAATTAACCAACTGCCTTAGGTTTCCCTAAGAAATATTCTCCACCCTTTCCACAGAATAGGATTCCTTCTGAACCAGCAAAAGCATTGTCAGTAGCATCACCATCTCCTCCATCTTGAACATCGCCTTTAATAATACCGAAGGTAGGTAGCTTATTTACTCTCAATTTAATTGCCTGGCCTATTCCTGGGAAAGGAAGTATCATATCCCAAACAGGTCCAAAGTAATCTTGAAGCCTGGTTACGAAATTAATACCAGTCATACTTTGAAATACTGATATATAATTCCCTGTTCCATCAACCTCTAGATGTACTCCAGAATTACCATTTAGGATTATTATATTACTATCATACCATTCCTGGTTATTGAAAGTAACCTTTGTCCATCTCAGTAATAACTGTGCCATATTATTGTTCTATAAAGTTTACAACTGTGTCACGGTCTCTTTTAAGAATAACCAAGAAGACCAGAGCTTCGTCTTTTGCTTGAGCTACCTGGGTATCACCATCGGGTTTATAAACTAGCCCATTTATGATGAACCTATCTTCTGACCAATTAAATCTCCAGTACCCGTGTTCATCAAGGTACCCAAGCCTTTCTATATATGATTTAGAAATTAGTATCGAAAGGTTTTCATCATCCAGTTCCCCAGATACAGTTGCCTTATTGATTGGCCAATTCCTAAAAGAGTTATAATAACAAAGGGCTTCAATATGAATTTCATAATAAGAAGGTAAACTATCTTCGGCATGATCAAGGAATTGGTTTACCTTTTTTGCCCATATAATATCTTGCCTTCCTGCATCGAAATCTATAAACTCTGTGATGATACGTTTATATCTATCCCAGGTTTTATTGTTTAAGTATCTAGAGATTGGTTTAGTCATGATCTGGATTTCTTAACTAATTTGAATGAACCTCTATTCAAGGGGGCTGTAGGATTAGGACCTGCCAGTTGAGTAACAATTCTTCGATCTACTACTCTTGGTACTACAGGTGAATAGGGTTGTCTACAGAATGGTAAGAATATCTCTAACCTTTCAGCTAGAGTACAAATGTTTTTCCGAAGTTCATCGATTACTCCTCCTGGTTGCATTGCATTTGAGAATGTTTTCCAAAGAGAACTAATACTATCAGATACTGAATCATAGAATTGAACCTCAGTAGGACCGGTAGTGATTTGTTTAACTCTATCTCCTCTAGCTCCACCATCTTCAGAATCATTACCACCAGGCTTAGTGATTTCACTAAGTGATTCTCCGGTGTTGGTTAAAAGTTTAAGTAATTGGACTTGAAGATAATCGAATACCGCTAATTCCATAATCAGCTGATTTTCTAGTGCCTCATACCATAACTCGTCTTTATATTTATCTGGTGGAATTAAATGTGTTACTAGGGGACCAATATACAATTGCCATTTTTGAATGAAAAGAGCTTTCTCTTCTTGAGTTAGTTCTTCAGCGATTTCTTTTGGAAGGTAATTGTCAATGAGATTATAGATACTATCAGGAAGAGTAGTATGGGCATAATCACAAATGACAATTGTTTTTTGAACAGTTTCATTCAAACCACTGGAATCTGAAACAGTCAGGGTAACAGTATAAAAACCTGATTCCTCATAAGAATAGGATTCATGCCTTTTACCATTGAAAACCTCTCCCTTATCATCACCAAAGTCCCAATCAAGTATGGCCTTAACTGGGACTTTGGATATTACTCGGAATGAAGCTTCTAGACCTGACGTAGTGTAAACGAAGTCTAGTTTGCCCATACCTAATTGGATTTATCTGGTTTTATAATCGTATTATAGATAGCTTTAATGATATCATAGAATCCGCAAGCACTTAATCCAGCAGCTAAGCCGTATAATAGAGCTACCCACCATTCCATGCTAATTAATATAGGTGATACCTGTAATACCCAGCATACCATGCAAACTATAATACCGACGGCAACTGATATACCGATCTTTGCCAGTTTGTTTTCCTTAATAGCTGGGATTACCTTTAAGATCTGAGTAGCAATCATAGATACTAAAGCTACTATTCCAGTGAATGAGCCAACATCTATAACTACTTCGGAAGCTGGAGCAATTCCAATATCCTCAGCAGCTAATGCAGGTATGGCTAAGGTTAACAAAGCCATAAACATAAAAATAAACTTCTTCATAACTCTTATATTTTAAATGAATGATTACTCTTCTTCTTTGTGACTCTCAGAATCCTCAATGATTGCCTGGATCAGAGATTCAGCAGTATCGGTATCTTCGATCTCGAAGCCGTATTTCTTTGCAATTAGCTTTACTTCCTCTAAGGAATAGCCCTTAGTGATCTTTTCTACCGTCATACCTTTGGCAATCTGAGCTTGGAGTTTCTTTGCCAACTTTTCGATCTGATCATCAGTATACTTAGAATGTTGAGTATTTTTGTCTACTACCATAATAAGATGACCAGAAGCCAAAGCCAATTGAATCTTCTTAGAATTAAACTGACGAGAACTTAATTCTTTAACTTCTCCTCTTGCAATTGTGATGCCTGTAGATTGATCATGAAAGCTATAAGCTCTTGAACCCACAGTTACTGTAAATAATTTAGCCATTGTTGTAAGATTTTGGGGTTATAAAAAGTTAGGGTAGCCCATAAAGACTACCCCTAAAAACAAAAACTTGGAAATGAAGAAAACCGGTATTACTCAAGGTTTACCAAGAGATAAGGATCCACATTCATGAAATCGGGGAATCCGAATTCAGTGAACTTCTCATCTGCAGCCAGCAAGAGAGCAGCATCTTGATACATCTTAGAGAAGCCAGTAGTCAAGCTTGCATATACTGCTTCAGTTTGGTTAGAAACGATTCTTTCTGATTCCAACATCAACTGACGAGCTGTAAGCTTAATCAGGGCAGCAGAAGTATCAATCAGCAATAACTTCTGGTTAGGTGTTCCCGGGTGGATGTAGAAGTTAGCACTACTGGGAACCGGAGACTTCACATTCAAAGTAGCCTGGGTTGTACCAGAGTGACGATCTTTGAATTCCGGCAAGTTCAGCAATTCGATTGCCTGGTCTTCACCACCAATCATAGTTTGGAAGTTACGGCCCATACGAGCAGCACGAACCCAAATATGAAGCAAGTCTTTGTAAGTAATTCCTTGGGCAGTTTCATATACACCGATAATCGGAGCAGATTCTGAACCATCTGGCTTGTTACCGTTAATTACTACGTCCATTGCCCTGTCTCTTATACACATCTCCGAGCCCACGAGACGCGTAGTAATCTC
>ENA-OZAN01000678-OZAN01000678.1-human-gut-metagenome-genome-assembly--contig:-NODE-678-length-11693-cov-4.882798_pt1 | contig 11693 bp, 6 predicted proteins | sample MGYA00243305_ERZ653507 | MGnify/ENA primary metagenome ERZ653507 (study PRJEB26926, sample SAMN06164915) | human gut metagenome | biome: ENVO:00009003; feature: ENVO:2100002; material: ENVO:00002003... | reverse complement strand
ATCTACACTCGACTAGTCGTCGGCAGCGTCAGATGTGTATAAGAGACAGGTGACACTTTTCCTTTATATATAACTTCCACCTCCGCACCTTCCACCGGGCGCATCACCGGCAACCACAAGCGGCTACCGTCTTCTTCTGCCGGACGGGCATTGTCCGGTCGTGTACCGGCCTGCAACATTCCTGCCGCCAACCACCCGCACATTATTCCTATCCAAACCGTCAATCTTATATTTTTCATTGTCCATTCAGTTTATTTCTCCGGCAAGGAGATTCGTCCATAAACAGATAACTATCCTCATAACCGCCATAATCCACCACAATCTTTTCAAATACGATGGCAGGCTCCACCGGTTTCAGAACCAATGTATAGGTTCCGTCCGCACGGTCGGGCAGGCTCAACTTCACCCGGGTCTTCACCACCCGACGGGCCACTGTGGGATACAGTACGCGATATACATTATCCGGATGCTCGTTCAACTCCGCATTGAAACAGACAGTCTGCTCCTCCCCTCCTTCAAAACCTACCGTGTAGCGATGACCTTCCCGTCTGAGGAAGGGCAGGGTGGATTTCACAACGACATACACATTTACCGTATCTACTTTTTGCGGTATTTTCATTTTATAAGAGAGCGAAGCTCCCTCAGCAGACTGTGTATAAGGCATCAAAGCCACTCCGCTCAGCGTACGTCCCATGTGCGGTATGACTGTCCAGGCAGTTTCCGGTGCCGCAGATGATGCAAAATAATGCTCCGCCTCCATGGAAACCACCCCTTTGTCACCGGCAAACAAATACCCTCCTACAGCCTGTTCCGGTTGCTCTATCCAGTAAACTTCCGGCAAACGGTCGGCAGGGAAATCATCGTTCCACGAAGTATAGCCTATATGTTTCTGCGTCATCATTCCGTTCCACTTGCCTCCCGACATTTCTTCGTTGTATTCCCTGCACAATTCCGCATCGCGCCTAAACGCCTTCTCCACCTTGTCGGCCCACTCATTCGCCTGCGGATTGTTCTCCTGGTACAATTTGTGATTCATGGCTTGTGCATAGTACATTTCATACAGATTGGCCATCGCCTGCACAGGAAAAAGAATCAGTTGGCGATAAGCATCCCTGTAAGCGGCCTCCAGTTTCAAATACTGCCGCAAGGCTTCCGCCTCCAGCTTCACATATTCATCGGCCACCTGCCTCCATTCCCCCGAAGCCAAGTGATAAGTATCCTTATCCAGCATCTCGGGAGTCACGCGTCCATTGTACTTGCAATACAGGTTCAGGATACGCATGGCCTCATCCGCCTGTTCCTCACCGAACTGCTGCGCACAGAACGCTCGTGTATGCTCCAACAGATTCCCTGCCGCATAGCGTTCCGGATTCCAAGCCATATTCATAAAAAGAGTGATAGGATACTCCATCGGCTTCAAATCACCCACATTCAATATCCAAAGCTTATCCACCCCATAGCTGTAAGTCAACTGAAGCTGTTCCCACATATTTTGTACAGGAGTTACATTCAACCATTTGGAATTACGGGGAGCCCCCACATAATCTACATGATAATACATCCCCCATCCGCCGGAATGCTTCCGCTCCTTTGCATCCGGCAACCGGCGCACATCCCCCCAGTTGTCATCACTCAGCAACATAATCACATCATCGGGCACACGGAGTCCCATGTCATAATAGCGTTGCACTTCTTTATAAATAGCCCATACCTGCGGACGTTTCTCCGGTGCTTTTCCCGTCACTTCCTTGATAATACGACGCTGATTCCGGAATATCTTCTCCATCAGGCGCATGTTTTCCTCATCACGCGGCACATATTTGTCATCTTCTCCTTCCTTTCCACCCATCGGAGTATCACCGTCACCTCTCATACCAATGGTAATCAAATCTTCCGTATCGGCCGCACGCTCCATACCTTCACGGAAAAAACGGTCAATCACTTGCTGGTTGGAAGCATAGTCCCATGCCCCATATTCGCTGCGCTTCCTCACCCATTCCTGATGATTGCGTGCCATAGGCTCATGGTGTGAGGTTCCCATTATAATCCCCATCTCATGGGCGGTCTTGCTGTTCTCCGGATCATCCGCATAAAAACTCCAACCCCACATGGCAGGCCACATAAAGTTACCGCGCAGACGCAAAATCAGTTCGAACACACGGGCATAAAAACGATGATCACCATAATTCGTGCCATAAGTGTGTTTCACCCACCCGGTCAGGCAAGGAGCCTCGTCATTCAAAAAGATACCCCGATACTTTACCGCCGGTTCTCCCGCCGTATAACTTCCACGCATCATCGAAAGATTCTGCCGGGGCATCACCGGCACATCCGCCCAGTCGTACCACGGCGAAACACCAATCTGTTCCGAAAGCTCATAAATCCCATAAATCGTTCCGCGTTTGTCACTTCCAGCAATGACAAGCGCTTCATTCACTCCGTTCAAGGGAGCAGACACCACAGTCATCAGGTATTTCTCATTCTTGCCCTCCAGCAATGAAGCATCTATCTTTTTCGCCTTTACCAATTCCCGGATATAACGGCTTTTCAACGTACCTACCATAATCATGCGCTTTACACCGGGAGTATAGCATAACCCGGCAGCCCGGCCACTCACCCGTTTAAAGTCATTCTGAAGATTCCTTACCGCTATCATCACACCGGCATCCTCCTGCTCGTCCACCAATATTTCATTGGCCACTCCGTTTTCCATCAGAGTGAAACGGTCGGGAGCCAGCCGGTCAAAAGTAATCCCTTTATGATCTATAGCTCCTACATTCAGGCACAAGGTGGAGAACAAGAATATCCCCACGCATTTTTTTAGTTTCATTCTATTCACTTTTTAGTTACCGTATTCAAAATAATCTATATCCACATATCCTCCCAAATCTTTAGTAGCATAATTAAAAATAGCAAACTTGCTTCCCATAAAGAATTTGGTATAATCAAAAACCATTTTACAAGGCTCCCCTATTCGTTTCCACGTTTTCTTGTCATAACTGTAGTAAAAAGTGGCTTCATCTTTTTTATCGGCAAAGTCGCCCTCCATACGAAGATAGACCACCTCTTTTTCACAATCTATGCGTTCCTTCTCCAGTACTTCCACAGCAGTCACCCTTTTTTCCCGGTCCGAAAGACTGACAGACTGATGTGACATCACCCACTGCTTTTTCCCGTTCTCCATGACCACAGCCAGCACTCCGGACAACCCATTAAAAGCACTGAAGCCCGCAACATCCCCTTCTTTCATCTTCGAGACATCCATAGCTACTACACCGCTGCATTTCGGCCCGCTCATACGCTGGGTCAAGGTATTGGGAGCCAGAAACAGATTATCCACCACCCTTCCGGTCCTCAACCGCAGGAAACCCGGACGCTCTGTCAGCGACCAGCAATTGTCCAACGGATTATGGTTCCACTGCCAGTTCAAGCTCAACCGGTCGGTGTCGAAATCATCACTTCCCATGATACTTCCTTTACACTTCTCTCCGGAAGCAGGCATCTCCATACACTCGGGCACACGTCCGTCCGCATCTCCCAGTATCGGCCAACCGTCTTCCCAGCGGCAGGGCATCAATGTGGGCACACGTCCTATGCCGCCCCTATCTTGAAAAATAAAGCCATACCAGTTTCCGTCAGGAGTATCGACTATACAGCCTTGTCCCACGCCACCATATCCTTGAAATTCGGTTTCTAAAATCACCTTTTTCTCATACGGACCAGTTATCTGGTCGGCACGATAGCACACCTCACGACGCAACCGTCCGGGAATGCTCCAGTCCATGGAAATCATCATCACGTAATATCTGCCGTTATGCTTGAATGCCTGACTTCCTTCCAGAAGTCCCTGCTCGTCGGCATCCCGCTCGAATATCTTTTGGTCTATACCTCCCGGCTCCACATCGCTCAGGTCGCTCTTGAGCTGACGAAGTTGTCCGGTGCCATAAAACAGATAGACTTTGCCGTCATCATCAAAAAACAAAGAAGCATCATGATGATGAGGCGGACGGGAGACTAATGTCCATTCGCCCGCCGGATCTTCGGCGGTATAGATATAACCACGATGAGGTTCATCATTGGGTGAGAACCATACATAGAACCGTCCGTCATGATAGCGGATGCTGGAGGCCCATTGTCCGCGACCATATACCGTGCCTTCCTTCAAATCATAACGGGGCAAGTCAGTAAGTCGTTGAAACACATAACTGATCGTTTCCCAATGCACCAAGTCCTTTGAACGCATCACCGGACAACCCGGCATCAGGTGCATGGTGGTGCTTACCAGATAGTAATAGTTTCCCACCCTTATCATGGAAGGGTCAGGTACATCCGCCTCAATCACCGGATTATGGAAGATTTCCCGTTGTTGTGCAAACGCCCCCGACAAACCAATGAAGCAGGTAATAATAATAATGATCTTCTTCATTTCTTTTTCTACTTTCTATTTTTGAACAAATGAGGCACAAACCGGTACAAGCAACGACGCCATGTCAACCACTCGTGTGCCGTGCCCTGCGATTCGTAATAGTCCACATGAATACCTATTTTGCGCAAAGACTCTGCCAGTTTTCGGGTACCGAACTGTTCTTCCGTTCCGCATCCCAAAAACAAGTAATGTACCTGCTTGTTAAACTTGCCGGCATCAGCAAACACACCGTCAAAGCAAGTCTTCACATCCAGTCCGAAGATAGCACCGCTGAATGCGCCAATATACGAAAACTTGTCCAGATGAGGCAATGTGGTAGTGAGAGTCTGATGACCACCCCATGACAATCCTGCCATTGCACGATGTTCACGATCAGTATAAGTCCGGAACGTCCTGTCAATCATCGGTATCAAGTCCTCCAGCATCACCCTGTAAAAAGAGGCACCATACAAAGCTCTCTCCTCATTCACATCCTTCCCTTTGCGAGGAATGAAAGGAGCTTTCACATCCCCACTGTCCATCACAACAAGCATCGGCACACATTGCCCGGAGGCTATCAGGTTATCCATAATATGTTGCATACATCCCTGTGCCGACCAGCCCGTCTCATCCTCGCCCATGCCATGTTGCAGGTAAAGTACCGGATAACGTTTTTTCACCTTGGTTTCATATTCAGCCGGAGTATAGACCATGCAACGGCGGAATTCCTTTTTGGCTTCCGAATAATAAGTACACGAGCGCACCTGCCCATGAGGTACTCCCTGCTGAGGACGATAGTAATCACCTTCCACTCCCTCGGGAACCTCTATCCCACTCGCCATACGGCAACAACCAAAGAAAGTGTAACTGGACGGATCGGCCACCTGCACCCCGTCCGCTATCAAAAAATAATAATGGAATCCTACGACCAACGGATCGGTCTTTACTGTCCAGAAGCCATCCGCGTCCTTCTGCATGTCATACTTCTTACCGCAACAGTCTACCTGAAGCCTTCCGGCTTGCGGAGCATAGAAACGGAAGTGGGCGCAATGCTCCTCGTCCAGCCGCGGATACTCGTAACCCGGAATATTGGTAGATGCGGCCTGCGTCCTGTCTTTCACCTCTTGCTCTGTCATTTCCTGCCGGCTGAATTTCCACCAGTCAAAATGAAACAGTTCACATCCTTTCCTGCCTTTGAACACAAAATAGACATCATGCACACCCGTCACAGGAACCGTTACATCCGCCTCTATACTTGTCCAACATTCCCATCCTCCGGTATGAGGAACCCTCATTTCAGCTATCAGCGTCCCGCCGATGCTGTCGGTCCTAATTTCTATCCACCCGCCACGAAGGGCACTGGCAACAGACACACAAAGACACTTGGGCGACAAATCTTCAAAATCCACCTCGCGTACCTTTATATAATCCCCGTCATGAATTCCGGATACATACACCCCCGTCTTTGCATTCCATTCCGACTTTACTCCCTCGGAGAAAGCTATCGTTTCCGCCTCCACACGTTGATAAGGAGTCAGTGTGCCTACCGGCGACACCCCTTCTGTCGTCGCATTAATTATCGGGAAAGTACCATCGGGGTTGTAACTGAACTGCTCCACTGCCACGCTACGTCCGAAACCACCCCCACCGGGTAATTTCCCGGTGTGATAAAAGAAATAAGAATTACCTTTATAATCCGTCACTCCACAGTGATTGGTAAACGAACCGGTATCTTGCAACGGCATAATTTCTCCCATATACTTCCAAGGTCCTGTCGGAGTGTCACTCATCGAGTAAGCGATGTGTTCGGGTACTCCGCCGGCTGCATACGACAGATAATATGTACCGCCACGCTTGTGCAACCACGGACCTTCCGTATAGATGTCCTTGTATTTCTTTCCTTTCTCCCGTTTGTCCGGCCCCGGAGAACCAAAACTCTCTATAGTCTGCTCCACCTTGGACACCTCACCATCCAGCGAAACCATATCGGCATTCAGCTTGGCATAGTAAACATTCGGATTTCCCCAATATAGATAAGCCTGCCCGTCATCGTCCACAAAAACCGTGGGATCAATAAAATCCCAGCTACCTTCGTAAAGCGGTCTGCCGATAGCATCCTTAAAAGGGCCGGTAGGCGAATCACCCACCGCCACACCGATAGCCATCGTGTTTGTCAACTTGGAATGCAGACACACATACCAATAGAATTTCCCGTTGCGTTCGATACATTGCGATGCCCAGGCACGATCGTCCGCCCAGTCGAAAGACTCGATGGCAAGCGGAGAACCGTGATCGGTCCAGTTCACCATATCTTTAGTAGAATAGACGCGCCACTCCTGCATCCAGAAAAAATCGGCATGGTCCTCATCGTGTCCCGTGTAAACATACAAGGTGCCATCGTGCACCATAGGTGCCGGATCAGAAGTATAGCAAGTCTGCACAATCGGATTCTGCGCCTGCAACACTCCGGCAAGCAACAGGGACAAGCCACTCATCATACATTTCCGGATACCGGATAAATCACATTCAAGTTTCATATTCATGGTATTAAATTCACAAGGCTGTTTTTACGTTCCGTTCTTCACTGCTCAACAAGAGCAAAGGTAAGGACATTCGCCTTATATCGGAGTGTAACCATGTTACATAGTCCTTTTTCCATGTTACAAACCTGCCCGATATGGCACAAAGTACCGAAATTACTTCCTTATTTATTAGGCTATATATTCTTTTTTGAATTATTTTTGTGCACCTGAATTTACTGGGATATTTATATTATGATGAAACATACGATTCTTATACTATTTCTTTTTCTGTCTTTGTTGTGCCACGGACAATCGTACAAATTCTTCACAACAGACAGGGAACTTTCCAGCAGTCTGATCAACAAAATATATCAGGACCGGAACGGCATGATATGGATTGCCACCGAAGACGGACTGAACCGCTATGACGGAGCCAAGTTCATCACCTACAAGCATGACCCGGAAAACGAGTACTCCCTCTGCCATAACTACGTACGAGTGCTGTACGAGGACAGCAAAGGACGGTTGTTCGTAGGAACCTATAACGGTATACAGCTATACGATCCGGAAACCGACAGCTTCAGCGCGCGGGCGCAATGGGAAGATGGAAAGACTTTTGACAGCAATATCATGTCCATTCTGGAACGTAGGAACGGAGAAATATGGGTATCGGGAAACAACTTGTGTACCATAACCATCACACAGGGGAAACTGACTGCACACAAACTGGACTTACCTATCCCCACCCAAATGACAGACTACATGATAGAGGACAGACAACACAATCTTTGGGTAACACAGGGTGAGAATGGTATCTACCGCCTCTCTGCGGACAATAAAAGCAAGCACTTTCTGAAACAAGAGAAGGGAATGACCATTGTAGACCTCTATGAAGACAACTACGGAGACATCTACCTAGCAACCATAGGCAAAGGATTGCTGAAATATAACCAACCAGCAGAAGAGTTCATTCCTATCCTTTATAAAGGAAAACAAAACCTGCCTATCAAATCCATCTGCCAGATAAGCCAAAACGAGCTTTGCCTGGGCACGGACGGGAAAGGCACCAAGATTTTCAACATCCCCAAACAGCTCATCACGGATTACCCTTTTGATAATAATTACCTCGACTCCGGTACCTCCAAAGTACACTCCGTCCTGAAAGACAATGCAGGAAACCTATGGATAGCCATTTACCAGAAAGGGGTTATGATGATTCCCGCACAGCCCAACAGTTTCAAGTACATAGGCTACAAATCAATAAACAAGAATATCATCGGCTCCAACTGTATCACCTCACTCTGCCGCGACCACGAAGGCATATTATGGATAGGTACTGACAACGACGGCATATACGGCATCACCACAGAACTGAAGCAAAAAGTCCATTATGCCCCACATGACAGCCCCTCTTCGGTTCCTTCCACCGTTTTCGGCCTGTATGAAGACTCTGAACATAATCTGTGGTTCGGATCCTATACCAACGGACTAGGCAGACTGGATAAGAAAACAGGACAGTGCAGCTATCTGCAGAATCTGACAGACAAGAATGGAAACCGTATCCAACGCGTGTATGATCTGGTTGAAGACCAGGACAAACGACTCTGGATAGCCACCATGGGAGCCGGACTTTTCTATTATGACTTGAAGACAGGACAGTCTGTATATGACCCTAAATTCAATGCTGCCACCAAAAAATATAAATGGATAAGCTGTCTTTTGTATGCCGGTGACAACCACCTTTATGTAGGAACGTATGACGGAATAAGATGTATAGACCTGAGTACCGACGACTTCAAGACTGAAGAAATCCTGTCCAGACACATCATCCACTCCCTTTATGAAGACCCCCAAGGCAACATCTGGATAGGCAATTCCGAAGGACTGGCGGAATGGAATCCCCAAACCCAGCAACTAAAGACCTACACCACCGCCCACGGACTATCCAGTAACGCCGTATATGCTATCAAAGGAGACGGGCAGGACAACTTATGGATAAGCACCAATGCCGGAATGTCACGTTTTAATCTGAATACCCACACGTTCAGCAATTTCTATGCAGACGACGGTCTGCAAGGAAATGAATTCAGCAAAAACGCCTCTTTTGCCGACCACAACGGCATACTCTGGTTTGGAGGTACAAACGGAATTACCTATTTCAATCCTCAAGAGATTACGAATCCCGCAAAAAAATGGAACGTACGCATCATCGACTTTTATCTGCACGACCAGCCCATAAGGAAAGGAATGTTGTCGGGCGGAAAAGAAATCATAAACACCTCCGTCTTTGAGGCCCGGGATTTCCACTTGTCACATAACGACAACGCTTTCAGCATCGAGTTCTCTACCCGCGAACTAAATAATTCCGAACGTATCACGTATCTATATACCATAAACAACACTCCCTGGGTCAAACTTCCCAAAGGAGTCAACCGGGTGTCATTCAGCGACCTTCCCCCCGGCGATTATCATTTCCGGATCAAAGCCGAAGATTATCTGCTGGAATCCGACACCGATGAAATCACCATTCACATCGCACCGGCATGGTGGGCATCGGGCTGGGCCATGCTGATCTATGCCTTATTGGCAGTAGCAGCCGTCTATGGCATCATCCTGCAAATGAGACACCGTTACCGCATAAGGCAGGAAATGATGCAACATATCCATGCCGAACAGATAAACGAAGCCAAGCTACAGTTTTTCATCAACATCTCCCACGAGATACGTACTCCGATGTCACTCATCATCAGTCCTTTGCAAAAACTGATGACAAACGATACAGACCACGAACGGCAAAAGAACTACCGCATCATCTGGCGCAATTCCGAAAGAATCCTGCGGCTGGTAAACCAATTGATGGATATACGCAAGATAGACAAAGGACAGATGTCACTCGTTTTCCGTGAAACCGAAATGACCGGATTCATTAATGATTTGTGTGAAACCTTTACAGAACAAGCGAACAAAAAACAAATTACTTTGCAGTTCCACCACGAGGGCGCCGACCACTTAAAATTGTGGGTGGACCCGGTGAACTTCGACAAAATTATCCTGAACATCCTGTCCAATGCCTTCAAATTCACCCCCGAAGGAGGCAGTGTGGACATACGGCTACGCACCGGTAAGGACTCCACCCTGCCGAAACCATTGCAACAGTATGCCGAAATCACCGTGACCGACAGCGGAATAGGAATCGCCCCCAAAGAAACAGAACACATATTCGAACGCTTTTACCAGATACGGAATAGCCAAAACAACTCAAACATAGGTACCGGTATCGGGCTGCACCTCACCCGCTCACTGGTGGAACTTCATCACGGAGACATCCGTGTAGAAAATAATCCGGACGGACAACCGGGATGCAGCTTTATCATCCGTATGCCTCTGGGATGCGCCCATCTGCGCAAAGAAGAAATGGAAGCCGACAAAGCTCCTCTCTTCCACACTCCGGCTCCGGTCCTCCCTGTTCCTTATGAAACCGAGGAAGAAGAAAACGGAAAAACACGAACCAAAACGAAATACAAAGTACTGGTGGTAGAAGACGATGAAGATATACGCCGCTATATCTGCCGTGAACTGGCAAGCGATTACCATACCCTAGAAAGCTGCAACGGCAAGGAGGCACTGGAAAGCATCTTCAATAAAACCCCGGACTTGGTAATAAGTGATGTCATGATGCCCGAAATGGACGGACTTACCTTATGCCGCAAAATAAAGCAAAATGTGAACCTGAACCACATCCCGGTAATACTGCTCACCGCCAAGACACGGGAGGAAGACAATCTGGAAGGTCTGGAAACAGGAGCCGACGCCTACATGACCAAACCTTTCCATATAGAGATATTGAGGAAAACGGCCGCCAACCTGATCCGCAGTCGTGAACGGCTACGCAATACCTATACCGGACAACAGACCCAAGGGGATAAGATACAACCAATAGAAGTACAGTCCCCCGATGACAAACTGATGGAACGAATCATGCGGGTCATCAACGAAAACCTGAGTAACCCGAACCTCACCGTGGAGATGATTACCACCGAGGTAGGCATTAGCCGCGTGCACTTGCACCGTAAACTGAAAGAACTGACCAACCAGACCACACGGGATTTTATCCGGAACATCCGACTGAAACAAGCGGCAGAGCTGTTGTCGAAGAAACGGTACACCATAGCCGAAGTGGCGGACTTGACCGGATTCACCAATCCCAACAATTTCTCGACCGCTTTCAAGGATCTGTACGGAATGCCTCCCAGCATGTACATGGAACAGCATTTGAAACAGGATAAGAATAAGGAAGAGAACTGAAAATAATTTCCGGTTCTCTTTTCCACCAAGTACAGACCCAGTTTCCGCCGAATGCAAACTTTGCGGATACAATGGTATGAACAAATACACTTTTCCTACAAAACACTCTTACATATACCTATTTCACGAACCTTTCTTCAGTCCATTCAGCCGGCATAACTCACTATTACACAATGCATAAGGCTGACAGTAGTCCTTTCAGTCTGCTATCAGTCCTTTCAGCCGATGGAAAAATATTTCCCAAGCTCTTTCCTTACTTCAAAACATATCCGACAGGAACAGACAGACCCCATATCCACCAATCGCAAACTACAAGCAACAACAAGCTGTACAAGTATCCTTTGCCAGCCTGATGAATACCCTAATTCCTCTTGCAGGGCAGACGCATTAAAAATTATTGTCCCGTAAAAGTTGTGACAAATAGTTTTCATCCCATCCCGCTTTTAGTCTTTTCAGATTCA
>ENA-OZAN01000671-OZAN01000671.1-human-gut-metagenome-genome-assembly--contig:-NODE-671-length-11968-cov-10.161840_pt1 | contig 11968 bp, 10 predicted proteins | sample MGYA00243305_ERZ653507 | MGnify/ENA primary metagenome ERZ653507 (study PRJEB26926, sample SAMN06164915) | human gut metagenome | biome: ENVO:00009003; feature: ENVO:2100002; material: ENVO:00002003... | reverse complement strand
TCCGGCTTGGCAGGGATCTTAATTACTCTTGGGGCATCCTCTTTCATTGCAGGTCGCTCCTTTCCTCGTGTAATTTGTTATCGCGGCATTTTAGTCCGTCCGGCGTGGTGTAGGTGATGTGCTTGCGCATGCTCTCCCAACGGACGGCGTAGCCCTCGGACGCCATCAGGGAAACGAAAGCGTCCTTGTCGGCGGCGTATTTCATGCACTCGTCGATGGTGTTCATGAGCCGCAGCTTCCAGCTGTAGTTTCTCGCATTTTCAGCGTTTCTATCAATGGTTGTTATACTGTCTATTCCGAGTTCCCGCTTTAGAAGGGCTCCAATGTTTTCGGTGTATCCTTCCATCTGCTTGGCTTCATCAGGATACAATTCGCTATACAGCTTCTTGTTTTCCGGATATGGTATCCAGAAGCTTTCTTTTCAGGGTGTTCGGGTAGTTTCTCATCGGCGTGGTCTCCTTGAAATTCCTCTCAAGGCGAAGCTTCCGATTTTTTTCAAATTGTCAAGTGTTTTTTTGATTTTTTTGCAAAAATAATCCAGACCGCCCTATCGGCGGTCTGGATTATTGCTTATCTTAATGAGATTACGGATAAGCCAGAGGTTTTGATTTTAAGCCTTGCCGCCGTTATGCAGTCTTCATATTTTGACTATTACCATTTAACGGCTGGTAAAAAAAGGCTGTGGGCCACCCAGATGGGCTCCGCTTTCTGGATCAGCTCCGTGGTCGGAGGCCACCACAATCTCATGCTCAGACGCCAACAGCCGGGAGAGCACTCTATCATCGACCCGGCGCAGGAAAGTCTCCTTTTCCGCCGAATCGTGGCGATGGGCCGCTTCATCCGCCCCGTTGATATGCAGCAGCACAAAGGGGCAGCGTTCCGCCGCTCGCAGAGCTGCCTCTGTCTTGGCGTCCAGATCCGTATCCACATCGCCAGTAGCCCCCTTTACCGGGAAAAGCTCCATGTGCAGCAGCCGGGCAATCCCCTTTACCAACTCCTTGCCGCAGATCACGGCGCTCTTCTGGGGAAATGGCGGCAGTGCTACCGGAACAGACTGTCCCCACAGAAGCATACATCGTTCTTTCGTCAGCAGTCTTTCAAAGGCATGGCGCAGTACCAAGCTTCCCTGCGGGCACAGTGCCCGCTGCCCGCCGGAAGGAATCTGCGTTACAATGTTATTCACAGTATGCGCCATGTGGGGAAATACCAGCAGTGCCTGATAGCCGCCCAGCCGGTAATAGGTAAATGCAGGATCCTCTACCTTTGCCGGGGCACAGCAAGGCATGGTACAGCAGCCCTCTCCATCCAGCGTGTAGCAGCTGCCCCGCAGTAGCAGGTCATCGGGCCGGACGGGGATTCCGGCCCCCAGCGCCTCTACATAGCCTCGGAGATGTACCGGCAGATCCGTTACCCCCAACAGGCGCAGCACGCAGTGCAGTGTTTCCGGTGGGAAGCCGCCGCAGGTATCCACATACCGCACAGAACCCATGGACGCCAGATGGCCATATCGCTCCACCTGAAAGTGGGGATCCGTCATGCCGTCAATCACGCATAATATCCTGCTCAAGTCTCTCCCCCTTTTTCCATTGGAACTTGTTTCGTTATACTTCCCGGCGCAGCACCCGGTAGACAAAGGACATATCCAGTCCGCCGCGTACCACGTCCGCCAGCAGGTCGTACTGCCGTTCCTTGTAGCCGCAGGCGTCAAAGGTTGCCAGCGCGTCAAAGGACACGCCCTTTCTGGCGCACAGTGCTTTCAGGATCGTATCCGTGATGCCCGGCGCGCCAAAAATGCCGTGGACATAGCTGCCGTATACGTTTCTGCTGCCGGTGAGGGCGGGCATCTGCTGCTGACTGCGGCCCATGTGGATCTCGTACCCCTCGTAGGCGAGTCCGTTCAGGCCGGAGAGCATTCCCTCCACACCGTAAAAGACGCCTCGCGTCTGGGTCTGCACCTTTTCACCCCGAAATTCGGTGTCCATCTCCAGCAGACCCAAACCGTTGATCTCCGTGACACCGGCGGCCTCCACATGCTCCGGGTCGGACACGGTGCGCCCCAGCATCTGATAGCCGCCGCAGATGCCGAAAACCAGCGTGCCGGCGTCAGCCGCCTTCAAAATGGCCGCCTCCAGACCGGACTGCCGCAGCCACCGCAGGTCGGCAACGGTGCTCTTGGTACCCGGCAGCAGGATCATGTCCGGCTGGTGCAGGTCACTCACCTGATCCACATAGCGCAGCGACACGTTTCCGTAATGTTCGAAGGGGCTGAAATCCGTGAAATTGGAGATGCGCGGCACACGGATTACCGCGATATCCAAGAGCTTTCGCTCTTTGGAGCGGTCAAACCGCTCGGTCAGGCTGTCTTCATCGTCGATGTCTACGTGGGCGTAGGGGATGACCCCCGCCACCGGGATGCCGCACAGCTGCTCCAGCGTCTTCAGTCCCGGCTCCAGAATGGCCCGGTCACCCCGGAATTTGTTGACCACCACGCCCTTGATGCGGCGGCGCTCGTCCTCCTCCAGCAGTGCCACCGTACCGTAGAGCTGGGCGAACACGCCGCCCCGGTCGATGTCGCCTACCAGCAGCACCGGCGCGTCCACCAGCTTGGCAAGGCCCATATTGACGATATCATCCTGCTTGAGGTTGATCTCCGCAGGGCTGCCTGCCCCCTCAATGACGATCACGTCATACTCTGAGTTCAGACTGTTGTAGGCCTCCAGCACAGCGGGGATGTAGTCCCGCTTGCGGTGGAAGTACTCCATGGCCTGCATATTGCCCCGCACCTGTCCGTTGACGATGACCTGACTGCCCACGTCGGTGGTGGGCTTGAGCAGGATGGGATTCATGCGGGTGTCCGGCTCGATCCCGGCGGCCTCTGCCTGCACTACCTGCGCCCGGCCCATCTCGCCGCCGTCCTTGGTGATGAAGGAGTTCAGCGCCATGTTCTGGCTCTTGAACGGTGCCACGCGGTAGCCGTCCTGCTTCAAAACGCGGCAGAGTCCCGCCGCCAGCAGGCTCTTTCCCGCATTGGACATGGTCCCCTGAATCATAATATTCATTGCCATAGTGATTTCTCCTTGCAGAATTGCCGGATGGCCGTTATCAATGCTTCATTTTCCCCGTGAGGCCTCACCGCAATGCGATACCACCCGTCACCCAGCCCGTTGTAATTCCCACAGCCACGGATGGCGATACCCTGCTGCAGCAGGCCCTCCCGCAGCCCCAGCGGCCCACGGAACAGCAGGTAATTGGCATGGGACGGGCATACCCAGAAGCCCAGCGCCGTCAGGTTATCCGTGAGCCACCGCCGCTCCGTGTGGACGAGGGACAGCGTCCTTTGCAGGAAATCCCGCTCCGCCAGCGCCGCCACACCGGCACTCTGGGCCGGCGAGGACACGTTCCACGGCGGGGACGCGGCCGCCATGCGGCGCAGTAACGCATTGTCGGCGCACAGGCAGTACCCCAGCCGGATGCCCGCCATGCCGTAGCTCTTGGTGAATGCCTTCAGGATCAGCAGCTCCGGGTGCGCTGCCAGAAGGGACTTGGCGCTGACGCCGTCCTCCGTGAGATCGAGAAAGCACTCATCCAGAAACAGCCGCGTCCCTTGTGCCGCGCAGTATTGCAGGATCTGCTCCAGCAGAGGGAGCGGGATCAGCCGCCCGGTGGGGTTGTTGGGGTTACAGAGGAATACCACCTCCGGTTTTTTCCCCTCTAAGAAGGACAGAAACCTCTCGTCCAAATCGAAATTCTGCGCCTGATGCAGGAAATACCGCTCTACGCGGCAACCCACCTGCGCCAGTCCCGCCCCATATTCCACAAAGGTGGGGGCCAGTTCCACCGCCGTCCGGGGCCGCAGGGCGGCGCAGTATGTGTAGATCAGGTCTGCCGCGCCGTTTCCGCAGAGAATATAGGACGCCGGCACCTGCTCATGGCCCGCGATAGCCTGCACCAGCCGGCGGCAGTAGGGGTCGGGGTAGCGGTGCAGCCGGGGCAGAGCCCGGCACACCGTCTCCAGTACGCCGGGAGGCGTACCCAGGGGGTTGGTGTTGGCGGAAAAATCCAGCGTGATACCGCCGCCGTATACATCGCCGCCGTGTTGATTTTCTGTTTGATACAGCATCTATGTCTCCTTTATAGCGCAAAGGACAGCTTGACCCCGCAGCTTAAAAGCAGGGTGAGGATCGCTGTGACGGTCATCAGGCGGCACACACGGGGGATGTCCTCGTGGGTGATCTCCCGCGATGCGTCGCCGATATACTCCTTTTTGTGCAGTACACCGTGGTACCACGCATCCCCGGCCAGACGCAGGCCCAGAAGCCCCGCGCAGACAGATTCCGTCTGCGCCGAGTTGGGACTGGCGTGCTTCCGGTGGTCGCGGCGGAAAATCCGCCAGCCCGCTGAAATATCCAGTCCCATCAGGCCGCCCGCCGTCAGCATCAGCAGGGCGGACAGCCGCGCCGGGATATAATTCACCACATCGTCCGCCTTGGCGGGTACAAGCCCGATGTTCTTATAGGGCGGCTCCACATACCCCAGCATGGAGTCCATGGTGTTCACTGCCTTGTAGAAAAATCCCAGCGGCGCGCCGCCGATGGCCAGAAACAGCAGCGGTGCCACCACGCCGTCGGAGGTGTTCTCCGCCACCGTTTCCACGGCGGCACGGGTCACGGCGGCATCGTCCAGCCGGTCGGTATCCCGCCCCACGATCATGGAAACAGCATGGCGGGAGGCGGCCAAATCCCCGCTTTCCAGCGCGTCATAGACCTTCATGCTCTCGTCCCGCAGGGACTTGACGGCCAAGATCTGCCAGCACATCACGCTTTCCAGCGCCAGACGCAGCCACGGGCTGACCAGACCGCTCAGCCACAGCAGCAGAGCCGGGACGGCGGTGGATACGATGACCACCGCTCCCCACAGGATGGCGCCCGCCGCCCGCTCACCGGAGGGCGTTTTGGGGCATATGCACCGCAGCCCCCGCTCCAACACACTGATACATTTTCCAATCAGAACTACCGGATGGGGAAAGCCGTGGGGGTCGCCCACCAGAAGGTCTATGCAAAAGCCGATAACAAGTGCCGCAAGCGACCACATCATGCCGTTTCTCCTCCGCCCTGCATCGTAAAAATATAAATGGGATTTTGCCCGCTCATCAGGTGGTAGCTTCCGGCTTTTCTGTCCCGCGCTGCTTGCAGGGACACCACCTCCGTCTCCGCAAAGGGGAACGCCGGCAGGCAGTCCGTCAGTTCAGCCACGGACTCCAGCGAAACGGCCGTGGCCACGATGCGGACATGAGGATTTTTTGCCAGCAGCAGCGCCACGATCTCGTGCATATTGCCGGCACTGCCGCCGATGAATGCGTGAGTGGGGGCTGGCAGACCGACGCAGGCCTCCGGCGCGCTGCCGCAGACCACCTGTAAGTTTTCCAATGCAAACCGATTACGGTTTTGCCCCAGCAGCGCTGCGGCATCCTCTCGCCGCTCTACGGCGCAGACAAGCCCTTGCTTTGCCTGTAAGGCCATTTCCACCGACACTGAGCCGGTACCGGCACCGATGTCCCAGCAGACGCTCCGCTCCGTCAGCCGCAGCTTGGAAAGGCACACCGCCCGCACCTCACTTTTGGTCATGGGAACCAAGGGCATTCCCTCCGCACTGCGGAGAAAGGCGTCATCCGGCAGACCCGGTGTGACCACCGCGTCGGGATGGGGGTTTTCGATAAGCGCCACGCTCAGAGGGGCATAGACACCATCCGTCAGTTCCGCCGCCGTGCCGCGCACGATGCGCTCATCTGGGTAGCCCAGCCGCTGGCCCACATACACAGAGACATGGCCCAGATCACCCTCTGTCAGCGTACGGCACAGATCGTTGATGCCGCGCTCGCCGCCTACCAGCGCAAAGAGGCGGCTGGTTGCCCGCACCTCCGGCAGAATGTTGTGCTGCCGCCCGTGGAGACTCACCACCCGGACATTCTCATAGGAGGTCCGGAGCCGGGCGCACAGATAGGACAACGAGCTCAAACCCGGCAGCACCGCCGTGTCGCAGCCCTCCAGCAGGGGCAGCAGCTTTTTCGTGCCGCTGAAGAAGCCGGTATCGCCGGACATGACCACCGCGAAGCGGCGGTACTCCCAGTGGGTGCGGATAAAGTCCGCAATATCCTGCGGCGCAATGGCGTCACAGGTGTGCTGTCCCGGCCGCGCCACAGCCTCCAGCATCCGTTTTGCACCGATGAGACAGTCCGCCGCCTCAATGGTTTCACTGACCTCACGGGTCATAGCCTCCCGGCTGCCGGGGCCGATGCCGACGATCCGCACCTGCGGCCGGACGGTGCAGCCAAACCGCTTACACAGCACATCCAGCACCGCCGCAAAGGGAAGCCCCTCCCGCTGAGGCGGGCGGCCAATGACCACCAGACCTGCGCCCGCCTTCCGGGCGGCGGATGCCTTAGCGGGAAAGCCGCCGGCTTCGCCGCCGTCCTTGGTCACCATCCATGCGGCGTCGGCAAAACGCAGTGTGGCCAGATCCATCTCCTCGGAGAAAGGCCCCTGCATGGCGATGATATGGGCGGCCTTCAGCCCTGCTGCGCGGCAGGCCTCCAGCGAGGCATCCATGGGCAGCACCCGGGCGTATACCCGCTGGGTAAAATCGGGGATGCCGCTATACGCCGCCAGTTCCTTACTGCCGGTGGTCAGCAGGATATTACCTCGCGTTCTCTCCAGAAATGCGGCGGCCGCCGCCGCATTCTCCACGCAGACCACATCCTCCGTCTGTTCGGAGGATTGCCGCAGCAGGCGCAGATACTCCGTCTCCGTTTCCCGACAGGCTGTGCAGATGCTCTCGGTGATGGAGGTGGCATAGGGGTGGGTAGCGTCGATGACCAGATCGAACCGCATCCTTTGCAGCATCCGGATGATGTCCTCTACCGGGATGCGTCCCGCCAGAATCGTAATGTTTTCCGCCTCCGGCAGCAGCGTTTCACCGTACTCCGTGGCCACGCATACCGTAGCCTGCACCGGCTGTCCGGCCAGGAATTCCACCAGCTCTCGGCCCTCCGTGGTGCCGGCAAACACGCAGATATTACACATTGCGGTATCCTCTGGGTGTGACCAGTTGACCGGCCACCGTTTTGACGACGGCGCTGCCGATCAGCACGGTGCAGAACATATCCACCTCCGCCTCCCGCAGCTCTGCCAGCGTCAGGATGCGGCTGCTCTGCCCCTCACGGCCAATATTGCGCACGATGCCGCACAGCCGCTCTCCCGGCAGACGGCGCAACAGGATATCGCAGGCCCGCTTCAGGTGGTCGGGTCTGCCGTGGCTGGCGGGGTTGTACAGGGCGATGGTCAGATCCGCCGCCGCCGCGCAGTCCAGCCGCTTTTCGATGGTTTCCCACGGCGTCAGCCGATCGCTGAGACTGATGACCGCAAAGTCGTGGGTCAGCGGCGCACCCAGCACCGCTGCGGCGCTGCAAGCCGCCGTCAGACCAGGCACCACCTGAATTTCAGGCTCCTGCGCCTCGCCCCGCAGCTCATAGACCAGCGCCGCCATGCCGTAGATGCCGCTGTCACCGGAGCAGACCATGGCAACGGTCTTACCGCTGCGCGCCAGCTCCAGCGCCAGTTGGCAGCGCTCGGCCTCCCGTGTCATGGGGGTGGAGTGAAGCTCCTTGCCGGGGTAGCGATCCCGCACCAGATCCACATACACCGGGTAGCCTACGATGGCGTCACACGCCCGCAGGGCGTTATCCGCCCGAATGGTCATATCCTCATAGCTGCCCGGCCCGATACCTACTACAGTTACCTTACCCAAAGCGCACCTCCCAATGCTCCGCCGCAACGGCGACGGTCACGCCGTCCCGCGCTGTTTTTTGTACGATCAGTTTTTCGGCATCCAGCAGCGCCGCCCGCTCACAGACATTGTCCACGCCGGTAACGGAGCAGACGAAGTCGGAGGGAGTGAAGTCACCCGCCACATCCCGCAGCTGCTGCGCCGTGTAAAAATGCACCGGCCAGTTGTTTTCCTCACAGGCGGCCAGCAGGCCTGCCTCGTCCTTCTTCAGGTCGATGGAACAGACGCCGCAGATGGCCGCCGTGTCCAGCCCATTTTCCGCGAACACTGTCTGCACCGCACGCACCACCGCCTCGGTGGAGATGCCCCGCCGGCAGCCTACACCTACCCGCAGTACGCGAGGGATAAGCCGCAGGGTGCGGGCGAAGTGTGCCTTTGTGCGCCAGCCAATGAAAACGCCCAGCGGGCCACTCTCCCCGGCAAACGTACCCTCCGGCAGGGGGGCGGGCAGAGAAAACTGGCTGCAAAGGGGGATATCTTCCTCTAAGATCGCCGCCGAAACCGCCTTGGCAAGCCCCATGTCAGAGATGACGTAGCCGTGCCGGGCAGCCCATGCGTCCACGGAAAATTTGCCGCGGACATCGGTGGCGGTGGTGACCACCGCCGTGGCCCCCAGCTTTTCCGCCAGCTCCACCGCCAGCGCGTTGGCGCCGCCGATATGGCCGGAGAGCAGGGGGATCACAAACCGCCCCGCCTCGTCGATGCAAACCACCGCCGGGTCGGTTTTTTTGCTTTTGACATAGGGGGCGATCTCCCGCACGGCGATGCCGCAGGCCCCCACAAAGATCAGTGCGTCCATGGAGGAAAAACTCGCGCCATATACCGCCTTGTCCAGCGGCAGAAAGCCCGGCTCTTCAAAACGCGGCATGGTATAGCACATCCATACCTCCTTCGGCAGCGCCGCCAGTATTCGCCGTGCCGTGGCGCAGCCACCGCGGCTGAAAGTGAACAGGGCTGCTCTCATTGCGCCCCCTTGCGGAACTCCGTTGTAAAGTTGGGGTGATACAGCAGTGAGCGCAGATAGGTGTCACCCAGACAGTTGCCCACCACGATCAGCGAGGTCTTGGTCAGACCGTTGCCTGTCACCGTCTCGTGGAGCGTCCCCACCGTGCAGCGGAAGATATGCTCCTCCGGCCAAGTGGCCTTGTAGACCACCGCCGCCGGGGTGTCAGCGGTATAGCCTCCCGCCAGCAGCTCGGCTTGCAGCAGTTCGGTCAGTGAGGTGCTGAGAAACAGCACCATGGTGGCCTGATGGGCCGCCAGCGAGCGGATGGACTCCCGCTCCGGCACCGGGGTGCGGCCCGGGGCGCGGGTGATGATGACGGTCTGGCTCACATCGGGCAGGGTGTACTCCGCCCGCAGCGCGGACGCTGCGCCGCAGAAGGCGCTTACGCCGGGGCAGACATCGTAGACAATGTCCCGCTTTTCCAGCTCGTCGAACTGCTCCCGCACCGCACCATAGATGCTGGAATCCCCCGTGTGCAGACGCACCGTGGTTTTTCCCTCCGCCTCCGCTTTCTCGATGAGGGCGATAACCTCCTCCAGCGTCAGCTTGGCGCTGTCGTGGATCTCGCAGCCCTCCCTGGTGTAGTCCAGCAGCGCCGGATTCACCAATGAGCCGGCGTAGATCACCACGTCGGCCTCGCCCAGCAGCTTGGCGCCTCGGACGGTGATGAGGTCGGCAGCGCCGCTGCCCGCTCCCACAAAATGTACCATTGTCAGTCCTCCTTTATCCGGCGCAGCAGCTTGGATGCGCCCTTCGTCTCACAAAGATAGCCATATTCCTTGGAAAAGAGGATGGCTCCCGTCTCTATATCACTGCATTTATAGTGCATCATGTCGTCAATGCGCCCGGCCAGCCGGTGCAGCACTGCGTCATAAAGTCCCTGCTCCTTCAACAGCCGCAGGGCGTCGTCACAGGTGGCGCAGCAGAGCATCTCCGCCGCCGCACCGCCTTGCAGCCCCTCTGCGGCGGCACAGGCCGTCAGGATGTCCATGCGGCAGTCGCCGTAGCGGGAGTGGGTGTTCCACATACCGCCCGCCAGCTTTACCAGCTTGCCGATATGACCGATGAGCAGCGCCCCTCTGAAGCCCAGCTCCCGGCATATCTCCAGCGCGTCGCCGATGAAGTTGGAGGTCATCACCGCCGTGGCGGGGTCGATGCCCATGGCACCCTTGATATAGTCTACGCCGTAGTTGCCGGGGGCCAGCAGTACATAATCCGCGCCGCCCGCCCGCCGCTGCCGCAGCTCTACATGGATGGTGTCCACCAGCGCCTGCTCGCTCATAGGCTCTACGATCCCCGTGGTGCCTAAGATAGAGATGCCGCCCTCAATGCCCAACCGGGGATTGAAGGTCTTTTTCGCCAGCGTCTCGCCATCGGGAGCGGAGATTACCACATACAGGCCGCCGGTGTATCCCAGCAGGCCGCAGACCTCCTCCACGGCCTCCTGGATCATCCGGCGGGGTACAGAGTTGATGGCCGCCGCGCCCACCGGCTGGTCAAGACCCGGCTTGGTTACCCGGCCCACGCCCTGTCCGCCGTCGATGACAATGCCAACAGTCTCTGTTTTCCGCACCTCGGCATAGATCAGGGTGTCACGGGTGATATCCGGGTCATCGCCGCTGTCCTTCCGGATGGCGCAGCGCACACAGTCCGGGGACAGATAGATGTCCTCCACCGCCAATGCCAGCTCCATGCCCTTGGGTGTCAGCAGGCGGATGGACTCCTTTTTGCTGCCGCTCAGCAGCATCCATGCGGCGGCCTTGGCCGCCGCCGCGGCACAGGAGCCGGTGGTGTAGCCCAGACGGAGCTTTTTTCCGTCCCGTATGATAAATTCCTTCATAACCTACCGCCTGATCTGGTAGAGCATGGCGTTGCAGATGGCCGCCGCCACGTTGCTGCCGCCCTTGCGGCCCCGGGCCACGATGTAGGGTGCGGCAGCGGCCTCGATGATGCGCTCCTTGCTTTCCACCACATTCACAAAGCCCACCGGTACCCCGATGATGAGGGCGGGACGGAGCTTGCCGGCCTCCATCAGCTCCTCCAGCGAAAAAAGTGCCGTAGGGGCGTTGCCGATGGCGAAGATGCAGGGCTTAGGCAGGGCTGCCGCCCGCTCCATGGATACAAAGGCACGGGTCACGCCCCGCTCCTTAGCCTCCGCCGCCACGTCCGCGTCCGACATGAAGCAGTGTACCTCTCCGCCCAGCGAGGCGAGGATCGTCTTATTGATCCCGGCCTTGACCATCTGGGTATCGGTGACGATGTCGCAGCCCGCCCGTAGAGCGGCGATGGCCTTTTGCACCGCGTGGCCGGAAAAGGCCAGATTGTCCACATAGTCAAAATCCGCCGTGGTGTGGATGACCCGTTTGATGACCAGCTCGTTTTCCGGGTCCAGCCGCCGGTCGCCCAGCAGCTCGGTGATGATGGCGAAGCTGCGCTTCTCAATGTCCATAGGCTTCATCTGCTCCATCATAGCGTCTCCTTTCTGCAAGCCGCCAAAAAGCGCTGTGCCATGACCGGCTTGGCGTAAAAATGGAAGTGGGGGAAGCCCGCGTACAGCGTATCGGTGGCGTGTACGCAGGTCCACTGCTTACCGGAGGGCTTTTCCGCCAGAAAAGCGCCGCCGGGCTGGGGGGTATCCCAGTGGTGGAATTCATGCATGGGTACCTGCTCTCCGGCGCGGCAGAGGAGATTGTCCTTCCGGGCCGTGGCGGTGATATAGCCGAATCGGGTCAGCCTCCCCGTATCAAAGCAGTCCCCCGGCAGCGCACCCACCATGGCGCGGCCTGCGATGGACTGCGTCAGATACATGAAGCCGCCGCACTCGGCGATACAGGGCATCCCCGCATATACAACGTCTCGGATTTGCCTGCGCAGGGCGTGGTTTTCCTCCAACTGCGCCGCGTAAAGTTCCGGGTAGCCGCCGCCTAAGTACAGCCCCTGTACGCCGTTGGGAAGCCGTTCATCCGTCAGGGGGCTGAAGGGCACCAACTCCGCGCCCAGCTGCCGCAGCAGGTCGAGACTGTCCTCATAGTAAAAGCAGAACGCCCTGTCCCGCGCCACGCCGATCCGCACCGGCGCGCCCTTTTCCGGCAATACCGGCGGCGTAAAGCGAAGCGGCGG
>ENA-OZAN01000649-OZAN01000649.1-human-gut-metagenome-genome-assembly--contig:-NODE-649-length-12368-cov-10.485909_pt1 | contig 12368 bp, 7 predicted proteins | sample MGYA00243305_ERZ653507 | MGnify/ENA primary metagenome ERZ653507 (study PRJEB26926, sample SAMN06164915) | human gut metagenome | biome: ENVO:00009003; feature: ENVO:2100002; material: ENVO:00002003... | reverse complement strand
CCAGGGCACGCAGGCCCTTGGCGAAATCAACGACACCCGTTTTGTCGCTGACACTGATTAATGCACGCATATCGTTATTATTCCTTTAATAATTTATTTATCGTTTCTATATAAAGCGGATATTCCACCGCATGAATCCGGGCTTCCAGCTCGGCGATGTCGTCTCCGTCGTATCCGAACGCCCGCTGGGAGATGATCTTCCCGCCGTCGAGCGTCGCATCGACATAGTGGATCGTCACACCGAAGACCTTGACGCCGTATTCCAGCGCCTGTTCGATGGCATGCGCCCCGCGGAATGCCGGCAGCAGCGAAGGATGGATGTTGACGATCCGTCCGCCGTAAGCCCCCAGCAGCACGTCGCCGACGATGCGCATGTACCCCGCCAAGCAGACCAGCTCCACGCCGGCTTGGTCGAGCCGCCGCACGATCTCGCGCTCGTAGTCGGCCTTCGAGGCATACTCTTTCGGGGCGAATACGAATGCCTCGACCCCGTGCCCCGCAGCCCGCTGCACAACCCCGGCGCCGGGTTTGTCGCAGACCATCAGCACCACCCGGGCCGGGATCTCTCCCCGCTCGCAGGCCGTGGCGATAGCCTCGAAGTTCGTGCCGCTGCCGCTGGCAAAGACCGCAAGGCGTCGCACGGCCTTAGCGGATTACGACACCCTCGGTGTCCGTGACACGTCCGATGACGGCCGCCTTCTCGCCCTGCTCCGCAAGGATGGCGATGGCTTTCTCTGCCTGCGACGCATCGAGGGCGATGACCATGCCGATACCCATGTTGAAGATGTTGAACATCTCGCGGTGGGCCACCTTGCCGTATTTCTCGAGGAAGCGGAACACGGGCAGAATCTCCCAAGTGCCCTCCTCGATCTCGAGCCCCTGCCCTTCGTGCAGAATGCGGGGGATATTTTCGTCGAACCCTCCGCCCGTGATATGGCTGATGCCGTGTACGTCGCAGCTGCGGATCACTTCGAGCACCTGCTTCACGTAGATCTTCGTCGGGGTGAGCAGCACTTCGCCCAGCAGTTTGTTCGACAACTCGGGATAGACCTTGTGCAGATCCAGGCAGTTATCCGCAAGAATCTTACGCACGAGGCTGAAGCCGTTGGAGTGCACGCCGCTCGAGGCGATGCCCACCAGCACATCGCCGGCCCTGACCTTCGATCCGTCGATGAGCTTCGATTTCTCGACCACGCCGACCGTGAAACCGGCGATGTCGTACTCGCCCTCGGAGTACATGCCCGGCATTTCGGCCGTCTCGCCGCCGACCAGCGCACAACCCGCCTGGCGGCAGCCGTCGGCAACACCGCTCACGATGGCCTCGATCTTCTGGGGTTCGTTATGGCCTACGGCGACATAGTCGAGGAACACCAGCGGCTCGGCACCCTGCGCCAGCACGTCGTTGACGCACATGGCCACGGCGTCGACGCCGATCGTGTCGTGCTTGTCCATCTCGAACGCCAGCTTGAGCTTCGTGCCCACGCCGTCGGTACCGCTCACCAGCACCGGCTCCTTCACGTTCAGCGCCGAGAGGTCGAACATGCCTCCGAATGCACCGATATTGCCCATCACGCCCAGGCGCGAGGTCGATGCCACGTGTTTCTTGATGCGCCGCACCACTTCGTATCCGGCCTCGAGGTTCACGCCGGCCTTCTCATAACTCTGTGCCATTATAATCTTCCTTTAACAGTCCTTAACATTTTACGTCTTTGTTCACCTCATCGACCGACTGGTACAACGCCGTGGGATAGTGCCCCGTGAAGCAGGCCATGCACAAATCCTTGCGGTTTCCCGCCCTGAGCAGTGCCCCGGGCGACAGGAACGCCAGCGAATCGGCGCATATCTCCTCGCGGACACCGTCCGCATCCTTGCGCGCCGAGATCAGCTCGTCGCGGGTCGAGGTATCCACCCCGTAGAAGCAGGGGTGCGTCATCGGGGGACTGGCAATGCGCACGTGCACCTCGGTGGCCCCCGCCTCCTTGAGCATCGTGACGATGCGGCGCGAGGTCGTACCGCGCACGATCGAATCGTCGACCAGCACCACGCGCTTGCCCTTGACGATCGTCCGCACGGCCGAGAGCTTCATACGCACCCCTTTCTCGCGCAGCTCCTGCGAAGGCTGGATAAACGTACGGCCGATGTACTTGTTTTTGATAAGCCCCATTTCATACGGCAGGCCGCTCGCCTCGGCATAGCCCATCGCGGCGCTGAGGCTCGAGTCGGGAACCCCGACCACGATGTCCGCCTCGGCAGGCGCCTCGCCGAAGAGCAGGCGCCCCGATTCCTTGCGGTAGGCATGGACGTTGCACCCTTCTATGTCGCTGTCGGGACGCGCAAAGTAGATATACTCCATCGAGCACATCTCGCAACGCTTATACTGCGAGAAATCGCGGCTCCGGATGCCCTCGCTGTCGATCGTGACGATCTCGCCCGGCTCGACGTCGCAGACGAACTCCGCACCCAGCACGTCGAAGGCACAGGTTTCGCTCGACACGACATAACCGTCGCCCAGCCGGCCGATCGACAGCGGCCGCAGGCCGTATTTGTCACGGCAGGCATAGATGCGGTTGGCGGTCATGATCAGGAATGCAAAAGCCCCCTCGATCATGTTCAGTGCGTCGATGATCGAATAGATGCGCGGACGGTCGTGGTATTTGGTCTCCTTCTTGATCAGGTGCGCCAGGATCTCGCTGTCCGAGGTCGACTGGAAGAGGCTCCCCTTGTTCTCGAGATAAATTCGCAGCAACGCCGAATTGACGATATTACCGTTGTGCGCCAGCGCGAAATCGCCCGTGTTGTGGCGGAAAAGGAACGGTTGCACGTTCTCGATGCCACCACCGCCGGCGGTGGTATAGCGCACATGCCCGATGGCCATGTCGCCCTTGAGCGTCGAGAGGTTTCCCTCGCCGAACACCTCGGTCACCAGGCCGCCGCCCTTGATGCGGCGGAACGTCGCGTCCCGGTCGACGGTCACGATACCGGCACCCTCCTGTCCGCGGTGCTGCAAGGCATGCAGGCCATAGTAGGTCAGCGACGCTGCGTCCTTGACTCCGAAGACGCCGAACACCCCGCACTCCTCATGCAACTCACGGTCGCTAATCTGCCCCATCACCATTACCCGACGATTTTCTGCAAACGTGCCAAAATCTCCTCGTAAGCCTCGCGCACCTTGCCCAGGTCACGACGGAAACGGTCTTTGTCGAGTTTCTCGTTGGTCGTCATGTCCCACAGGCGGCAGGTATCGGGCGACACTTCGTCGGCGAGCACGATCTCCCCGTCCGACGTGCGGCCGAACTCGATCTTGAAGTCCACGAGTTTGATGTTCATCTTGGCAAAAAGGTTGCGCAGGATCTCGTTGATACGCGAGGTCATGGCGTAGATCAGTTCGAGCTCCTCGTAGGTCACGGCACCCAATGCCACGGCGTGGTGGTCATTGATCAGCGGGTCGCCCAGCTCGTCCTTCTTGTAGCAGATGTCGTAGATGACGTTCGACGGCTGCGTACCCTCCTCGATGCCGAGGCGCTGGGCCATCGATCCGGCGATGACATTGCGCACGATCACCTCCAGCGGGATGATCGTCACCCGGCGGCACACCTGGTCGCGGTCGTTGATCGTCTCGATATAGTGGGTCTTAACACCCGCCTTCTGAAGCTCCTTGAAAATCAGGGTCGAGATGGCGTTGTTCAGCACGCCCTTGTTTTCGATCGTGGCTTTCTTGATGTTGTTGAAAGCCGTTGCCGCATCCTTGTAGTGGATGATGATCTTGTCGGGATCGTCGGTGCGGAAAACCTGTTTTGCCTTGCCTTCGTAGAGCATTTCGAGCTGTTTCATGGTGTTTGTGAGTTTAAGTTTTATGTTGTACTAATTTTTGCGGAAATAGTTGACGGCATTGCGGAACAGCGACTGCTCCTTCTCGCCTGCGATATTTTTGAAGAGGTTTTTCTCGTAACGCTCCGTATGCCCCATCTTGCCGAGGATCTGGCCGTCACGCGACACCAGGCCCTCGATGGCATACGACGAACCGTTGGGGTTGTACGGCGCCTCGGCCGTCGCACGCCCTTCGGGATCGACATACTGGAAGGCCACCTGCCCGTTGGCGAACAGCTCCCCGGCCAGTTCTTCGCTCACGACGAACTTGCCTTCGCCGTGGCTGACAGCGATCGAGTGGATGTCGCCCAGGCCAAAGCCCGCGAGCCACGGGGAGTTGAGCGTCGAGACGCGCGTCGAGACGATCTGCGAAATATGGCGGTTGATGTCGTTGCGGAACAGCGTCGGCGAATCCTTGGTCACCATGCCCAGGCGGCCGTAAGGCAGCAGGCCGGATTTGACGAGCGCCTGGAAACCGTTGCAGATGCCGAGGATCAGCCCTCCGCGGTCGAGCAACGCATGGATTTCATCGCGTATATCCTTATTGTTGAGTACGTTGACGATAAACTTGGCGCTGCCGTCGGGTTCGTCGCCCGACGAGAAGCCGCCGCTCAGCACGAAGATATGGGCGCGGCGGATATGTTCCTTCATTTCGCGGATCGAACGCAGGATGTCGTCGCCCCCGAGGTTGCACAACACGCTCATTTCGACCTCGGCCCCGGCCTTGCGGAATGCTTTGGCCGTGTCGTAGTCGCAGTTGGTGCCCGGGAACACGGGGATATAGACCAGCGGATGTTCGACGGCTTCGCCCCGATAGGCGAAAGTCCGGGGTGCGGGCTCCGAGGTCATCACCCCGGCATGGTTCTCCCCCTTGTCGGGGTAAACGGCCGCGAATTTCTCGGTATTGGCCTTGTAGAGGGCGTCGAGCGGCATTTTCACGCCGTTGACGGTCAACGCCCCTTCGGCTGCGGTCATACCCAGCAGCCCGGCCGCAGGATGGGTCAGTTCGACGGCGCTCTCGACAAGGATCGAACCATAGGCGTATCCGAAGAGTTCCGCCTCGTCCATCTCCACCTCGGCGCCGATGCGGTTGCCGAAAGCCATCTTGGCAAGACCTTCGGCGACACCTCCGAAGCCCACCGACCATGCGGCGAGGATATTGCCGCGTTCGATATTTTCGCTGACAAAGCCGAAGTTGTCCTTCAGCTGCGCCGTGTCGGGCATATGGTTCTCCCTGGGCGTATGGCGCACCAGGTAGATACGGTTGCCGGCCTTCTTGAAATCGGTCGAAATGACCGTCCCGGCATTCACCGTCGTGATGCCGAAGGCCATCAGCATGGGCGGGACGTTGATATGCTGGAACGTGCCCGACATCGAGTCCTTGCCGCCGATCGAGGGCAGGCCCAGTTCGACCTGCATCTTCAGCGCACCGAGCAGGGCACCCAGCGGCTTGCCCCACGAGCGGGGATCGCGGGTCATGCGTTCGAAATATTCCTGGTATGAGTAACGCATCCTGTCATAACGCGCGCCCGCAGCCACGACCTTGGCAGCAGCTTCGACGACGGCATACGCAGCACCGTGGTAAGGGCTCCACGAGGCCAGGTAGGGATTGTAGCCGAAGGCCATGATGCTGGCCGTGTCGGTGTAACCGTCGGTCGGGAGTTTCTGCACCGACACCTGCGTTTCGCTGCCCTGCGTGCGGCCGCCGAACGGCATCAGCACGGTGGAACGGCCGATCGTCGAATCGAACATTTCGATCAGGCCGCGCTGCGAGACGACATTGTTGTCGCGCAGGTTCTCCTCGAAGCGTTCGGCAAACGTCGCGCCCACGACCTCACGGGCAAAGGGATCGCGGTTCTCCACCTCACCGATCATGGCTTCGGCATAGTGCTTCGCCCCGGCGCTGTCGATGAATTCACGCGCGAGGTCTACGACTTTGCGCCCTTTGTTGAACATCCGCATACGGGCCGTATCCGTCACGTCGGCCACCTCGACCGCCTCGATATTCTCCTCGCGGCAGTATTCCATGAACCGGGCGACGTCTTTCGCCTCGACGACTACGGCCATGCGCTCCTGCGACTCGCTGATCGCCAGTTCCGTGGAATTCAGGCCGCTGTACTTGGTCTTCACGCGGTCGAGATAAATATCCAGCCCGTCGGCCAGCTCGCCGATGGCGACGCTGACGCCGCCGGCGCCGAAGTCGTTCGATTTCTTGATGAGCCGCGTCACCTCGGGGCGGCGGAACAGGCGTTCGAGTTTGCGCTCCTCGGGGGCATTGCCCTTCTGCACCTCGCTGCCGCAGGTTTCGAGCGACTTAGTATTGTGCTCTTTCGACGAACCCGTGGCGCCGCCGATACCGTCACGCCCCGTGCGGCCACCCAGCATGACAATCTTGTCGCCCGGGACGGGTTTTTCGCGGCGGACGTTTTCAGCCTTCACGGCACCGACCACGGCACCGACTTCGAGGCGCTTGGCCACATAGTCGTCGTGGTAAATCTCGCGCACATGGGTCGTTGCCAGCCCGATCTGATTGCCGTAACTGGAGTAGCCCGCGGCGGCCTTCTTCGAAATGACGCTCTGCGGGAGCTTGCCTTCGAGCGTATCGGACACCTTCTGGTAGATATTGCCGGCACCCGTTACACGCATGGCCTGGTAGACGTAGCTGCGCCCCGACAACGGGTCGCGGATAGCGCCGCCCAGACAGGTCGAAGCGCCGCCGAACGGCTCGATCTCGGTCGGGTGGTTATGGGTTTCGTTCTTGAATTGCAGGAGCCACTTCTCGGTCGCCCCGTCGACATCGACATCGACGTATACCGAGCAGGCGTTGTTCTCGTCGCTCACTTCCAGGTCGTCCAGCAGCCCTTTCTTGCGCAGGTAGCGGGCGCCGATGGTCGCCATGTCCATCAGGCAGATGCTCTTGTGCTCGCGCCCCAGTTCGCGGCGGATGCGCAGGTAGAGGGCCAGCGAATCCTCGATCTCGTCCTTTACGAACGATTCCTCGACCGTGATGCCCTCCAGCTCGGTGGTGAAGGTCGTATGGCGGCAATGGTCGCTCCAATAGGTGTCGAGGATGCGCAGCTCGGTCTCATAGGGATCGCGCCCCTCGGCACGGAAATATTTCACCACCTCGCGCAGGTCGTCGGCATTCATCGCCAGCCCGTACCGCTTGCAGCAGGGTTCCAGTTCGGCGTCGGTCATCTTGGTGAAGCCTTCCAGCACGGCGACGGGCTTCACCTCGGCCTGTTCCATGTCGGTCAGCACGTCCAGATTCTTCTCGCGCGACTCGACCGCGTTGATATAGTAATGTCGGATGCGCGCCAGATCTTCGTCGGAAACGGCATCGTCGAACAGCAGCAGCTTCGACGAGCGGATGCGCACCTGGGCCGACGGGTCGATCAGCCGCACGCAGTCGACGGCCGACGCGGCACGTTGGTCGAACTGGCCGGGGAGGTACTCCACGGCGATGTATTTCCGTCCCGCCAGGTCGCACGAATCGGTCACGCTGTCGGTTACCACTTCGCCGAAGACGCTGTAACGGCTCTTTTCGAGCAGCTCTCGGCTGAACCCGAACAGGTCGTAGACGTTGAGCAACCGCAGACTGCGGATGTCCAGGTTCAGATTGGTGTTCAGCTCCCGGCGCAGGCTGTCGGCCTCGACCCGGAAACGGGGATGTTTCTCAACAAAAATCCGGTAGTTTTCCATGTTATTTCGTTTGCACTTATTTTACGAATCTGTCGGCCCACGCGGCACCGTATTCCCCGGCGTCCATCCCGACGAAGGTGATATGCCCCATCTTGCGCTTCGGACGGCTCTCGGTCTTGCCGTAAAGGTGGACATGGACACCCGGGCGGTTTTCGGCGGCGATTCTCTCGGCCGCTTCGAGATCCTGCCCCAGGATATTCTTCATCACGGTCGGCGCCACGAGCTGCGGCTCCTGCAACGGTTCGCCCAGCAGGAAGCGCACCAGCTCGCGGAACTGGTTGGTCGTGCACCCCTCGATGGTATAGTGCCCCGAATTGTGGGGCCGCGGCGCCATTTCGTTGAAATAGAACTCCCCGTCGCGGATGAAGAACTCGATGGCGAGGATCCCGCGGTAGCGGCAGGATTTCATGAACCGCTCGCCGGCCGCAGCCATGCGGCTGCGCAGGCCGTCGTCCATCCCCTCGGCGGGGACGAAGCACAGGTCGAGGATGCCGTCGCGGTGGACGTTCCGCCCGATGGGGAAATGGATGACGCGCTCCCCGTTCGAGACCATCACGATGCTGGCTTCGAAATCGAACGGCACGAACGCCTCCAGGATGCAGGGTACGGAGAGCATCGGCAGCGCACGCGGCACGTCGGCCTCGTCCTTCAACACCAATTGCCCGTGGCCGTCGTATCCCAGCGTACGGGTCTTGAGCACCGCCGGGAATCCGATCTCGGCCAAGGCGGCACGCAGCGACGCCTCGTCGTCCACGGCGGCGTACAGGGGCGTCCGCAGCCCGTTGGCGCGGGCATTGTCCTTCTCGCGCAGGCGATCCTGCGAATCGTAGAGCGGGCGGAAACCCTGCGGGATGTTGTATTTCTTTTCCAGCGGGATCAGCACGCTGCCCGGGACGTTTTCGAATTCGTAGGTCACCACATCGCTGCGGCGGCAAAGCTCTTCGAGCGCCGCGGCATCGTCATACGCCGCCACGATGTGCCCGTCGCTCAGCGCGAACGCGGGGGCGTCGGGCGCAGGGTCGAGGCACAGCGTGCGCGCCCCGAGCAGGTGCGCCTGCTCGACGATCATCAGCCCCAGCTGACCGCCGCCGATGATACCGATCGTTTTCGCCGTCTCTGCCATAGCCGCCTCCCCTGCCGGATTAAAGTTCTGCCGCCAGTACGTCGGCGGTCTGTTTCGCACGGAACGCTTCGAGCCGGGCAGCCAGCTCCGCATCCTGCAGTGCGAGGATCGACACGGCTATCAGCGCCGCGTTCTTCGCCCCGTTGATGGCCGTCGTCGCCACCGGAACGCCCGCAGGCATCTGCACGATCGAAAGCAGCGAATCCAGCCCGTTCAGGGCCCGCGACTTCACGGGGACGCCCACCACGGGGAGCGTGGTCATCGAGGCCACCATGCCCGGCAGGTGCGCGGCACCGCCCGCACCGGCGATAATCACCCCGATACCACGGCTTTTGGCCGTCTTGGCATATTCGCACAGCAGGTCAGGGGTACGGTGGGCGCTCACCACGCGCTTTTCGAAATCGACCCCGAATTGTCCGAGCATGGCGACGGCATCGGCCATCACCTCATAATCGCTCACCGAGCCCATAATAACACCGACCTTCATACCTTTGGTTTTAAGTTTGAAAAAAAGACAGACCGCCACGACACGTATGTCATGGCGGTCTGGTATCTATCTGCGTATTCCGCTCCCGGACACCTGCTGCCCTTGCATCTGCGTACTCCGATCCTGCTGTCGGCACGACGACGAATAGAACGCAGCGGCCTGGCCCTGCTGTTTCTTACGTTCGCGTTGGTCGATTCTGTCGGTAGATGTCATGGGGAGGTGTTCGGATTAACCTAACAATTGTCAAAACAACGCTACAAAAATAGCGCTTTTCAGCCGATTTACAAAATCCCCGGGCATATTCTATTGACAAATTATCGACATTTCGGGATTCCGGCAAAAACAAAAAATCCGCCGCAGCCGGAACCGGCCGCGGCGGATTGACATCGGTTCAACCCGTCCGTGTTATTCGCGGCTGAACGAGTAAGGGGCATCCCCGGGCTCCGTACCCCGCGTGTAATCGGGTTCGGGACGCATCGAGAAGCGGACGCCGGCACCCTTCACGAGGTCGGAATGGCGCAGGAAATTATGCGTATAGGATTTCCCGTCGAACTGCACGGCTCCGATATAACGGTTCTCGGGGCTGTTGTCCGGCGCTTCGAGCACGATCTTATTCCCGTTTTCGAGGTTCACGACGGCCTTGCGGAACAGCGGCGAACCGACGACGTATTCGTCCGAAGCCGGGCAGACGGGATAGAACCCCAGGGCGGAGAAGACATACCAGGCCGAAGTCTGGCCGTTGTCCTCGTCGCCGCAATAGCCGTCGGGGCGGGCCGAGTAGAGGCGATCCATCACCTCGCGCGCCCAGTACTGGGCTTTCCACGGGGCACCCGCATAATTATAGAGGTAGATCATGTGCTGCGCAGGCTGGTTGCCGTGGGCGTAGTTGCCCATGTCGGCCACCTGCATCTCGGTGATCTCGTGGATGCGGAATCCGTAGTAGCTGTCGTCGTAGATCGGCGGCACGACGAATACCGAGTCGAGCATCTGGACGAACTGCTCCCGGCCGCCCATCAGGTCGACGAGCCCCTCGACGTCGTGGAATACCGACCACGTATAATGCCACGAGTTACCCTCGGTGAAGGCGTCGCCCCACTTGTAGGGGCTGAACGGCGCCTGGAACTTGCCGTCCCTGAGGCGGCCGCGCATCAGGCGGGTCTCGGGGTCGAAGACATTGCGGTAGTTCCGGGCACGCGCCGCCCACTTGTCCAGTTCGGCCTGGGGACGGTTCAGTTTCTTCGCCACCTGCAGAATACACCAGTCGTCGTAGGCGTATTCGAGCGTACGTGCCACGTTCTCGGGAATGTTCACGTCGTAAGGAATATATCCCAGCTCGTTGTAGTACTCGTGCCCCCAGCGTCCGGTCGACGCAACGGTCGGGTGCACGTGCTCCGTGGCGTACACCATCGCATCGTAGAGCACCCCGAGGTCTTTGTCGTTCGTGCCCTTCACCACGGCATCGGCCACGACCGAAGCGGAATTGTTGCCCACCATGCAGCCGCGGTGCCCGGGCGACGCCCATTCGGGCAGGAAACCGCTCTCACGGGCGGCGTTGGCGAGTCCCTGCTGGATTTCGGCGTTCACGGACGGGTAAACGAGGTTCAGCAGCGGGAAGAGGCTGCGGAAGGTGTCCCAGAACCCGGTGTCGGTATACATGTAGCCGGGGAGCACCTCGCCGTTGTAGGGGCTGTAATGCACGACCTCGCCCTGGTCGGTCACCTCGTAGAACTTACGCGGGAAGAGCACCGAGCGGTAGAGGCACGAATAGAACGTACGGTACTGGTCGTCCGTACCGCCCTCGACCTCGATGCGTCCCAGCACATCGTCCCAGCGCGCCTGCGCCTTGGACTTCACCGTTTCGAAATCGTCGCTGCCCAGCTCCCGGAGGTTCTGCAACGCCTGCTCGGGAGAAATGAACGACGACGCCACGCTGGCGCATATCTGCTGGCCGCGGCGGGTTGCGAAATGCACCTTGGCCACGGCATGTTCGCCCGTGACGGACTTCTGCCCTTCGGGATAGAGCAGGTTGCTGCCGGGTTTGTATCCGTCCGGGGCATCGGTCAGCTCGATGGCGCTGAACGGCGTATCGAAGCGCACGACGAACCAGTTGCGGAAATTCTCCGGCACACCGCCGCTGTTGCGCGTGGTATAACCGACGATCGTACGGTCGTCGACCATCCCGACCTGCGAACCGCGGTCGAAGGCGTCGATCACTACACCCGACTCCTTCGAGTCGGGGAAGGTGAAGCGCATCATCGCGGCGCGTTCGGTCGGCGTGATCTCCACGCGGATGTCGTGGTCGGCGAGGTAAGTCTTATAGTAATAGGGTTTGGCCACTTCGGACTGGTGCGAAAACCAGCTGGCGCGCGACTCCTCGTCGAATTTGTCCTCCCCGCGCACGGGCATGAGCGAGAACTGGCCGTAATCGTTGATCCACGGCGAAGGCTGGTGGGTCTGCTTGAACCCCCGCACTTGGTGCGCCCCGTAGGCATATGCCCAGCCGTCGCCCATCTTGCCGGTCTGGGGCGTCCAGAAATTCATGCCCCACGGCAAGGCGATGGCCGGATAGGTATTGCCCGTCGAGAGCGAAAAATCCGACTGCGTACCGACCAGCGCCGAAACGTACTCCGAAGGACGGAGGCGCTGCTCCCCGGCCGAAGGACATGTGCACGAAGCGAGTGCGGCGGCGCAGAGGGCGGCAAATGCGATATATCCTTTTTTCATGGCCTTCCGATGTTTAGAGTTCATACCACACTGCGGGTTCGGCACCCATCTCGAATTCGAGCACACCGCCCGCGGCGATGTCGTCGAAGGCAATATAGGGTTTCGTATACGGCTTGCCGTTGAGCTTCACCGCCTGGATGTATTTGTTCGCGGCGGAATTGTTATGCGCCGTGACGGTCAGCACGCCGTCGCGGACACGCACTTCAGCCTTGTCGAAGAGCGGCGAGCCGAAGAAATAGCGGCCCCCGGCGGGTTCGACCTGGTAGAAACCCAGCGACGAGAGGACGTACCATGCCGACATCTGCCCCACGTCCTCGTTGCCCGAAAGCCCGTCGGGCCGGTCGTGGTAGAGCGTCGTCAGTATCTCGCGCACCTTGTCGGCGGTCTTCCACGGCTGACCGATCATCGTGTAGAGGTAGACGACGTGGTGGCTGGGTTCGTTGCCGTGGGCGTACTGACCGATCA
>ENA-OZAN01000637-OZAN01000637.1-human-gut-metagenome-genome-assembly--contig:-NODE-637-length-12704-cov-4.455846_pt1 | contig 12704 bp, 10 predicted proteins | sample MGYA00243305_ERZ653507 | MGnify/ENA primary metagenome ERZ653507 (study PRJEB26926, sample SAMN06164915) | human gut metagenome | biome: ENVO:00009003; feature: ENVO:2100002; material: ENVO:00002003... | reverse complement strand
AGAACAGCACTCTCATTGATACGGTGTTGTGTAGGGCATAGTGTCCCACACGGAACTTTGGTATAATTGGAACAGGTATATTGAGAAATCCGCTTGCCATTGTTGGTGCGGTGGACATACATCTTGCCGCCGCAATCGGCACAATAGAGCAAGCCTGTGAGGGGAGCCGCTTCGCCCCAGCCGTTTGGATAACGCCGTACATTGCTGCGGATTTTCTGCGCCAAATCAAAGGTCTGCTGGTCGATAATGGCTTCATGGGTATTCTCAAAGATCGTCCATTCGTCCTCAGAAACATAGTGGCTTTTCTTGTCCTTAAAGTGCTTGCGGGTCTTGAAATTGATGGTATGCCCTAAATACTCTCGTTTTTTCAAAATGTTCACGATGGTAGATGATCCCCATCCATAGGGGTCTTTGACCGGCTTTGAACGGTTCACACCCTCGTTGAAGCGGGCAAGGTGTACGACAGGAATTTCAATCCGGTCTGCGGATAGTTTGCAAGCAATCTGATAAGGCCCATATCCCTCCAGCGTGAGGGAAAAGATACGGCGTACCACTTCGGCGGCTTCCTCATCTACCAGCCAATGTTCCCGCTTTTCATCCCACAAGTAGCCGTAAATCACAGTGCCGGTCAGGTGCTTGCCACTCATGCCTTTTGACTTAAACACAGAGCGGATTTTCCGGCTGGTATCACGGGCGTAAAATTCATTCATAATGTTGCGGAACGGGGTAAAATCGTCATCGCCTTTCAGACTGTCCACACCGTCGTTGATGGCGATCAGCCGAACTCCACGCTGCCGCAAAACCTCCATGACCTGACCGACCTTCAGATAGTCGCGCCCCAACCGGCTCATGTCCTTGATGACGATTGCCTCTACACGCCCTGCCTCCACTTCCTCCATCATCGCCAAAAATCCGGGGCGGTCAAAACGGGTGCCTGAGATACCATCATCGGTAAAGTGCGTAGGGTTGGGCAGCCCATTCCGGCGGGCAAAATCCTCTAACATCTGTTTTTGGTTGGATATGGAATTGCTCTCGCCCTGTAACTCATCGTCCCGGCTCAGGCGCTCGTACAGTGGGGTAATTTTTTCATTTCTCATGGCTGTACCTCCTGAAACAAAAATGCTCTAAGTGATTGCTTCACTAACCATGACAAAATCATGATTAAGAAGTCACTTAGAGCATATATCACCTGCAGCCAGTTTGTATTTTTTATACTGCCTTACTGCAAAGTGGTTCGGCTCGTCCCTTTCCAACTCCTCAAATAACAGATCCACAGCATTTTTAAACTCTTCATCTTCTTCCCTGGTTTCACTGGCATTGATAAATTCCAGCAGGGTTGAGAAATTCTGTTCTTCTTCTGGTGCTTCATAATAGATATAACCAATCAAAGCACAATACAGCAGACGTTCCGCTTTCGTCCAGAAATCCTCGGAAGATTTTTCTCCCTCGCCCTTGGTATTTACCATGATTGTATTTACCAGTTTCAGAATATCTTTTTCAGAACGAATGTAATGAAATGGATTATAATGCATACTCTTGGAAAAATTGATGGTATTCAGCACCTTGATTTTGTAAGGAGCCATTACCACCCTGCCATTTTTATCACGCAAAATTTTTCCGTTTTTATCTTTCTTCGGTGTCCCTCTTGCTAACATTTTACCACATTCCACGATAATCGTTCCCTTTGGATCGGTGACCACAAAACTTACATTGTCCGGCATCTGCATAAGCTGCGGTTTTACATAAAATCGAGTCTTACCGCTACCAGATCCACCTATCACTATAATATTCTTGTTTCTGGCGTACTTCGGTTTCTTTGGTCTACTGTTCATGGTCAGACGTTCCGTTTGTGTCAGCAGAATATTATTCTCAAAAACCGGATCAATAAAAAGTGCTATATCCTTTTCATTTCCCCACCTGGCAGAACCATATTCCTCCCCCTGGCGAAACTTCTTTCCATTCTTTCCCTTGAAATATACCACTGCCCATATGCCAACTGCTGCGATTGTTCCCGCAACCAGACTTTTCAGCTTCATGCTTGGCAACAGCTTCTTAAAAGCTAATGGATAATTCATAAGAAGAATCATCAGCCTGTCTACTACTGTACTGCCCCTGCAATACTGATAAAGCCAGGTACATTTATTTACCACATAAAACACGACCACATACGGTATATGTAGCAGAACCTTTTTTATTACTTCCACATTCGGGGGACGCACCTGAAAACCTTTCAGTTTTTTCTTTATATTTTTTATCCCACTCATAATGTTGGCTCCTTCTGCTTCTCTTTTGATTTCTCCCGTTCTCTCTGTTTGTCCTGGTTACGGGCTGTGATTGCCTGCTGTAATTTCTTACGGACAGATGGTTTCTTGGTTTTATTCAGTGTCTTTCCGGTAAACTCCCGAAATGCTGCTGTCATCACCTCCACATCTCTCGCCTTAAAGAAAACAAAATATCTTGGTGGATCTACAGACTTATCACGTTTTAGGCTGAAATCAATACCATATTTTTTTGCAACCTTTTCAAAAGCCTTAATGTTATTATCTGTAATCTCAATGTTGGAAAGTTGAATATTCTGCTGTGTCAGCTTCTTTAAACTCTGCTTTCCATGATATTCTTTATCCGGAGGTGCCTTTGTCTGCTGTTTTCTTGCTTTCTCTGCTTTTTCTTTCTCCACTGCCGCCAGAAAACGCATCATTGCCTGTTTCAATAAACGGACTGTCACTTTTCCACCAGTGATACATAACGATACGGTTTTCTCATTTACTTCTTCCTGCAATAGAATCACTCCCTTCCTGAAAATCTAAAATTCATATATTCCCTTCGTACATATCATGCTGCACCAAAGATGAGTAATAATTGCTGATGGTCAGCGGTGCATTATATAATACTGCCAACAAATACTGACGCATATTTACTACTTTACTGGTATTTTCTTTCATGCAATGCAATACGAACCGAATATGCTCTGCATCCAGTTTTAAAAACTGGCTTTTTACTACGGATAAAGGTTTTCTGTCCCCTCCAATCCGTATAAACTCCTGTTCCGAACACACCACATCTACCATTAACCCCACAATCTCATCCAACATATGCCGGTTGAAATCATCTACGATATAGTCATATCCAATGTGTTCAAGGATAATCTGCTGATAAGCATTCCTTTCAGCTTCTTTCCTTTTCACTTCACTGGCATCTGAATAGAAAGAAAGATACTCTGTATCGTTATTCTCAGTATTACTATCCTCTATATCATTACCTGGCAGTTTACACCTGTCTGCATCGGTCATTTGTACCTTTCCTGAGAAGTCATTTTGACCTGTCTGGAAGTTCTCTTTGAACCGTTCTGGTGATACGCATTTTTTTACATAGATTCTATCGGGATTTCCCAATCCCTGTCTGACTCTCGTAATCAATCCGATTCCTTTCCGGTCATCCAGTTCCTTTAACAAGCACCGGACTTTTTTTACTCCACATCCCATAAGCCCTGCTATCTGCTCCTGCGAAAAATATATATACACTTTTCCCTCCGAATCCATCCACCGATTCTTCACAGATAACTGCATCCGGTCTAGCAATAGACCATACAACAACTTAGCTTCACAGGTCAGTTTTCCAAATACCGGACTGGTAAAGAGAATCTTGGGAATCCGATAGAACGTATACTGTTCTGCTTCCTCCCCGTAGTGATACGGGAATATGTATGTATCCTTATCCAGATTGTTTTTTCCTCTGCTCCTTTAGAATTTTAGCCATGCAATAGCCAATACAGGGATTTCTTCCATACGGACAGCCTTTGCATGGAACCCAAAACCTGTGTGCCGGATCTGGATCAGGTGGCTTTTCAGGAAGCTGATAAAAGCATCTCATCTGCCTGCATTCCTTTTTCTTTTCATTCCAGAAATAACAATATTCACAGGATTTCGGCTTGTCCTCTGCATATCTAATCGCCATCGCTTTCTGACTCCTTTCTCCTGCTCAGTTTTTCCAACATCTGATCTTCCTGTGATGCTACTCTCAGACAGCAATACATCACAAAATTAACTGCTGCAATAATTGCTACAACCGCTATAATTAATACCTGTTTCATAATACATTCTCCCTTCATTTTTCCTAGTATTAACCAGAAAGAGAGCATTTATGAATCTTTTTCGTCCATAAATGCCCTCTTAACTAACTGATTTTTATTTCTTCTTTCTTGCCACCCATACCGCTGACACTACACCTGCCATACCTGCTACTGCAAGCAGAATCCAAAGCAGCATATGTGTATCATCTCCGGTTTTCGGTGTATCTGTTACCTGTGTAGATGGTGTTTCCGGTGCTGATGTTTCTTCCGGTTTTACCTCATCTTTCATCACAACTTTCTGAATCTCTCCGGTATCTTCCACTGTGAACTTCACGTCCTCAGCTACCAGATAGCCCTCAGGGGCAGACTCTTCCCGAAGTGTATACTCCCCGATCGGAAGCATTTCAATGTAATGCGGTTTTTCCTCAGAAGTCCAGCTCTCTACCGTTTTACCGTCTTTGTCGAGAATTGTCAGTTTTGCGCCCGGCAGTTCTTTACCAGAAATATCCGTCTTGGAGATTTCCACCTTGGTCACATCGTCTTTCATCTCGATTTTCTGTGCTTCTGCGTTATCTTTAACGGTAAATGTAATGCTTTCCGCTGTCACAAAACCGTCTGCCGGTTTTGTTTCTGTCAGGGTATACTTCTGTCCGACTACCAGTTCTTTGATGATATGAGCTTCTTTGCCGGAAGTCCAGGAATCTACAACCTTACCGCTTTCATCCGTTACCTGTAACTTGGCACCTTCCAGCTCTTTTCCGTCTGTCAGGGAAGTCTTGGTAATCTCGATTACTGTCGGTTCATCCTCAAAAGTAAAGGAGTATGATACTTTTTCCTTTTCTGCACCTTCGTACTCAAATGTAAACTCCTGTGTTTCATCCGTCGTTGCAAATCCAGGTGCCGGGGAAGTTTCCTTGATATAATACTCAAAACCAATCGGTAAATCTGCTGTAAAAGTCAGTTTGCCGTCTTTATCCGTTGCCAGTTCTTCAATCACAGTATCCGCTTCCAGAATAACTTTTCCGTCTGCTCCTGTAATATCATTCTTAGCACAAAGGGCAAATACTGCACCTTCCAGTACACGATCAGAATCTTTCTCTTTTTTCACAACTTCCACTTCCGCTTTCTGGCGGTTGTTCTGCCAGTCAGCAGAGTAAGTGACTTCTGCAGTATCCTGGTCACGATATGTCAGATCAATCTCTCTTGCCTCATTATCCAGTACAAAACCATCCACTGTAGCTTTTTCTTTGACATAATATTTGCCAAGAGGAAGTCCGGATAACTTTGCAATGCCGGTATCATCCGTTGTAATGGTTGCTACCAGTTCGTCTTTTTTATAATAATCTTCACTTTCTCCGTCAGCAGATTTCACGTCCTCTAAAGCAAATACTTCAAAGGTAACATCTTTCAGACTGCCTGTTACATACTGGAATAAATGGCTGATCCATCCTCCAACAGAATCCAATGCCGTTACTTTATCCAGAAACTCTCCATTTTTATTGATGATGATCGTTCCTGCCGGCACATCATCTTTCATTTCCACTTTCTGGATTTCCCCGGTATCTTCAATCGTAAATGTGATTTCTTCTGCCTTGAGGTATCCATAAGGAGCCATTTCTTCCCTGAGAGTATAGGTTTCCCCTACAGTAAGCCGTTCAATCATATGCTGCTCACCTTTTACAGACTTCCATGTATCAACTACATTGCCATCTTTGTCCAGTACCGTAAGAGTAGCACCAGATAATTCCACGCCAGTAGTCAGATCAGACTTGGAAACCACAACTTTTGTAGGCTGATTCTTAAATACAGACGATAACTGCACGACCTTAACATCCTGTCCCTGGTACTCTGCTTTTACTTCCAGAACTTCATCTGAAGATACATAGCCATTCGGCGCTGCCAGTTCTTTGATATAATACTCTCCAAATGGCAGATCCTGTGTAAATACAGCTTTTCCATCTTCTCCGGAAACAGCTTTTCCAAGAAGTGTGTCTGCTTTCACAATCACAGTTCCATGAGCTTCCATATCATTCTTCGCATAAAGTCCAAATTCTGCCCCTGCAACTGCTTTTTCTGTATCAGCATCCTGTTTTTCCACCGAAATTTCTACCTTCTGGCGTTCATTCTCAAAAGTAGCTGTCTGCTCAATGACAGGTGTTTCCTGATCTTTGTAAGTAAAAGTGACTGTCTGTGCTTCGCTGTTTAAAACAAATCCTGTTGGCGCAGACGTTTCCACAATTTTATAACTTCCAAGTGGAAGATTCTTCAGGAGCGCTTTTCCCTCTTTATCGGTTGTAACAGTTTTTACAAGTGTTCCGGCTGCATATTCCAGAATACGGTTTCCATTGTCATCTTTCTGGAAATCAGCGGTATAAATATCCTCCGCAGCATAAATGGCAAACTCTGCTCCTTCCAGATTTTCTGTCTGATATGTAAAATCATCCTTGAATCCGTCCAGAACTTCGCCCTTTTTCACGATAGTCAGTTCTCCCTTAACTGGATGGTTCTCATAAATTGCTTCAATGATCACATCCCCGGAAGTTCCATCCATCTGATATGCAGTATTAGAATCAACTGTTACCTCATAATAATTTTTATTCAATGTGTAACCGAACGGGGCATTCACTTCCTCAATACGGTAATTTCCGATTTTCAGATTCTGCGGAAGAATCAAATATCCCTGCTCATCTGTAAAATAAGATTTGTGCTTAACCGTTGTCGGATAGGTTGTAACCTGCTCCACATACTTCTTATGATCCAGGTCATAAATCTTAAACTCTGTATTTTTCTGTAATACTGGTTTCTTAGTTTCATCATCCTGTTTGATGATTTTCAGCTTTGCTTCAAACTCATCATCCAGAAGTACTCTCCACGTCTGTGGCTGGTTCGGATTATTCTCTGTGATACGCACTGTAAAATCATCTACCGGAGTATAATTGTGAGGAGTTGTAGTTTCACGCACAATATAAGTTCCATATGGAAGTGCGATACTGCAAGCATAACCCTTTTCGTCTGTGAACATTTCTGTTGCACCATTTTCCCCGATCACAACTGGTGTTGCAGAAGCAAACTCATAGTTTCCGTCTGCTTTCTTTGTCAGGGAAGATTCCAGATATGCCGTAAATCCGGCACCTTTCAGCAGATCAGCGTCTGTTTTTCCATTATTGGCTGCTTTGATGATCTGGAACGGCTGTTTCATTACCTGCTCCAGTGAAGTGCAGTCACGTTTAACCTCTGCTACCAGATCGCCTTCATAATTGCAGACCAGATCATGTTCTGTTTCGTCTGCCAGATAACCCACTGACGGACTAATCTCTTTCACATAGTAATCTCCAAGATACAAGCCATCTACAGAAGCCTGTCCATTCTTATTTGTTGTAAGAGTAGCAACCTGCTCCCCGGCTTTATAGATCACACCGGTAATACCGTCCGGATGAACAATATCATTACGAGCGTACAGTCCATAAACTGCTTTTTCCAGTGTCGCATCTCCCTGTGCAACCGCCTGTTTTGTTTCCGCATCTCTCTTTTCCAGAGAAATCTTTGCTTTGACTCTCTCATTTACAAATGTATGAGTGAATGAAACTTTCGGCTCACTGTCACTGGTATATGAGAACTTAAATGTATAAACATCTTTAGAATTTCTCAAATATCCCTGTGGTGCCTGTTCCTCTTTGACTACATAAGAAAATCCAATCGGAAGATCTGCGTTAAATGCCGCTTTTCCATCTGCTCCTGTCGTTAATTTTTCAATCAATGTGCCTTTCTTCACTACTACATTTCCGTCTGCGTTGGCAATATCACTGCCAGCATACAGGGCAAACACACCTCCAGATAACGGATTTTCGGTATCCTTGTCTTTCTTTACAACACTCACATCTGCCTTCTGTCTGTCATTTGTGAATATCACATCAGAAAAGACTACTTCCACATTCTGTCCAGCATAGGAAAGTGTAACTGTCTTTTCCTCTCCAGCATTATAAAAGTTCTCCGGTGCCTGCATTTCTTTGACAACATAAGTTCCAAGATGCAGATTTTTCAGGATACAAGCACCGTTTTCGTCTGTCGAAAGGTTTTCTTTCACAAGATCGCCTTTGCTGTAAATCTTCGCACCATAGGCAGAGATAATATCTTCTCCTGCATATACATTATAAACAGCACCTTTCTGACGTCTGTTTTCATACTGGAATACTGTACCATTCTCGCTGACATCTGCCCCTGCAAGAACCTGTCCTTCTTTATATACAGTCAGTTCGCCAAGCTGCTCTTTATCCGGTACCGTTGTTGTCGTGGTCTTACTTGCTACCAGCTTCACATTGTAAGCGGTTGTATTTACCACATAACCTTTCGGTGCTGTGATTTCTTTCAGATATACCGTATCCTGTGTTTTTACAATCGTTGCAGAAGATTTGCCATTGCTGTCTGTTTCCGGCATTGTAGTAATCAGATTTTTGCAATCTGCATCACTGTAAATACCAAATACGGCTCCTGCAAGGTTTACATCTGCTGCTGAATCTTTCTTCATAACTTCTACAGTTGCAAGTTCAATCCAGGATACTTTAAAATCCACGTATTTTTCATCATCCACGCCTTCACCAAACACCAATGCCAGATCCTGATTTCCAGATCCTGTAGAAATCTTATAAGCTGAATAATCTTTAGTAATGCTTCCTTTCATTGTTGTAGACCAACTCTCTGCCACATCACTTACCTGTGTCAGTGGTGCTGATAGATAAAACTTCGTACCACCGCAGATTTCAACATTTGCTCCAGCTTTGCTTGTTTTTCCTGTTGACAGGTTATGAAGTTTTACACCTGCAGGGAGTTTCATAGTAATTGTCTGTAATGCATCTGCCTTAAATGTTATATCCTTTGTTCTCTGACTGTTACCCTCTACATAGGCTTTTACGTTTGCATCTGAAAAAGACATTGCCACTGATGGAATATCCGGTTGAGAAACGCAATAATTATAAAGTTTCTTTGCAAGATTCTGTGCAGTGCTGTTTGCACCTGAAAAAGCGTCCCCACTACCATTTGCATAAGATGCTGCAAGGTGTACCAGAATAAATCTGGCTCCGGCACTTAAATTGCCGTATCCATTCTCTTCTGTGAAAAATCCATCATCTCCAGAAGCTTTTGTGCCATAATAACATACCTTAGCAAGTGCTTTTCCATCTCCCACCTTATTGATTGTATAAGTTCCACTTCCTGGTCCTGGCTTTGATGGCTGTACACAGTATGCTGTGGCAGATACATTACCAAATTTCACAGTATACTGATAAGTAAGGTAACTACCATATCCATAATCTGCGTAACGATACATGGTTCCCCTTGTAACAGAAACCTGCTGTGAACTTCTTGCATTTCCTGCAGAAGCCATAAAGGTTACGGTTTCTCCTGCATCCATTGCATACAGATCAATTCCATTTGTCTCTGCCTGTTCTAGCACTTCAGACACCGTAAGTTCAGTTTTCGTATCAACTGTGTTTTCCCAGTGCGACTCTGAATCGTCATCACTCTGCTCTGTATCTCCAGTGCCACTATCATCGTCCACTGTAATTTCAGAAGAACTCTCTGATTGCATTTCTGTTTCAGGTTCTTTTACAGTGATATTTCTGCTGATTCTGTAAGATGGATGACCACTTACCGGCTCTACCGCATATACTGCCTTGTAGGTGTCCGGTGTATGTGTATCGAAATCAGCTCCGGATTCATTTTTTGCTTCATGGAACATGATTTTTATTTTACTCTCATCCACTCCGTCAATACCGGACAGATCTACTTCCACTTCAAATTCCTGTCCATAGGCAAGTTCAATGTCATTTGCTGCTACAATTTCATCTGGATCAAGCGAATCCTGTACCTCTTTTAATTCCGGATACTGCTGCTCAAACGGTATTTCTTCCGGTTCTAATTCCGATGCAGAAACAGCTACTGGCTGAACGATTACAGACGCTAACGTGGCAACTGCCATGACTCCTGATAAGAATCTTTTGAACTTCATTTTCATTTTGACTTAATCCTCTCTTTCTTCACTTATCATCGTTTTTCTTTTCAGCAGGTCTATACCTGCACTATTCAATCATTGGAACCACCTCCCGATGTTTTTGTTACTGATACCTGTACATTTCTGAAAAGATAACAGCACATGCATATGGCGGCACCTGCACTAAGCGAAGCACCGCCACATGGTATCTGCTGTCATCTCCATAAAAAATGGAAATAACAGTTTTAATAAGGATCAAGCATTTAAGCCGCAAGAGGTAATTCGTAATCTTTCCTGCAAAGGGTGCCTCCCATCTGTATCCCCTCACGTTTTCACCGGATTCCGCCGCAAGAATGCGTAGCTGAAAAATTCCGGGTATCCTCTTGCTGCTGGTATGAAATTGTCAAGGTACAAGTCAGGGCTTTTTCTTTCTGAAGAATTAACCCTTCACCTATAAAGCTCGGCAGGGGGCGTTTACCAACCCCCTGTTGCAAACTTTTTTATTTTTTTCTCAGTTTCTTTTTCTCATTACTTTCTGAGAGTTCTTCTAAACTCGCTCTCAGCTTGGTAACTGCCTTATTTCTCATGTTGTTGACTGCTGCTGAACTGATTCCATGAATATCGGCATATTCCTGATAAGTCTGTTTCTCAAAATAAAGGGCATAAATAAGTTCCTTCTGCTTATCCGTCAGCATGTCCATCATGTTTTCTGTCATCATCTGCTGAACAATCATTTCCTCCATGTCCGGTGCTACACTCTCTCCAAGCTGCATTTCTTCCATAGCAGAAGATAAGGAAATACAACGTTTCTGATTACAGCTATCCAGATTGATGCTCAGACGATCTTCTCCTCGAAGAACAAAACGCAGATACCATTCAGCCTCTTCAAAGTAAGATTCCGTCAGATCACATCCATATCCATTTCCAGCCACAGAAGAATAGCGATAACCTGAAATATCTTCGATAGGAAATACCGTTACCCGGTTCTGTGCCTGATAAACCACATATCCGTTCTTGTAAACAGTGATAGTGACTATGCCTACCTCGTTCTTAATAATCTTCTGAGCAACAACTGGGCATTTCCCCTCCCGTAAACTTTTACAACTCGGTTTCTTTTCGCCCTTCTTTGGAGATTCCACCATTTCTTTCAGTTTTCTAAGTGTCAGCATGACAACCGCCTTTCTGCCTTTCGGCTCCGGGCTGTCAGCAGACAAAAAAAGCAGCAAAAAAAGGCTCCGATCTGCCCGGTTTTTTTTATACCGAGCGACTTGCGAAGCCTCTCCTTGCTGCTTTATGTATCAATCAATCATACAGGAATACTCCCTGTACGCAGATTAATCAGCGTTCATGTTTTCATTTTCTACTGTAGTGTTTTCAGCTTTATCAGACTGTTCATCCAAAAGGAAACTAAAATCTCCCATTGCGTCATAGGGCTGATGTGTGATAAATTCCAGATATTCTTCTCGGCTCAAGTTGTATTGCCTCCTTTCTCTTGATGTTCCTATCTTATCAGTTTCAAAAAAACTCATCAGGACACCTATGTACTTTTTAAATTAGCAACCGGACAAATCTGTCCGCTTTATTAAATAAAAAAACGACCATTCAATTCTTACTGAATGATCGTCATTAACTAACCTTACTTTTTGGTATTCCTCTCTTTGCAATTTTAAGTGAAATTCCTATCTGGTCTGCAAAATCTTCCTTTGCCTCTTCATCTTCTAAATTTATAATTTCTGTAGTATATCCTACAATTCTGTTTTCAAGATCACTTAAATTCGTATGTGTTTTCTCTATCACAATTTTTTCAATCTCCTCCTGTGAAAACGAACTCCCTTTTTCTATTATACTGTCTATGTATTCTGGATCTTCATCAAATTCTGCATCAGGAGTTAAAAAATCTACTGTTACTTTCATGAGCTTTGCTAAAAGACGTAATGATTTCCTTGGAAACTCATAATCACAGTCGCAACAAATACGTCGATATTGCCGATCATTTTTTAACCCAATTATCAATGCAAGCTGGAGCTGTGTTAAGCCTGCCCTAGCTCTCCATTCTTCAATATCTTTTCCAATATCTTCTTGAGTTCGCCCTTCACAGTCGGATGACATATAAAACACCTCCTTCCAAACAGATTTCATGCATTAGGTCTGTAAAAATACAGACAATTTTAGCCGGATGAAATGACTTGCATTTCTATTCCGGCTATCTCATACACATAATCCGTTCCAGAAAAAAGTAGTTTTTGTGCCTTTTATGGCTTTATCCCGTATCATTCTTACAAAGGGATTTTCCCCTATTTATCCTTAACACGTAACTTTCTGCTGCCAGATTCTTCCCCAATCCTGGCAGAGAGTTTCCCCCAACTACCGTCATCATTTCGTTGTTTGCTACTATAAAATTTTCAAGTATATCTCTTCTTGAAACAGTTCCACCTACAACGCTGATAACAGCCTGGTCAAATGTTATCAAACGCACCGTTTCTATCTTCTTTTTTTTCTTCATAATGTATTCTCGCATTCTTCTCTGTATTCTAAGCTATGTTAGCCTTAGAAATTGTATCTATTTTACATATTTTTCACACAAATTTAATATGTTTCTGGTCAAAAAAACTGTCAAGCGTTTTTGAAAATGTCCTAAAATAATTGAAG
>ENA-OZAN01000618-OZAN01000618.1-human-gut-metagenome-genome-assembly--contig:-NODE-618-length-12990-cov-5.622497_pt1 | contig 12990 bp, 11 predicted proteins | sample MGYA00243305_ERZ653507 | MGnify/ENA primary metagenome ERZ653507 (study PRJEB26926, sample SAMN06164915) | human gut metagenome | biome: ENVO:00009003; feature: ENVO:2100002; material: ENVO:00002003... | reverse complement strand
AGCGTCAGATGTGTATAAGAGACAGCGGGCGTAATAGCCCAGATTGGCTCCGATGTCGATCGCCGTGTCGCCGGCTTTCGCCAGCCGGGGCAGGTGATAGACGTATTCGGTCGCCGCGCTGCGCCGTCCCAGCCCCAGCCGGTAGCTGATGAAAAAGAGGCGGCTCACCGCCCGCAGATAACCTTCGAGCGGAAGCGTCCGGTAGAGGATTTTGTGGAGCAGCGCCTTCATAACGGAACCGGACGGAATTAGTTCTTGTAGTTCACCTCCTGGTTGAGGACTTCGGTGACGAAGGGATTGTAGAGCACTTCGTGGCCGATGGTGGTTTCAGGGCCGTGTCCGGGATAGACGCGCACTTCGTCGCCCAGCGGGAGCAGGTTGTCCAGGATCGAACGCATGATCCACGAATAGTCGCCGCCCGGCAGATCCGTGCGTCCGATGCTTTCGCGGAAGAGGGTATCGCCCGTGAAGAGGCTCTTCGATTCGGGTTCGTAGAGCGATACGTGGCCCGGCGTGTGGCCCGGCGTGCGGATGACGCGCAGGACGGTATGGCCGAATTTCACTTCTTCTACCTTGTCCAGATCGATGTCGATGGTCGGCATGGCGTTGATTTTGACCCCGTAAACGGTCGATCCCACCGCATCGGTGTCCAGCATGAAGGCGTCCTTGCCCGAGAGGGCGAAGGGAATGCCGTAGGTCTTGCGCAGATGTTCGACGCCCAGCACGTGGTCGAAATGACCGTGCGTATTGACCGCCAGCACCGGTTTGAGCCCGTGTTCGGCGAGGAAACCGTCGAGTGCGGCATCTTCTTTGGGGGTGGAATTTCCGGCGTCGATGACCGCGCACTCCTTCGTGTCGTCCCAAACGACGTAGGTGTTCTCCTGTATCGGATTGAAAGTCAGGCAGGCGATTTTCATGATATGTGAAATTTATTTAAGGTACAAATATAGCGATATTTCGCGGATAATCGCTATTTTTGGAACCGGAGCGCCGGAAAGAAACGGCGCTGTCGGAGCGTGCGCAGTGGTCCGGGAACAGTAATTTGTTGAAAGTCAAAACAGAGAGAAGAATGAAGATACGTTTACTGAAAATTTTTGCGGCGGTCGCCGTGCTGCTGTCGTTCGGAGGCTGTTCGTTGCTCAAGGTGTCGGTCGATACGGGCAACCCGCCGCTTCCGGCTTCGGAGGCCAATACCCGGATGATGACCCGGGGATTCTATTACGACCTGGCGGACGAGATCGCCCGCACGGCCGATTCGGTTGCGGCCGCATCGTCGGAGATTCCGGTGCGGATCCGGGCGATCCGGTGGAAGATGCAGGCGACGCGGGCCGCCGTTACCGCCGTCATGCAGTCCAACCCCGACGTGGCGCTCATCGACACCTGGCTGCTCTGCGTCCGCATGGACAGCGCTTTCCGCCGCCTGCCCGATTCGCTGCTTTTCGCCGGGCAGACGCCGCTCGTGCGCAAGGTCGTGGCGCGTCTGGACAGGAAAGCCGAACACCTGGCTTCGACCCTGCTCGCGCCGGAGAAGTTCGCGTTGATGCAGGAGTTCGTGGGGAATTACATGCAGGCGAATCCCGTCACGGGGTCGCAGTTCACTCCGGTCAATACGACCCTGCCTTGGATCGAATTTCTCCAGTCGAAAGGCGTGGAAACGCAGTATAACGTAGGCTCCATCTCCGATGTGATCGCCGATCTGGGCGATCGTTTCGGAGGCCAGTCCGAGCAGATGGTCAACAGCATCGGCTGGTCGAAGGACATTTTCGAGTTGCAGATGCAGCAGGACAGTGTCCGCAACCGGCTGACGCGGCAGCTCGACAGCCTGGAGCGTAATTTCGACCGCATCGTGACGGTCATGGAGCACCTGCCGCAGATCGCTGATTATATGGGCAAAAGTCTGAATACCGAAGTCGCAGCGCTCATCGAAACGTTGAACGGTGCCGTGGATAATGCATTTGCCGACCTCGACCGCCAGCGTGCGGAGTTGCAGGGTTATATTTCGGCCGAGCGCAAAGCGCTGGTCGATCAGGCGCAGCAGGCGGTCGATACGGCGGTACAAAATGCGATGGACCGGGTCCCGGCTCTGGTGGCCAAGCTCCTCGCCTGGATCGTGCTTTTCGCCGTCATTATGCTGGGCGTGCCGTTCGGCATCGGTTTCTGGCTGGGACGGGTGCGCGAACGCGCCAAAACCAGGAAAACGGGCGGCGCATAGCGGAAAATTCGTACCTTTGCGTTCTAAATCCGAATGCGATATGGCTCGAAAGAAAGCGAATTATCCCCTGATCGAGGGGCTTGAGATAACGACGCTGGCCGCCGAAGGCAAGGCGATGGGGCGTTACAACGACGTGGTGGTCTTCGTGCCGATGACCGTGCCGGGCGACGTGGTCGATGTGCAGATCCGCTCCAAGCGCCGCCGGTATATGGAAGGTTTCGTCGTCAATTACGTGAAGCGCTCGCCGCTGCGCGAAGAGCCGTTCTGCGTCCATTTCGGGGTCTGCGGCGGCTGCAAGTGGCAGAATTTGCCCTACGCCGAACAACTGCGTTTCAAGACCGAGCAGGTGCGCGACCAGCTTACCCGCATCGGCAAGGTCGAGCTGCCCGAAATCGCGCCCTGTCTGCCCTCGGCCGAAACCCGTTTTTACCGCAACAAGCTGGAGTTCACCTTCGCCGAGCGGCGCTGGCTCACCTACGAGGAGATCGCCGAAAAGGGCGAGATCGCCCATGCCCCGGCGCTGGGATTCCACATCCCCGGTATGTTCGACAAAGTGCTGGACATCGAAAAATGCTGGCTGCAGCCCGATCCGTCGAATGCGATCCGGGAAGAAACCCGGCGTTTCTGCCTCGAACACGGTTATACGTTCCACAATCCGCGCGAGCACCGGGGGCTGATGCGCAACATGGTCGTCCGCACCGCCTCGACGGGCGAGGTGATGGTGATCGTGGTTTTCCATGCCGACGAGCGGGAGAAGATCGCGGCCCTGTTGGACCATCTGGCGGCCGCTTTCCCCGAAATCACGTCGCTGTTCTATGTAATCAACGAAAAGTTCAACGACTCCACCGGCGACCTGGAACCCGTCTGCTACCGGGGCAAGGATCACATCATCGAGCGGATGGAGGGGCTGCAGTTCAAGGTCGGCCCCAAGTCGTTCTATCAGACCAATTCGGCGCAGGCGTACGAACTTTACAAGGTCGCGCGTGACTTCGCCGCCCTGACGGGAAAAGAGATTTTATACGACCTTTACACCGGCACGGGTACGATCGCCAACTTCTGTGCGGCGCGGTGCGCGAAGGTCGTGGGCGTGGAGTACGTGCCCGAGGCCATCGAGGACGCCCGCGTCAATTCGACGTTGAACGGTATCGGGAATACGGTGTTCTATGCCGGCGATATGAAAGCCGTGCTGAGCGACGAGTTCGTACGGCGCAACGGCCGTCCCGACGTCATCATCCTCGACCCGCCGCGTGCCGGAGTCGATGAGCCGGTGATCGACGTGATCCTGCGGGCGGCGCCCGAGCGGATCGCCTATGTGAGCTGCAACCCGGCTACGCAGGCCCGCGACCTGGCCCTGATGGACGGCGCGTACCGCGTCGAGGCGGTGCAGCCGGTCGATATGTTCCCCCATACGCACCACGTGGAGAACGTGGTGAAGCTCGTCCGCCGGTAGGCGGCTCCTGTTCCGGGGCGGTTTTTATACTATCGGCTCCTGTTCGGGCGTTATATTTGCAGTACTATTTCAAAAACGAATGAAACGTATGAAAAAATGGATGATTTTAGCGGCGGCGGTCGTATTGGCTGCGCCGGTGTTCGCTCAAACCCAGGAGGCTTTCCCGAGTTATATTCAGGTGAACGGACGTTCCCAGATGGAGGTTACGCCGGATGAATTCTATCTGTCGATCGTAATCAACGAGCGCGAGTCGAAGGGAAAAATTACGGTCGAAACCCAGCAGCGGCAGATGATCGACGCCCTGAAGAAGTTGGGCGTCGATGTCGAGAAACAGCTCAAGGTGGCCAATATGTCGAGCGATTTCTACAAGAAGGCCAGCTCGCTGACCACTGCCAAATACCAGTTGCTGCTCCATTCGGCGGCCGAAGTGGGTGACGTGACCGCCGCTCTGGGCGATCTGGGCATCTCGAACGTCGGTATCGTACGCGTGACCCGGTCGGACATCGACTCCCTGAAGGAGCAGGTGCGCCTGGATGCCATCCGCAACGCCAAGTCGTCGGCCGAAGCGCTGGCCGGGGCGATCGGGCAGAAGATCGGAAAATGTTTCTATATCTACGATTCGAATTACGACGTAGCTCCGCAGTATTACGACAATATGATGATGGTGCGTTCGAAGGCGATGATGGCCGACAGCGCCGAAGCGGGTGCGCCCGAAGAGCCTTCGCTCGATTTCAAAACGATCAAGCTGGAGTATAACGTCCAGACCAAGTTCGTCCTCGAATAATCGGGGTTATCGTCGGAAATGAATTGGCAGGCCGAATTTTTGGATAACTCGGAAATTCGGTTTACCTTTGACCACTTTCCCTTTTTTCAAAAGCAAGGAATTATGGAGAACAGATTCAGTTTCGATTACCAGCACTACGACTCTCCGGAGGGGATGCCCGCCGGGGACCGGGAGTTGGTGGAGGAGGCTCGCCGGGCCGTCGCCCGGGCGTACGCTCCCTATTCCAAATTCCGGGTAGGCGCTGCGGCCCGTCTGCGCAGCGGGAAGATTCTCTGCGGCAGCAACCAGGAGAGCGAGGTGTTTCCTGCGGGCATGTGCGCCGAACGGTCGTTGCTGTTCCATGCCGGAGCGTGCCATGCCGACGATCCGATCGAGGCGCTGGCCATCGCTTCGGAGCCGTCCGAGCGGGAGTGCTATCCCTGCGGACAGTGCCGCCAGGTGCTGCTCGATGCGGAGCGTCGCCAGGGGGCGCCGATCCGTATCATCATGTCCGGTGCGGGCGGTGCCACGGTGGTGGATTCGGCCGTGCGGTTGCTTCCTTTCACGTTTCAGTTATAATCTGCTTTGCAGTTACGCTCCGTTTCCGATGTTCGCTCCCGAAGATATTCTGTACGAGGACAACCACCTTTTGATCGTCAATAAACGGTGCGGCGACCTGGTGCAACCCGATCCGTCGGGCGGCGATGCGCTCGAACGGCAGATCAAGGAGTTCATCCGGCGGCGCGATGCCAAGCCCGGCGAGGTGTTCCTCGGCGTGGTGCACCGTATCGACCGTCCCGTGAGCGGAGCCGTCATTTTCGCCAAAACGTCGAAAGCCCTCGCCCGCCTGAACGAGATGATCCGCCGGGGCGAGATCGAAAAGACCTATTGGGCGCTTACGGAGAGCCGTCCCGATCCCGAAGAGGGGGAGTTGTCCCACTATATCCTGCGTAACGAGAAAACCAATCGTTCGCGGGCGCTCGATGCGCCCCGGGGCGATGCAAAACTGGCGAAATTGCGTTACCGCACCCTGGGGGCGAGTACCCGTTATACGCTGGTGGAGGTCGATTTGCTGACGGGGCGCCACCATCAGATCCGGGCGCAGCTCTCGAAGATCGGCTGTCCGATTAAGGGCGACCTGAAATACGGGGCCCGCCGTTCGAATCCCGACGGAGGCATTTCGCTCCATTCGTACCGTGTCGATTTCATCCATCCCGTGCGGCGCGAGCGGATCGTCGTGACAGCGCCCGTGCCGAAAGAAGATAATCTCTGGGCGTTCTTCGCCCGACAATTTTCATTGTTGCCATGCGAATTTTGATTCAACGGGTGCGCCGTGCGTCGGTTTCCATCGGCGGAATCCTCAAATCGGCCATCGGACCGGGGCTGTTGGTTTTCGTCGGTATCGAAGCCGAGGACGGCGAGGAGGATATCGAGCTGTCTCTTATACACATCTGACGCTGCCGACGACTAGTCGTCGGCAGCGTCAGATGTGTATAAGAGACAGGCTTGCGGGTAAACTCACCCGGCTGCGGATTTTCGACGACGAAAACGGGGTGATGAATCTCGACGTGCGGCAGGTCGGCGGCGAAATATTGGTGGTGAGCCAGTTCACGCTGCATGCCTCGACCCGTAAGGGCAACCGTCCGTCCTATATCAAGGCGGCCCCCGAAGCGATTTCCCGACCTTTGTACGAGCGGTTCGCCGCCGGTGTAGGCCGTGCGCTCGGGCGCGAAGTCGCCACCGGGGAGTTCGGAGCCGATATGCAGGTCGAGCTGGTGAACGACGGGCCGGTGACGATCTGGATCGACTCCCGACAACGCGAATGACTTCAGTTGTTTCAAAGATAGTGAAAGATGAGCGCAATCGTGCGGGCTTGCACGCAGAGATTGCCGAATCGCAACCTATCCGAGGCTATGTCAAAGATATAAAAAGTTCGTTATGAAGAAGTATTTTTTGTGTATGGTCGCCTTGCTGTCGCTGGCGATCGTAGCCTGCGAAAGCGACGATACGGCGCCCGCGCCGGCCGTGCGTCCGACTTTCGATCTGATCGACGCGCAGCCCGATGTGACGAGTGCGGTCGTGGCGGCCAACATCGAATCGAAGGGCGAAGTGCCCATCTCCGAAGTCGGCTTCTCCTACCAGGAAGCGGGCGGAGAGTACGTCGATGTGGTTTGTACGAATTTCAAGGACGGTCTGGCCCGGCAGACCCTGACCGGCCTGAAGCCCGACACCGAATATCGTTGGTACTGTTATGCCGTCTTGGGCGGCGAGCGATTCAATGCGTCGCTGTCGAAAACGTTCAGGACCCTCAAGGAGGGGGAGGTGCCTCCGGCTCCGACGCCCCAGTTCGGCAAGCCTTCGGCTTCCGAGGTGCAGGCTACGAGCGCATTGCTCGCGTGCGCTTATCTATACACCGGTGATGCGGCCGATATTGCCGAAGCCGGTTTCGGATACAAGCCTGCGGCATCGGCCCAAACGGGATATACTATGGTAGAGATTACGCCGGACGACTCTTCGTTGTCGGCCCGTCTGGAGGAGCTGACGCCTGAAATGGCTTACGAGTTCTATGCCTATCTGGTAATCGACGGAAAGAATTACACCAGCGAACGGGTCGTTTTCACCACGTTGAAGGAGGGCGAGCAACCGGGAGCTCCGCAGTTCGAAACGCCTTCGTCGTCCGGGGTTTCTCCGACCGGAGCGACGCTTGCCTGCGTTTATGAGTACGAAGGCGACGGCGATGTTGCGGAAGCCGGCTTCGGGTATAAGGCCGGTGCGCAGGAGGAATATACCGAGGTGAAGGCTGCTTCGACGGCTTCGCCCCTGACTTATGAGCTGAACGGACTCGAACCCGAAACGAAATACGATTTTTATGCGTATGTCGTTATCGGCGACGAGCGTTATACGAGCGCCGTCGCGCAGTTCACGACCCTTAAAGCGGGTGAAAATCCCGAGCCGGAGTTCGGTCCCGTCGCTGCGACGGATGTGACCGCTTCGTCGGCCACCCTGACGGGCAGCTTCACCTATGAAGGCGAAGAAACGGTCGGCATCGAAGTAGGATTTGCTTACAAAGCCTCCGGTGAAACGGATTACGCCACGAAAACGGTGACGGCTTCGTCGGGAGATAAGAGTGCGGCCATCACCGGATTGAGCGCCGCGACCACCTATACGTTCCACCTGTACGCCTCGATCGGCGGCAAGCAGTATCGGAGCCAGGAGGGGACTTTCACCACCGAGAGCGGAACAGTCCCCCCCCCGGAAAACGTTTATCGTACCGGCTGGGCCGAGTTGCCGGTGGAGGTGCAGAACAGCGACTACTACTATGCATACCATATTTGTCCCGATTTTTCGGTAAACGGACATCGGGCACGTAATATCTCGATTTGTTACAGTGCAGAGCACCATTGCCCTGTTTGGGTTTCGGGGCCGGTGCACAGTTGTTACAAGGGATCCAACGGAAATAGGAATTACGGTCCGGATCCGGTCATCCCTTCGAGTATTCAGCCTAAAAATAAAACGGTTGAAGGTTCCTACAACAAAGGGCATATGATTGGGAACAATGAACGTTCCAAAACAAGCGGCATGAATAAGCAGGTTTCCTACTATACGAATATGGCTCCGCAGCACAGCAGTACATTCAATACGGGTGGTGGCGCATGGAATAATTTGGAGGATCAGATCGATGGTTATTGGTGTAGGGATACACTCTATACGGTTGTGGGGTGTTATTTCGAAACATGGACCGATTCTTACGGCAACACAGCTCAGCCCAAGCGCACTGGTTTCGGCGGTGTTCAGGCCAGTGTTCCGACCATGTTCTATACTTTGTTGTTGCGTACGAAAAAAGGAAATACGGAAAAGTCGGTGATGGAGTGTTCGCGCGAGGAGTTGCAGTGTGTCGCTTTCGTAATGAGTCATGCGATGCAAAAAGAACACGAACCTGAACGACGCGACATGCGGAGTGTGGCGGAAATCGAGCGATTGACGGGCTTTACCTTCTTCGCCAACGTGCCGAATGCGCCGAAGGATACCTACAATCCGTCGGACTGGGGCTTGTAGCGTTCCGAATGGAAACCCGGGTCTATTCTTGGGGCGACGGCCGACCCTGGCACAGCTACGCGGCGTATTGCCGGCGACATTTCGGCGGTCGGGTGCGTAAGATCGCGGTGGATGCCGGCTTGAGCTGTCCCAACCGGGACGGAACGATCGGATCGGAGGGGTGTACGTTCTGTGATAACAGGGCGTTCACCCCTTCCTACTGTTCGCCCCGGAAGAGCCTGACGCGGCAGATCGACGAGGGAATCGCTTTCCATGCGGCCCGAGGGCGGGACGAAGGGCTTTGTCTGGCCTATTTCCAGCCTTTTTCCAATACGCACGCTCCTGTCACGCGACTTCGGGAGCTTTATGCCGAAGCGTTGGATCATCCCCGGATTTCGGGACTGGTGATCGGCACGCGGCCCGATTGCGTGGACGACGAGAAGTTGGATTTGCTGGCGGAGCTGGCGCGGAAACACTATGTGGCGGTCGAATACGGCGTCGAATCCACCTGCGACGAAACATTGCGGGCCGTCCGTCGCGGCCATGACTTCGCGGCGGCCCGGCAGGCTATTGCGGCGAGCGCCGCACGGGGGTTGCACGTCGGGGCCCATTTCATTCTGGGGCTGCCCGGCGAAGACGACGAAATGCTTCTTCGGCAGGTGGAGCGGATCAATGCCCTGCCGCTCGAAACGGTCAAGTTCCACCAGTTGCAGCTCGTTCGGGGAACGGCCCTTGCCGCCCAATACGACGCCGAGCCCGGCCGCTTCCGCCTGCGTACCTCCGAGGAGTATCTCTCGCTGGTGGTCGAGGTGTTGCGGCGGCTGCGTCCCGATATGGCTGTGGAGCGTATCGCCAGCGAAGTGCCGATGGGGTTTCACCACTTGACGCAGTGGCATTTAACGCGGGTTTCCACCCTCTGGTCCCTGCTCGAAAAAAGATTAACGGCACGGAACGCGTATCAAGGCGAAATTTTTATACCTTTGCGCCGTTAAACCTTAATTGTTCAAGGAAAAATGACTCTGTTGAAGGAAAAAATAACTTTCGGGACGATTATGGGCGTAGTACGGGAATATTTCGTGATGACGATCGGTATTCTCCTCTACACGTTCGCGTGGATCGCCTGTATTCTGCCCGCACACGGTACCGGCGGCGGTGCCACGGGTGCGGCGCTGGTGTTGTGCGGGGCGATCGAAAACCTGTTCAACTTCCAGATCAACATCGGTACGATGGCGTTCATCGTCAATGGTATTCTGCTGCTGTTCGCGGGTTTCATCATCGGTTGGAATTTCGGTATCAAGACGATTTTCTGTATCATCGTGCTTCCTGCGTCGCTGAACTTTTTCCAGGAAACGCTACCCGGCGTGCAGGCGTGGCTGGCGGAACTGGGCGTTATCGCGCCCGATGCGATCAGTCTGTTCGGTAATCTGGAACCGCTGCTGCTGGTCATCATGGGCGGTATGCTGTCCGGTGTGGGTATCTATATGTGTCTTCGCCAGGGCGGTTCGACTGGCGGTACGGATATCGTGGCGCTGCTGATCAACAAGTATCATCCGATCAACTACGGCCGTGTCGTGCTGGTGACCGATTCGCTCATCATCTGCTCGTCGCTGCTGGTGGGCAACGGCATCGAGACGGTGATCTACGGCTTCCTGCTGACGGCGGTATTCGGTCTGAGCACTGATGCGTTGCTGGCGGGCAACCAGCAGTCGAATCAGATTCTGGTCATCAGCCATGAGCACGACCGTATCGCCGCAGAGATCGTCGAGAAGGCGCATCGCGGGGTGACGATGCTCAACGGCATGGGATGGTATACGAAGGAGTCGTCGCAGGTAGTGATGGTCATTTGCCGCAAACGCGAAACGGCCGACATCCTCAAGATCGTCCGCAACCTCGACCCCAAGGCGTTCGTTTCGGTGGCTTCCGTAACGGGTGTTTACGGACAGGGCTTCGGTATCATCGACGGCGGTATGCTCAACGGTATGAAGAAGAATTAGGGAATCTTCTTCGATTTGAAATAATACTCCTCGTCGATCCGGCGGGGAGTATTTGTTTTCCGGGAATAATGCGTAACTTTACCCGAAGAAAAACCGAATAGATTCCGTCGTTTTGCGGTTGCGGCGCGGCTCCGGACGGGCCGGTCGGTTCCGCAGCCTGAAAGCACTCCTTTTCGATCCTGCTACGACCATGCGCTATGCCGACATCGTACTTCCTCTGGCCCAGCCTCTCTACACCTTTGCGGTGGCGGAAGGCGTGACGCTTTGCGAGGGGATGGCCGTAGCTGTGCCTTTCGGCCGATCGAAGATCTACACGGGCATCGTCTGGCGGCTGCACGACCGGCACCCCGATTTCAAGACCGTCAAGACCGTCTCCCGCGTGCTCTACGGTACGCCTCTGCTCGACGAGCGGCAGCGCCGTTTCTGGGAGTGGGTCGCCGATTATTACATGTGCACGCTGGGCGAGGTGATGCGCGTGGCGCTGCCGTCGCTGATGAAGCCGAGCGGACACGGTGAGGAGGAGTTCGCTGCCGACGAGTTCCGGCCCCGCCGGGAGTGGTTCGTGGCCCTGGCCGGCGAAGCGCTCACCGCCGACGGGCTGGCCGCCGCGCTGGAACGTATGGGGCGTCGTGCCCCCCGGCAGCGGGAGGCGCTGGAGGAGTTGGCTGCCTTTGCGCCCGACGGGGCGGAAGTCGCCCGGAGCCGACTCGCCGCCGATCGGACGGCTCTCGCTCTCCTGGCGAAAAAGGGGTTATTGACCTGTATCGAACGGGAGGTCGCACTCGGTCAGGTGACCGGCGGTGCACAGTTCCGTCTGCCGACGCTTTCCGCTGCGCAGCGGAAGGCTGCCGAGGAGATCCGTGCCGCGTTTGCCGATCGCGCGACCGTGCTGCTGCGGGGTGTCACCGGTTCGGGCAAAACGGAAATTTATATGCACTTCGCCGCCGAGGTGCTGGCCCGGGGCGGACAAGTGCTGCTGCTCGTGCCGGAGATCGCTCTCACGGCCCAGTTGGTCGATCGGCTCCGGCGGGTTTTCGGCGAGCGGGTGATCGCCTATCATTCGAAACTCACCGACCGCAAGCGTACGGAGCTTTACCTCCGCCTGCGGGATTCTGCGGGCGGCGAGCTGGTAATCGGGGCCCGTTCGGCGATCTTCCTGCCGCTGCGCCGCCTGGAGCTGGTCGTGGTGGACGAGGAACACGATCCCAGTTACAAACAGACCGACCCGGCGCCCCGCTACCAGGCACGCGACTGCGCCGTGCTGATGACCCGACTGCTGGGGTGCCGTACGCTGCTGGGCAGCGCTACTCCGTCGCTAGAGAGTTATCTAAACGCTGCGACCGGAAAATACGGCAGCGTGGTACTGGCCGAGCGTTACGGACCGTCGCGGATGCCGCAGATCCTCGTGTCCGATACGATCCGTGCCGTGAAACGCGGCGAGCGGCATGCTCATTTCAACAAATTGCTGCTCGACCGCATGGAGGGGACTCTCAGCGGAGGCGGTCAGGCGATGCTTTTCCAGAACCGGCGGGGTTTCGCACCCTATGTCGAGTGCCGGGAGTGCGGCTGGACGGCCCGCTGTCCGGATTGTAATGTGACTCTCACGCTCCACAAGGGAAGCGGTCGTATGGTCTGTCACTATTGCGGTCATACGGAGCCTGTTCCGGCCAAGTGCCCCCATTGCCGGGTGACCGAACCCGTGCCGATGGGCTTCGGGACGGAAAAGGTCGAGGAGGAGATCGCCCGCGTTTTCCCCGAGGCGCGGGTCGCCCGGCTCGACCGCGACAGCGTTACCTCCGAGCGTGCTTTCCGGCAGATCGTCGAGGCCTTCGCCCGGGGCGACGACGATATTCTGGTGGGGACGCAGATGATTACCAAAGGATTCGATTTCGGCGGCGTGGAGCTGGTCGGTGTGCTCAACGCCGACAATCTGCTCAACAATCCCGATTTCCGTTCGGCGGAGCGTGCATTCCAACTGCTGATGCAGGTGGCGGGCCGCGCCGGTCGGCGCGAAAATCCCGGAACGGTCGTGATCCAGACCGCTGAGCCGGGACATCCCGTCTTGCAACAGGTGATTGCGGGCGATTACGAGGCGATGGCTCGTCAGCAGCTCGCCGAGCGGAAAGCGTTCTTCTATCCGCCCTATGCGCGGCTGACGTCGCTCACGCTGCGCCACCGCGATCCCGCCGTATTGCGGCAGGGGATCATGGAGTTGGCCGCACGCCTGCGGGTCCGCTTCGGACGCCGTGTGCTGGGGCCCATGACTCCGCCCGTCGACCGCATCCGCGGCGAATACCTCGCGGGGCTGCTCCTGAAGATCGAGAGCGGCGCCTCGTCGGCCCGGGCCCGCGAACTGCTTGCCGCAGAGCTGAAAACCTTCTCCGAAAACCCGGCTTTCAAAGCCGTCACCGTCGTCGTCAATGTCGATCCTCAGTGATTTCGTGCACGACATCGCGTCGCTGTTGTTTCCGGCCCGCTGTGCGGTCTGCGGCGAGCCGCTTGCGCGCGGTGAACGGACGGTCTGCACGTTCTGCCG
>ENA-OZAN01000550-OZAN01000550.1-human-gut-metagenome-genome-assembly--contig:-NODE-550-length-14024-cov-6.638127_pt1 | contig 14024 bp, 7 predicted proteins | sample MGYA00243305_ERZ653507 | MGnify/ENA primary metagenome ERZ653507 (study PRJEB26926, sample SAMN06164915) | human gut metagenome | biome: ENVO:00009003; feature: ENVO:2100002; material: ENVO:00002003... | reverse complement strand
CGAGATTACTACGCGTCTCGTGGGCTCGGAGATGTGTATAAGAGACAGCGCATAGTTACAGAGAGTAAGTATTTGTGGTTATAGTTATAACTTGCCTGCCCAAAGAAAGAAGCAGTGCGATCTGGAGTCGAAAGTGATGAAGTTGACTCCTGCGGTGTACCGAATCCCATATTATCCCAAGCCTGTCCAGCCTCAAATGCACGTGGGAAATAACGATTCTTTTGGAAGTTCTTCTTATTTTGGCTATGATAAATTTCTTGCCCCAATAACATGGAAAAATTATGCTTATCTTTAATAGAAAAGCCATAAGATGCCGTGTTAGTCCAAATATATTTAAAAGACTGATCTTTCTGAATACTTGCTACAGGCAACGAATTATTTTTTGTACCTTCACCTGTCAAGGCACCCCAAAAACGATATTGATCTTTCCAGTTTAAACTAAGAGTGGCTTCTGTACGAAGCACCAATCCTTTAACAGGCTTCCATTCCAATGAAATAGCATTAGTATAGTTATAAGCATACTTATTCTGTTGATTAATGGCAATATCACTTTTCGGATTAGTATAAGTAAACAATGCTTCTTCATCAGGGTCAGCATAAGAAGGATCTATATATCCGAATTCACGTAATCCGTTAGTGGGTCTATAACGGAGTACATCAATAATACCGCCTGTACCAATATTATCACCTCCAGCTCCTTGATCACGGCGAAACGTAAATTTAGGATTGATATGCAATGTCAAATTTTTAGTTATATCAATAGCTGTCTTGATATTCAAATTGGTACGGCGCACACCCGACCCCATAATAATACCTTTATCTTCGCTTTGAGTAAGAGAAGCAGTGAAGCGCATCTTATCTGTACCTCCACCAATAGTTACATTAGTAGAATAATTGATAGGATTCTCTCCCATTACCTCATCCTGCCAGTCATGAGTAGGCAAAGAATAATACATATCCAAATCTTGCGGATTGCCAAAATTAGCACGGAAAAATTTGGCATTGCTAGAACGGCTACCATTACACGCCGACCATTCATATTGATAACGTGCAAACTCTGCTGAATTCATTAAATCTAATTTTTTAGACAAATGACTAGTAGACAAATGGGCATTGAAACTTACCTGTATTTTTCCAGCTTTGGCCGATTTAGTAGTAACAACCACTACACCATTACCGCCCTTAGCTCCATAGATTGCCGTGATAGAAGCATCTTTCAATACATCAATAGAAGCAATGTCTGTAGGAGGAATATCATTGATGTTATCCACCTGAAAACCATCGACAATGTAAAGAGGATCATTGCTCTGGGTCACAGACGTACCTCCACGAACACGAATGTTAATATCTGCCCCTGGAGCACCATCGACCGTAGTTACTTGCACACCAGCTATTTTTCCCTGCAAAGCCACAGCGGCTGAAGTAACTGGTACAGCAGCAATCTTCACACCAGACACGGAACCTACTGAGCCAGTCAGATCTTTACGAGCTCTGCTACTGTAACCCAGCACTACTACCTCTTCAAGCGCTTGTGAATCATCTTGCAGCGTAATTGTCAGTTCTTTTCCGGTAACCGCATCCACTTCTTGCGTTTCGTAACCTACAAAAGAAATAACAATTCTTTTTCCTTTAGACACGGCCAAAGTAAACTTTCCGTCAAAATCAGTTATGGTTCCGTTGGAAGGATTTCCCTTCTCCACAACGGAAGCTCCAATAACGGCTTCACCTGCCGAATCAAGTACAGTACCTTTTACGGTAATGCTCTGAGCAAACATCATCACCGGTATCAGTAACAGCACTGAAAACAGAAGAAGTCTGCTTTTCACTCCTCTTAATTCATTTGTAAATTTCATAATAAAATATTAAGTTAAACAAAAATTTAAAGTCCATTTTTTCCGTGAATGTGAAATAATATAAATCACTATTGTTATTTATATTCTATTCTAAAAGGAAACAATTATAATTTTTATGAGAATAATAGATACTTATTAAAATAGCACACGCATTCTTATAATTTCCGTGTACGCACACAAAACGAGTGAAAAATATTAGATATACAAATTCCCATGCTAAATAAAGCACATCATCAAATACATTAACAGTAATGTTTTCCATTATAATTTAATGTTAGTATTAGAAAATTGGTTTATTTTTATACTATATACGCCACAAATAAAAATAATATTGTTGACTGAACCTAATTTTTGTATTGAAAAAAATTAGTTCAACCAATAATTACAACATAATGAACAAAAAAGACACATTCATCAATGAAAACACGGAATTACATAAAAAAGCAGTGCTATGGACTTGTCCTCCATAACACTGCCACCTCTATTTATCATAACTGACAAACTCCTACAGCTACAAACCTCACTCCTCCTATTTTATCTCATCCCACTTCGGTGGATTCACCTGCATCAAATGACGGACAAAGAAATCATACCGCTTATGTTCGCCAAAATCTTCCCCCATTGTATGATGCGCTCCGGGAATCACGACCAATTCAAAATCTTTATTCGCCTTTATCAATGCATTGACCACCTGCATGGTAGAGGCAGGATCTACATTATCATCCAGTTCTCCCACCACTAACATCAAAGGACGACTCAACAGATGTGCATTTTCCACATTAGACCCTTCCTTATATTGATCTCCTACCGGATAGCCCAACCAAAGTTCATTCCACCAAATCTTATCCATACGGTTATCATGACAACCACAAGCCGAATAAGCCGCTTTATAGAAATCAGGATAAAGCAAAACTGCATTTGTAGATTCCTGACCACCGGCAGAACAACCGTAAATACCTACCCTGTCCACATCCATATAAGGATATTTCCGTGCAGCCGCCTTAATCCAAGCAATATGGTCCGGCAGACCGGCATCTTTCAAATTCTTATAACATACATTCTCAAAAGCACGCGAACGGAAAGAAGTTCCCATTCCATCGACCATTACGACGATAAAACCAAGTTCGGCCAAGGAAGTCATATTCCAGTCATAAGGACGGAAAGTCTTCGGAACATACTGGTCTCCGGGACCCTGATAAATGTATTCGATAACCGGATATTTCTTGTTCGGGTCAAAGTTGGTGGGGCGGGCAATCAATCCCCACATATCCGTCTTGCCGTCCCGCCCTTTGGCAACAAACACCTCCGGAGCTTTCCAGCCTTCGGCCTCCAAAAGAGTTATATCGGCTGTTTCCAACGGCATCACCACTTTGCCATCCCTGGCACTACGTAACACAGCGACGGGAACCTTGTCCACCATAGAATAAACATCTACCAAATACTTCATATCTCCCGAAAACCAGGCACGGTGCATCCCTTCTTCGGGAGTAAGACAGGTAAGACCTTTGCCATCAAAACCGATGCGGTAATAACGGATGAGATAGGGGTCTTCACCGGCTTCCATACCATTTGCCGAGAAATAGATCTGACGGTTATCCTCATCTACCCGAAGCACTTCGCGTACATACCACTCTCCTTTAGTAATTTGATAATCGGGCTGTGCGGTAATACGGTTGTACATATAAAGATGATTCCAATTGTCACGCTCACTCATCCATATCATCTGCTTGCCGTCTTTTAAGTCATGACGGAAATGACGGGTATAATTCACATATGTATCGCTGGTTTCTTCTACCAACGGGCGCACTTTTCCCGTTTCGGCAGAAAGTTCAAGTACTCTGTACACCTGATGTCCGCGCTGGTTATATTCAAAAGTCACGGCACGGCTGTCGGGATTCCATTCGGGACCATATACTTCATATTGCCGGTCGAACAATTCGGTAGAAGGAATAATGCTTCGTCCGCTTTCCACTTCATAGATGCAGGGCACTTTAAAAGGAAGTTCGTCTCCCGGCTTCGCATACTCCTGTTTGTGAAGCTTGGGCTGAAGCTGGTCAGCCGGAGAAGATTCCACATAATAAACATAGCGCTTTTCCACCGGACGGATCTTGCAGGAAGCCACCTTCTTACTGTCCGGTGACCAGCGGATGTAGGCTGAATAATAATTACCCAGTGTCCCGTCCAAGCTCAGTTGCTTTTCTTTTCCGGTAGCCACCTCCTTTACATAGATATTCTGATTTTTAATAAATGCGATCCATTTACCATCAGGAGACGGAACCGGTGATGCCGTCTTCTCATCATCCACCTCCATCCAATGCTTTTGCCTGATAAGGAGGGGAACCGCACCTTCATTGACCAGCTGATTTTTCCGGGACGCATACATCCAACGTTGATTATTAAACACAAAGCGCAGCGTATCCAATCCCTTACTGACCGACAAATGCCCCAATGCAAGAGCTTCCGGCTTGACCTCTTTTCCGGATGCAGCACCCAACGCCTTTGCCAAACGATGAGAATCAAACAATTCTTTTCTAGCTTTCTTATCCGCATCTACAGATACATACAGGCGGCCGTCCGGCGTATTCCGCACATACCAGAATTGATGCGTACCCTCTATCCATTGCGGATTGACATTGGAATAGAAAACTTTATCCGCACTGAACTTCTCTTTCAATGCATAAGCACGCCGATAATCATCAGCCGTACCTTGAGCGACAGCCATGCCCCCACTAAGGAACATGGCTACCAGCCAACCTAACTTACCAACCTTCATTTTGAATTATTCTATTTCACTTCCCATTCAAACAAACCCGATGAATTATCGGCCGGCTGAACAATCTCCAGTTTTACCGCTTTTGTCTTTACCGGGTCAAAATTGACTGTATTCCCCGTACCTTTTTCCACTCCATACTTATCCGCTCCACTCACCGGTTGCCACTGGCCTTGTGCATCTTTATAGTACATCTTCCAACTTTGCGGTATGCGGCATCCTCCCCAAGGAGCATCATCATACCAATATACGGTAGCACTGGAAACAGTCGCTTCGGACGGGAACTCGTAGGATATCCATTCAGTAGTTCCCTGTTTGGGCCACCAATGGTAATAGGGTACGGAACGGTCATTCTCATCTTTCGGCACCAGACGGTCATTAATGGCGGAGATGGATTTCACCTTATGCGAAGCATCCACTTTGCTTTCCGATGCCAGCGTAGCAGGCATAGTCGGACGGGAAGCACTTAATTCCTGAGGCAACCACACTGCCATAGCACCTGCACCGCGGTGTGCCCAAGCATAGTAAGGGATCAACGTCAGCTTTACATCAGTAGCCGTCAGACGACCTCTGTCGTCATAGCCCAGAATCTGCGCATCCGTCTTCAACTGGTTAATGCCATAGAGCAAATCCGGTTTTTCAACCACCTCGAATTGAGGAGTGCGGTTCATAAACACGCTCAGCACATCAAAATCATTATCCGGCCATTCCGCACAATAAACGATCGGGCCACGCTCCACGGCTATACGTCCACGATCTGCCTCCACTTTATTATTGGCTTTCACCGTACGAGGCTCCATATCGAAATGAACGGCTACTTTATCTCCTTTTTTCCAACGGCGGTCTATGCAGAAATAACCGTCCTTCAGTTCACTCTGTACCGGTTCTCCATTTACTTTCACTGTATAGCTCAAACGCTTTCCATCCGAATAAGTGTACAGGTCACTGGGAACTACCTGATTACGCACCCATCCCGGAATACGGATTTTCATTGTAAACTGTCCGGCATTGTTCTTGTTGACACCGATAGTGACATCACCGTTCCAAGGATAATGAGTAGCCTGCTCCAAAGAAACAGCCTTGCCCTCTACCTTCAAGTTCGAAGTATTGGACATGAACAGATTAACATACACGTCCTTACCTTTCACCGCATACACATATCCCGGCAAGGAAGGAATGAAACGACAGATATTGGACGGACAACAGGCACAGCCGAACCAAGGCTGGCGCTGGTGCTGCCCGATGCTTTCCAACGGATTAGGATAGAAGAACCCGCCACCATCCAGGGACACGCCCGAAATAAGACCATTATATAAAGTACGTTCCAGCACATCATAATATTTTGCCTCACCATGAAGCAGGAACAAGCGGTAGTTGACATACACATTACCGATAGCCGCGCAAGTCTCGCAATAAGCTGACATATTGGGCAGTTCATAGTTCTTGCCAAAAGCCTCCCCATTGCTGGTGGCGCCGATGCCGCCGGTAATATAATATTTCTTGCCCACAATGTTGTCCCAAATACGGTCTATGGCATGGATATAAGCCGTATCCCCTGTCAGTGCGGCCACATCTGCCATGCCTGCATACATATAAGCGGCACGGACAGCATGTCCCACGGCCTCATCCTGCTCCACTACCGGCTTGTGCGCCTGACTGTATTCATCCGTACGGGTAGTATGTCCGCGCTGGTCCAAAAAGAATTTGGCTTGATCCAAATATTTCTGTTGCCCTGTTACCAAGCACAGTTTGGCAAGGGCCATTTCGGCAATCTGATGTCCCGGCACACGGATTTGTTGCCCTTCGCCCGTACCTATCTCCCGGCATACACAGTCGGCATAACGGATAGCGATATCAAGGAAATTACGTTTTCCGGTAGCCTGGTAATGCGCAATAGCACCTTCTACCATGTGTCCCAAATTATAAAACTCATGACTCAGTTCCTCCACCTTCTCCCACCGTTTGCTTCCTGCCCACTCATGCGGATGTTTGGGATTCATGGTACGCGAAGTATAGAGATAACCATCCGGTTCCTGTGCCGCAGCGACAATAACCAGCACACTATCAATATACTTAGCCAGTTTTTTGTCCGGATAGGTCTGTAACAGATAACTGGCACCTTCTATCGTTTTGTACACATCAGTATCGTCAAAAGCCAGACCGCCTACTTTAATGGTATCACTGGGATGGGCGGCATTGACAAAGTTAGTATAACGTCCTGTTTCCTCACATTTACTGAACGCCAGAGGAATCGTTACTTCACGGCTGGCATTCAGCCGTTGCCCCCAGAATGAATCGGTTACTTTCACCGAAGTGAAAGGTACGGGGTCGATAGGATAGCCGTGCGACTGATTTTTTACTTGCGCTGTTCCGCCTGCTACGGTAGCAGTCAACAGAGCAGTGACTAAAAGTTTCTTCATGGTTCTATCATTTAATTGTTTATCATAGTTTTTGCAAAAATACATATTCCGGTCATAGGAAAAGGGTGAATCACTCTTTCAATGGTAGATATTCATCCCATAATTTCAATGAGTGCAGATAACCGGTAAAGGGCCAGTCTCCTTCGGCATTGCGTCCCAATGTGATGAATTGTGACGGTTTCACCAGCAACTGGATATCTTTCTCACTGACTAATTTTCCATTGATATAAACCTGTTCCATCCGCCCATCAAAGCAGATATAGATGTGCTGCCACTTTCCTGCCAATTCCTTCATGTCCTTATATCCTGCATCTTCATACCAGCCATAGTGATTGATTACTCCACAACGAGGCTCCGTGCCGTTGACCAACATGATTTTCTCCAATTCATCATGCGAGGTAGTAAAATCGGCCACACATTCATTTTCACTAATGGAATCATTCAGTACCCACGCCTCCAAGGTATAAGGAGCATTATCCTGCAAAGTGGCAGGAAGCATAAAACTGGAAGTATAGACCTGAGTACCCTCAAAATGAAATGCCTTTTTCCCTTTCACTTCTTTCACAACGAGAGGTAATTTCCGGGCTTCAAAATACCCTTTTACTCCTCGGTTTTCCAGATAAGGAACCGTATCGTTCACTACAAAATCATCGGCAGAAAGACTGACCACCAGCCCATGTTTCTGCTGATCAGCTACAGGCAGACGCACGATATCCGTTTCCGCATCGTATGCCTTTTCCGCCGCTTCCTGTTTCCAATTGTAGTAACGGAAATTGGTAATGACCAAAGGTTCGGTGGAACTATGCAGCGTAATCGCTCCTGATGAAAGACACGACCCCGCTTCATAACTCTGCCATTTACCTGACCTGTAAACCAACCCACTAACGGTATGCTCTTTGGACGAGGAGAGTAACGGATGACTATACTCCAATGTAGTTCCCGGTTCCAGTACCAACGCATCACGCCCACCGATGCGCTGTATGCGTGCCGAACCTTCCTTCAAAGTAAAAGCCCCTCCCAGCATCCCTTCATTGTTCTGCCATTCACGACCATTCCAATCGGCGGCGGTAAGTCCCAGCCATTGTTGCGGAGCCGATGCTTCCACACCCTCAAAGATTTTCAAGTTCCAGACCGCCCCGCCAAATCCGTTCTTCTGTCCTCCGGTAAAGGTAAGGCGGACATAACGAGCCTTCACCTTGCCAAAATCGACCATCGGGCTGCCTGCCAGACGATTATTCCGCTTATCAGCGAAAACAGACCAATGCTTGCCATCGACAGAAGTTTCAATTAAATATTGATAAAATTGTGTGCCATACTCAAATTGAGTCCAGATAGTTTGTATCTGCCGGGCAACACCCAAATCCATTTCTATCCACTCCTGTCCCATTCCACGAGGACGCCATAAAGTTCCGTTATTATCATCTACAGCATATTCGGGACGGAAATCGGCATCATAAAAAGAAGAAGCCCTCACCTTAGCACCCAATGCCAGATTTTTTGATTTCACTACAGAAGATGCCAATGCACCTATTCCGTCATGAGTGGGAATAAGGGGTTTAATACTTCCATCTTCGGCAAACTCCATACGGTCCACACAAAGCTGACGATGAAATCCGCGGTTGGAATGCGGATTATCATGACGGTGATAGACCATATAATATTCATTGCCTTCTTTCAAAACGCTATGATGTCCCGGCCCATGAATTGTTCCGTCGGTATTGGTTTCAAGAATACATCCCCGATAGGTGTACGGCCCCATAGGCTTGTCCGAAGTGGCATACTGCACCCGATAGGTGTGGTCGTGACAGGAACCCGAAGAATACATAAAATAATAGATCCCCTTTCGTTTCATCACAAAGGGCGCTTCAAAAAAATCCGTGGCTTCCGTATTTGGAATCAGACGCGTTTCAGTAAAACTCTTCATATCGGAAGCCAGTTTTCCGGCTCCGCAACCGAAACCTTTATAAATTCCCCAAGTCCCCCAATACAAATATACAGAACCATCATCATCCACAAAGGTCTGCCCGTCCAATGTAATGGCATTCGTCACAAAACGGTCGGGTACAAGAACAGCCTCACTTTCGCCCAATATATTTTTCCAAGGACCACGCGGCGTTTCACTGACCCCGCAATGAATCATACAGGGCTGACAATAAAAATAATAATAATTCCCATCCGTATGTTTCATCACATCGGGAGCCCATATCCAATGACTGTCCGGCCAGTTCATGGGCATTAACGTCCAGTTTACAAAATCCTTGCTGGTCCACACCTGTGCAGGACCGAAACCGGCCCCACTGCCATCCGTAGTGGCATACATATAATACGTATCGCCAAACTTCTTCACCGTGGGATCGGCAAAATATCCGGGAATAATGGGATTCCCCGTACCCGAAGCATTAAAAGGCTTCTGAGCAAAACCTGTAGCAGCTCCCAACAATAAGGAAGCAACAACCAATCGTATCTTATTCATCTCTATATAGCAAAATTCTATTTGTCCCTGCGACGCTTATTCATGCACCACATTATGAATGGGAATTTCTATCTCATAAAAATATTCCTGCAACAACCGGTACATATCCGGATCATACGTCTTCAGTTTCGTGCGGCGGTTCACCCAGTTATGAACTCCGTTTGCAGGTTCGGCATAGCGGTTACAGTTAAAGAAAGACTGTACGCACTCGGCAAAGTATTCCTCTTTATTGCTCACTGCATACGTCTTTTCCCACAGCCCTTTCCGGATTGCATTCTGACGAAGTGCCTCCAAACGCTCATTAAAGTCTGGCTCCACTCCCACTATACCTACCGTATGAATAAGGTGAGCGAACTCATGAATCAGGATATTCTCACCTACATATTTATCCTGCGGCAATGCCAGCAGATTCTCTTCTCCGCAACTGGATGAAAATTCATCTTCCGGTGCTCCGCCAAAACCACGGGCACGCCAGTTCCAATATTTAATGCTGTCCTCACAATTGCAGATATGGGCAAACTCCGGCAAATCGCAAGTTTCCTCATCCTTACCGATAACCATGACGTGGCAACCTTTCTTCACCATGTGCGCCTTCACATCCGGACGTTTTGCCAACATCAAACTGATGATATCACAGGCTTTCAATAAGGCCTCATCGCTCACCTTCCCGGAAGAGGTGACATACAGACCTTCTGTTTCTATGTATTTCTGATAGAAAGAAGGAATATTTTTCCCTTCAGGGATACTGGTAACCTGTCCGTGAACAGGGCAAAGCTCCAACTTCATGGCAAATCCGCCTCCCGATGCCAGATGCAAAGTCAACCGGCTGTCCTTATCAATCCGGATGGTTTCCTTGCGATAGTCCTCGGCCTGCTTATTGGCATTCACACCGTCTTTAAACAAAACAGCCGTATAAGACATTCCTTCGGGAAGGAAAGAGAAATCGAGCTGCACATCACGTTCATCCCAATTGGTCATACCGCCGATATACCAGTTCACATCCTTCTTACGCACCGTTACAATATATTTTCCCAACTCGCCCGAAGCAATAAAAGTAGAATCCACCTCCACAGGCAGAGAAGCTATGAAATCCACACATTCCTGCTCATTCAGATAGTTGGTAGGCGCATCACACAACATGGTAAAAGGAGAATCGTGTACAATATAGGCAGCCAGCTGATGACACCGGGTTCCCATGCTGGCCGGTGTGTAATACATGGCGCGCCAATCTGCCTTCGTGGCATTGCGCATAGCTCCCGGCGTATAATCCACCGGTCCCGCCATCATACGGATATAGGGGAAAGTAACATCATAAAGAGGCATATTATTCTTGATATCCGTCCATTTCACCTCTTCCATGCCGAACACGCTTTCAAAATTGATAATATGGGGGTAGGTACGGTTGATACCTGTCGGTTTGTAAATGCCGTGCAGATCAAGGGTTAATTTATACCGGGCCGTCATCTCAGCGATGCGATACACCATTTCGACGGCAGTCTGATCATCACGATCCAGGAAATCCACCTTAAAACCTTTGATTCCCATATCCGCATATTTCTTACAAGCTGCTTCCAATTGGCTGTCGAGTACATTAAACACCGTCCAAAGCACTATTTCCACCCCTTTGGATTTGCCGTATGCTATCAGCTCCGTCAAATCAAGTTCGGGAATAACGGTCAGCATATCCCCGCTCTTCGGATCATACCATCCTTCATCCAACACAATAAACTCCAATCCGTTCCGGCTGGCGAAATCGATATAATATTTATACGTATCCATGTTGATACCGGCTTTAAACGGCACTCCTTTCAGATTCCAGTCATTCCACCAATCCCATGCCACTTTGCCTGTCTTTATCCATGAGGTATCACCGATACGGTTGGGAGAAGCCAGAGCATAGACCAGGTTGTTGACCGGCATATCCGTATCCTTCTCCGTAATGGCCAACACACGCCACGGATAGGAACGGGAGCCACGGCTACGGGATATAAAATCGGTAGTTTCAGTTACATATTCCTGCTTCCGCCAAGGATAAAAGTCTGTTTTAGCCGGATAAGGAGCAAAGACACCTTTCAATCCATACTTTCCCTGCTGTGACTGCACAAACATGCCCGGATAAGCTTCGAGGTCGGACTCCAACAGGGTCAGTTTTACGCTGCCGCAATCCACGGTAACCGGAAGAAAAGCCAGTTTAGGCTGTGCTTTTGACAGAGGAATGATGTCATATACATTCTGATAAGCCATCGCCATCGGTTTTTTATCATTGGTGGTATAAGGAAGATAAGCCGTATAATCTTCCTTAAAATTAAACTCGGCCTGTTCCTCCTTTATAATGATATCCGAAGATTGTGTGGTATAGAATCGATAGGCGACTCCCTCATTGTATGCACGGAAGATGATTCCGAACCCGCCTTTCAGCTTCAAGTCGAGTTCGTTGCCTGTTGCAACGAACTCCTTGAAACGGTAAAAAGGTGATTCTATGTTATCCTTTATCTTTCTCCTTCTTTCCCCTGTGATACGGGGAGTTTTACCTACTATAGTTCCGTTTTCCAGAACCAAACCTATATTAGAGTGTGAGAGAATTGTATCATTTCCATGCATCACTTGGTAGGCCAGTTCGTTTCCGGCGCTGATTTCCACTTTCAATGTTCCATCGGGTGAAGAGAGTACATATTTCTTTTCCTTGGCTGCAAATGAAGCATTTCCAATCAATAAAAGCAAAGATAAAATTGCAAGATAGAGTTTCTTGTTGTTTTTCATAATCTATCGGTTGTATACATTGTTCACTTGCAAAGTAAAATAAAAAAATTACAAGAAAGGGAATATATAATATAATGTAATGGCAGAATCGTCCAATAAATCTCATTTTATGGATTTGACAGTTAGGCGGTTGTACTATTCTTCCATTCGTTTAGACTATTTTTTTATCGGGTGGAAGAGCGAATAGGAATACCTATTTTCAGTGTCTACCCTAAATATCCGGTACCATATTATCCAAAGTCCTCCTGACTTAATACTATTAATGGAACCTGTTCCAATGAAGAACAGATTCCATTGTTTACCAAGTATATTATTCCATTGTTCCCGAGACAATAAATTCAACATATCGGCTATGATCCTCTATCATCGCATATACAAAATGCGCCTTTATAGTGGTTCCTGAGGCAATATTAACATAGCGTCCCACAAAAACACTTCCTTCACCAGATTCAATAAAGTAGACACAATTATCTCCATACGATGAAACATTCGATTTTCCGTCAAACCAATAACCAAGACCATTGGCTGTATACTCGCTAGTTTCATCCCAAGTCCCGTCTTCCTTAACGGGGTACATAGCAATTGTAGGAGTTATGGAAGAGTCACCTCTAGCATCTCCGCTGTTCTTTACTTGTTTTGAAAATTCGTCTACGGATAATCCGATACATGGTTCTATAGCATCGGCATAATCTGCAAAGTTGATTGAAAATCCCGCATAATCTCCTGCTGCCAATGTACCACTTATTACAATTTTAGAGGGGTCAGTAACAGTTACATCAAAAGAAAAACGAATATAATCATCAAAGTCGGCACCATTGTTTATAGCAAATCCGACATTAATCGACATAATTGTACCTACAGAAGCGGTTTCGAGCACATTAAGAACCAGCTCCTTCTTTGTTGCATCCAACTCAATACTAGCTATACCAGAAGCTGCATCACAAACACCGCCTGCCGTATTATAGTACCAACCGTTGGTACCCTTGGTAGGAGCTGTTCTATTCCAACAGTTTTTCGATATATTGATAGGATAAAACACCACACTCCCATTAGACAATGCAGCCAACGTCTCATCTACCGTCATTCCCAAATACGTATGAAACTTTTCTGCATAATCAGTCAGTTTAACCGTCTTCGCTTCCAAACGGCTGATGGGAAACTCTGCTTTGGTAGAAACCACAGCATCCGCATTCGTCTTCAGATAGGGGTTTTCATTCTCCCCGTACACATGCTTGCTGGTAGCATCCTCCGGATCCGTACTGCATGCAGCCAGTGACAGAGTGAAACAAGCAATTAAAGCATATATAAAATTCTTTTTCATCGTACTATTCTTTTTATTAATCTGTTATCATTATAGTTATTACTGTAGTAGCATTAGGATCCAATGGTATTACATCTTGAAACGTATCTATTGAACTAATTTTTACAATTTTATCATATCCTAAACTATTAGTTATATGCAAGCTACGATAGTGTACTCCTGATTCAAAAGGTCCAGATATTCGAAAAGATAACATTACTAAATTGGGACCGATAATAACAGGGGTTTCTACTATTGAGTTTATCCCATTATAATTAGAGATGATGCCTCTCACTGGAGATGATACCTCTATTGTCACCGGAGTTTGATGAGAGCCTAAAGTTTTTATCATTGAAACCCTGACCAAATGTGGATATGAAGAATTTATTTTATTTTCCAAATTCCCTGCATAAACACTGTCTCTTATACACATCTGACGCTGCCGACG
>ENA-OZAN01000537-OZAN01000537.1-human-gut-metagenome-genome-assembly--contig:-NODE-537-length-14303-cov-4.941395_pt1 | contig 14303 bp, 9 predicted proteins | sample MGYA00243305_ERZ653507 | MGnify/ENA primary metagenome ERZ653507 (study PRJEB26926, sample SAMN06164915) | human gut metagenome | biome: ENVO:00009003; feature: ENVO:2100002; material: ENVO:00002003... | reverse complement strand
TACTACGCGTCTCGTGGGCTCGGAGATGTGTATAAGAGACAGTCGTTGTGGAAGGGGCACCTGCACATGCCGCCATGCTTCACCTGCAGGCCGTAGCTTTCTGCCGCCTGTCTGGTTGTGACACTGTCCTTCACGGCTTCAAACAGATTCATCGCTCGGCCTCCTGCTTCTTCGTTTTCTCAGGCGCAGGCCGATCCATGTTCAGCTTCGCATCCAGCTCCGCCAGCCGGGCACTCTTGGTACGCAGCTCATCCTCCTGCGGGAAGGGCTTACCCAATTCACTGCGGGCAGTCGCCATCTGCTGATTCAGATCGGTCAGCCTGTTCTGCACGCCTTCGATCCGTTTCGGGATGCCGGCCAGCGCGTTGTCGATGCGGGTAATGATGCCGCGGGGATCAGTGCCCAGCTCCACCTGGTGGGACATGGCCCCCTTCAGGGTCAGCATGTACTGATTCGTGAAGGGGTTGTACATCAGGGACATGTCGAAACCGCGGTATGTGCCGATGGGCTTGTCCTTCTCATCGTGCACATGCTTGCACTGCGTGAGGATTTCCTCGCCGGCGGTCTTGGTCTCCGTGTATCCGGCACCATAGATGGTCATGCCGATGAAATCCTGCTCCGGCAGCGGATGCGCTTCAACCGTTGCTTGATCCTGCTCCAGCCCGCGCAGGAAACCCTGATTCCGCTCAATCTCCTGCGGGAAGTGCTTCAGCAGCCGGTCTTCCAGCCGGTACTGCTGGCTCTGGTGATCCGCCTTCATCAGGCGAAGGCGGGCTACATCCACATCCAGGTCCATCTTTTCCTTGATGGCAGGATCACCGGCGCAGAGCGCCTTGATCTCCGCATAGGACAGGGCGGCTTCGTCAATATCCTCACAGGAGCGTACCGGACTTTTGCTGGCCATGATCTGGGAGATGAATTTCTGCTTGTTCTCAACAGTTTGCCAGAGGTACGCATCAAACGTTGCCTCTGTGACATAGCGGAAAATGGATACCTCCGGATTCATATTGCCCTGACGCACAATGCGCCCAGCCCGCTGTTCCAAATCGCCGGGGCGCCACGGACAGTCGAGATCATGCAGCGCAATCAGCCTGTCCTATAGTGATAGGTAATCCTTTGGCGAACTCACCTCCGGATTTTCCCCCACTCCAAACCGTGCATGAGCGTTTCCACTCACACGGCTTTCCATCATCTACAAATTGTTATTCTAATCAGCAGCAGGTGTTTTGCTGCTCTAACGTAATTGCCTCGGTTCCAGCTAACTTTCTGAGCTTATTCAGCTTATCAAGCTGCTGTTTGTTTAGCTGTACAGTCTGCATGATTGCAGAAATAGTACCTTTTTGCGTTGCGTGAATCAGTCTGTGAATCCGTTCATGCAGAATAATCAGGTTCGCGTAATTGTCCCCACCGCCCAGCGACTTAGGCTTTTTGTGGTGGCAATGGATTTCTTCAAGGGACAGCTGCTTTTTCGTAATGGCACATTTTCCTTGCTGCGCCACATAGAGGGATATACGGTTATCGTTATACTCCACTGTGGCGCTCGTAATGGGGTTTTTCATGAGACTGTGCAGGATTGACATGTCTACACACTCCAGATTCTTGTGTATTTCCGCTCGTCCAGCAGCGGTGTATTTATTCACCGACTTCTTTTTATGAATTGGCGGATGGTGCTGAATATAACCAATTGGAAGCAGGATGTTCTTGCCGATAAAGCGTATTTCCCTGCTCCTTGCATACCGTTTGGCATATTCAGGAATTGTTTGATTGCTTCGTCGCCTTACTCGCTCTTGCAGCCTGTTTTTTATAGAAATCTTAATTTCAAATGCTAATCGCTGTATGTCCGGGGACGCAGCAGTTGCCATGCGGTAGTAGTTGTGGATACCCATGACAAAACTGTTGTAGTCGCTTACAGCCTTGAATTCTTCCATTTCACCGGATGAGTGCTGGATTGCCTTGACTTTCTTTTTCGCAGTCTCCTTTATCCTGTCCAATGCTTTGGGTGCAATATGTGATATGACCACATATTGATTTCTCTTGCCTTTATGAACCTTGATTCTGAATCCCAGAAAATCGGAATATGCATGTTTCAGATTCACAATCTTGGACTTTTCCGGGCTGATGTCCAGCCCCAGGCGCTCTTTCAGCCATGCTCTTGTCGCTTCAAACAGCTTCACCGCATCGCTGTGCTTTCTGCAAAAGATTTTGAAATCATCAGCATATCTAACGATATAGCACTCTTTCAGATTGGTTTTTCTGAGCTCCCTATACTTTTTCGATTGGTCTTTGGTGCCGTTTTCATGAATTTTTCCGCTGTATTCATGTCTTGTAGGCATTCCAACCCATTGACTGGTAATCCACCAGTCCAGTTCATTCAGAACAATGTTGGATAACAGCGGGGAAAGGATTCCACCCTGCGGTGTCCCTTTTTCAGGAAAACCGATACCAGCGACCTCTGCTTTCAGCATAGCGGATATGATGCTCAGCAGCTTTTTGTCATGGATTCCCATTGCCCAGATTTGGCGCAGCAGCTTTCCATGATTTACATTGTCAAAGAAGCCCTTGATATCAATGTCAATTACAATATGAAGGTTGCTTTTCTGCATATGTTTTTCCGCCTGTGCCAGCGCATTTTCAACGCCCCTGTTGGGACGGAAGCCATTGCTTGTTTCACAAAATTTTGCTTCACAAATTGGCTCCATCACTTGCAGGACACATTGCTGTATCAATCTGTCCATGATGGTGGGAATCCCAAGTGGTCTGGTTTTGCCATTACCCTTGGGAATCTCTTTTCGTCTGACAGACTGGGGCTGATACCAGTTGAATTTTTGCTGTACAAAACCAATCAGTTCCGGCTCACTCATTTTTGCAAGGTCTGCGATGGTTTTCCCATCCGTACCGGGCGTTCTGCTTCCAGCATTCTTTTTTAGATTTCTATAAGCTAACCTGATATTTTCTTCAGCCGTGATGATGCTGATAAGATTCTTAAATTCACATTTCGCAAGACTATTTTCATACAGTTCGTCGAATACTGACTGCATATCATAATATTCGTTGTTCCTCAGCTTTTGGCGTTTGAGCAGTTTTCGTCCTGTCAAAGTCGGCTTTCGCCTTTTTTAGTCTTACTCGAACCTTTGATATATTGCTTTTTAGAATATTTGTTTTGCAAATGACTGGCGGCTATTCTTCCGCCCCTGTTACGGGAGCTTCATCAGTCTTGCCGCCGCTCTCAGTCGGGATAAAGGTTACTTGTTTCACTGCTCGATTTTTCGTAACCACCGCTTCATCGTGTGCAGACACTCAGCGTTCCGACCTTTCCTCGTTCCGATATTCCTATCTGTGCATAATCCCCTTAGGCTGTCCTATGAGCCTGTGCGCTTGGAAGTGCCTGTAACACTCCAAGGTTTTTCATAACGTCCATTTTTACTCAACCTCACGCACGCCGTACATTTACGACGATGACATTTCTGCCATATCACGCTATAGACCCTAACACTCGGACTTCGTCGGTCATGGATGACATCCTCACCATAGGGATTTTATAGACCTCCGGCGTATCATCTGCATATCCCACCTCTGGGACACTTTCCACAGCACATGACTGCCTGTTGGGGCAGATTTCCGCCGACTTCAGCGGGCTTTGCACGGCTCAATTTCTACAAATTTTGCCGCACACCGCAGTATCAAGGCAGGCGTTTCAGGGCGTTGCCCCCTCATTCCACCTGTTGGAATATCAGTTCTTCAAATCAATTTTCAAGCTCCTTTCAATCTTGCAGAATTTTGACTTGAGCGTAACCTTTTCAGTTACAAACGAGTCGCACGCACGTTCGTGCCTGCGCCCATCTTCTGTGTCGAACCTAACAACACCCGCACCTGCCCAGTACGGACTTTGGCAAACAGATCCTTCTTTTTTGCCTCGGTATCAGCATCATGGATAAATGCGATTTCTTCCTCCGGTACACCGGACTGGATAAGTTTGGTGCGGATGTCCTCATAGACATTAAAGGTTCCATCGTTTTTCGGTGTGCTGAGGTCGCAGAACAGCAGCTGGGTCAGCTTGTCCGACTGTCCTTCTTCATAAATACGAAGCACATTCCGCACACAGGCATTGAGCTTACTGTTGGGGTCATCCGGCAGGAGCGGATTCATCAGCCGCTGATCCAGCCCCAGCTTTCTGCCATCCGATGTGATTTTTAGCATGTTATCGACCGACGGGTCTACCACGCCGGAATGCACAGCCGCTGCCCGTTCCGAAAGCTCCGCCACCATCGCCTGCTGATGCTCCGAAGGCTGCACCACCACAGTTTCAAACTTTGCCTCCGGCACCGGCAGATGCAGCTGATCGGAAGTCTTGATATCTGCCACTTCCTTGAACATATTCATCAGCTCCGGCAGGTTGAAGAATTTTGCAAATCTTGTTCTTGCCCGGTATCCGGTTCCTTCTGGTGCCAGCTCAATGGCCGTGGTGGTCTCACCAAAGGTAGAAGCCCAGCTGTCGAAATGGGTCAGCCCTTTCTGCTGCAACGTGCCGTACTGGAGATACCGCATCATGGTGTAAAGCTCCGTCATGCTGTTGCTGACCGGGGTGCCGGTCGCAAAAATGATGCCGCGCCCGCCTGTCAGCTCGTCCATATATTGGCACTTCATAAACATATCCGAAGATTTCTGCGCTTCCGATGTGGATAAGCCTGCGACATTGCGCATTTTTGTGTAGAGGAACAGGTTCTTGAATGCGTGCGCCTCGTCTACGAACAGTCGGTCTACGCCCAGCTGCTCAAAGGTAATCACATCGTCCTTTCGCTCAGTTGCCCGGAGTTTCTCCAATCTCGCCTCCAATCCTTTCCGGGTCTTTTCCATCTGTTTGATGGAGAAACGTTCGCCATTCTGGGATTTCATCTCAGCAATGGCATTTTCTATTTCATCAATCTGGGCAGTCAAAATCCGTTCTTGCCGTTCTGCGGACACTGGGATTTTCTCAAACTGGGAATGCCCGATGATGACCGCATCGTAATCGCCCGTGGCAATTCGTGCGCAGAACTTCTTTCTGCGGGCAGTCTCAAAGTCCTTTTTGCTTGCCACCAGCAGTTTAGCACTCGGATACAGGCGCAGGAACTCGTTTGCCCACTGAAGAGTCAAATGATTCGGAACGACAAACATGGATTTCTGGCACAGTCCCAGCCGTTTTGCCTCCATAGCAGAAGCTGCCATCTCGAAGGTCTTGCCGGCACCAACTTCGTGGGCCAGCAGCGTATTGCCTCCGTACAGCACATGAGCAATGGCATTCTGCTGATGTTCCCGCAGCCGGATTTCCGGATTCATGCCGCCAAAGCGGATATGGGAGCCATCGTACTCACGGGGACGAGTACTGTTGAACAGTTCGTTATACTTTTCCACCAGTTCCGCACGACGATAAGGGTCTTTCCACACCCAGTTCTGGAACGCATCCTTAATGGCCTGCTGTTTCTGCTGGGCGAGGGTGGTCTCCTTTTTGTTCAGAACCCGCTTCTGCTTGCCGTCTGCATCCTCCACCGTATCGTAGATACGGATATCCCGCAGATTCAGAGTATCCTCCAGAATCCGGTAGGCGTTGGCACGGCTGGTACCGTAGGTCATATAGGCATGGACATCATTCCGGCTCGGTGTACTCTTACCGGTGATCTGCCACTCTGCCGTCATGGGAGAGAATTTCACTTCAATGTTCCGGCGCAGATAAAACGGCGGTTCAAAGGTTTCTTCCATGAACTGCTGGATATAATCCCGATGGACCCATGTGGCACCAAGGCGCACATCAATCTCCGACGCATCCAGGTCTTTCGGCTGTGCTTTCTTCAAATATTCCGTGTTCACCGCAAATGCAGGGTCAGAAGCCACAGCCAGTTCTGCCACGCGGAGCTTTTCCCGGACATTGCCTGACAGATATTCGTCAGCTGTTACCCAGCCAGTTTCCTCACCGCCCTGCGTCATCGGGTCTTTGAAAATGACACCATGCAGTTCCTGCTGGATTTTTTCATATTCTCCCGGTGTGCCTAAAAGCTCCGACATATAGGCTAAATCCACTCTGCCGCGCTCTCCGATGGAGATTGCCAGAGCTTCCGCCGGAGTATCTACGCTGGTAACAGCCCGTTCCGGTCGAATCGTCCGTTTGGTGAACATATCCGCCTTGGATTCCAGCCTTCCGTTTTCGTCCACATTTTCCAGAGAGCAAAGCAGATAATAAGACGAATCTTCCGAAAAAGCCTGCGCATTTGCACGGGAGTTGATAAGCCCGTATTGATCGGCGAATCGGTCATAGGCTACATTCAGTTCCCGCTGTTTCTGGGCAATCGCGTCCTCCTGGTAATCGTTCAGCTGGTAGTCAATCAGTTCCTGCACAATGGTGCGAAGCTCCACCATGCCCTTAATTCTGCCGGTGGCTGTCGCAGAAAGGTCAGCCTTTCGCATGATGCTGTTCTCACGGAAGTAGACATCCCCATCCACCACTGCATAGGAGAAATTCTTTACATTGGGGTCTGCCGGAATGGTTTCGCCCTGCAAGGACAGTTCTTCCTCCGGTGCCAGCTCCTGCGCTTCATAGTGCCCGCCGATGTGCTGCACAGCCTCATGCAGCTGGTCTCCCAGATCCGCACCTGGAATCGGAATGACCGTACATTCTTCCTTGCCGTACTGGGTACTCTCCGTTGTAATCTCACCCAGCACCATTTCCGGGTGGTCAACAAAGTAACTGTTAAGGGTAATACCCTCCGATGTCAGCCCCAGATGCACCCAATCCGGTTCGATATCAATGGGATGGTCTCTCTTTTGCAGGAAAATGATATCCGACACTACATCTGTACCGGCATTGGCACGGAATGCGTTATTGGGAAGTCGGATGGCTCCCAGCAGTTCTGCCCGCTGCGCCAGATACTTTCGTGCATCTGGATTCTTGGAATCCATCGTATAGCGGCTGGTAACAAAGGCCACGATGCCACCGGGACGAACCTGATCCAATGCCTTGGCAAAGAAATAGTTGTGGATAGAAAAACCGAGCTTATCATAGGGTTTATCGCTGACACGGTAGTTGCCAAATGGCACATTGCCCACAGCCAGATCATAGAAATCGCGGCGGTCGGTGGTTTCAAAACCTGCCACCTTGATTTCTGCCTGCGGATACAGCTTCTGCGCAATACGCCCTGTGATGGAATCCAGTTCCACACCATACAGTCTGCTTTCCAGCATGGAATCCGGCAGCATACCGAAGAAGTTGCCGACACCCATCGACGGTTCCAGAATATTGCCTTTCTCAAATCCCATACCGTCCAACGCTTCATAGATTGCACGGATCACGGTAGGACTGGTGTAGTGTGCATTCAGAGTCGAAGCCCTGGCTGCGGCATATTCTTCTTCCGTAAGAGCTGCTTTCAGTTCCTTATATTCGCCTGCCCAGGCAGTTTTCTCTGCATCAAAGGCATCTGCCAGCCCGCCCCAGCCGACATAATTGGCCAGTGTTTCCTGTTCTTCCGGTGTCGCATCCCTGTGCTGGTTTTCTAAGGTTTTCAGCGTGTAGATAGCATCCATGTTGGCACGGAATTTCTGTTTGGGACTGCCTTCGCCAAGATGAAAGCTGTTGATACGATAGTTTTCTGCATGAGTGTTCTCCGGCTCTGTCTCTGGAATTACCGATTTTTGTTCCTCACTTTGCTTTTCTCTGCCGGGATTCAGATCAACCACCAGGTTATGCAGGTGAACATTTTCCTCATGCTCCAAAAGTCTTGCCAGATTCTCCTTGCTTTCCGAGCGGAAGATCGGATACACGGAATCCGGGTCCCGAAGCTCCACATCAAAAAGCCCGACTTTTTCAATCGTAAATGCCTTTCCGTCCAGATACAGCGTATCGCCGACACGATAATCTGGCTGCACCGGAGCTGCCGGTTCTGGCTGCACAGTTGCAGGCTCTTTTTCAGCCTCCATATTCCTGCCGCGAATCTCCTGCAACGCCTCTGACGCACTCACATAATCGGCAAATGTCTGCACTTTTCCGTCCGAATATCCGTAATACTCTTCTTTGACATAATCCCAGATGGCAAACGCATCTTTAGAATCCGGGAAGTTCTCGCCGGTCATCGTGACTACAAATCGTTCATTCGGTGCATAGCCTGACTCTCTGGCAAGTTCTCTGGCATGTTCCTGCATTTCCAGCACCAGAGGATCTGTCTCTGCGTGAGCCGATTCCGGTGCTTCTTCAGATTCCACATCCGGGAATGGAATGTCCTGCTGCAAATTCTGCTTGCTCTGTTCAACATAGAGCCAGTCTTTTGCTTCTCGTTCCTGAACTTTTTCAATCAGTTGCTGGCGGTAAGTCTCTGCCTCCCATTCGCTGGTAAACTCTTCGCTGACACCATCCGGCTCTACATGAATGCCGTCCTGAATATCATCCCAAACCGCATAGCCATCGTCTGTCTCCATCACGGTAAATCGCTGGGGTGCTGCCAACTCGCTCCGGGCATAGACATCCGCAGCCGTATTCAGCATATTGTCCACATGCTCATTTCCGGTATCATAGCGTTCCGGTGGCGTTGGCGGAAACACATGGGCGGCAGTCGGCATAGGAAGCGGTGCACCATATTCCTGCTCCAGCTTTCGATACTCTTCCATTTCCAGCGCGGTAAGATATTGACCATTTTCCACAAGCCGGTCTAACCGCTTATCCACCGCCGACCATGTGAGGCGCGCCTCCCGGTCATGGCCGTAATTGCGAAGCAGAATACCTTTTCCGTCATAATCCGCAAAACCGCGACTGCCATCCATAAAGGTATAGCTGTGACCACCGATACCGTATTCCGCTTTCAGAAATGCAGCTCGTTCTTTTGCATCCCCTTGCTGCTGATACAGCGCATAAATCCGAATTTTTCCGCCTTCAAAATTGGAGCCTGTCCGTAGCATCCGGTCGATTTCATCCTCAGAAATGACAAAAGCGGAGGGCTTTTCGCTCTCCGCTTCTCTGACTGCATTTTCTGCCGCCGCATCAATTTTCTGAATCTGCTCTGCTTCGGACTGAAACAGGCTCATAAAATTTAACTGTTGATAAGTTCCGTCAGAATAACTTCCTCTGCCTGCGCTTTCAACATGTTCATGTGCTGCACCCAGGCCATCTGGTTCGATTTCTTGTCCGGTGCCGGATTCGCTTTCAAAAGCTCCGCCATCATCTGCTCCATCCGTGCGGTCGCGGTCTCCTGAATCTCCCACAGATGCGGGTACAGTTTCTCGGTCAGGATCAGGTGATTGTACAGCAGCGTGTTGTTCTCCTGCAGGAACGCTCTGCGCATTCTCCCGTACTTGCCCAGCGGCTTCTGTTCCTGCACCGACAACTGGATGTCCGGAATCAGGTAATCGCCGTTCTTCGTGTAATTCAGCTCCATCATAGTTTTGGCTCCTTTCTGCCTGCTTATCTCTTTCATAGGTTCGGATCGTGCGTTCAATTTCCCGGAAGATCTGGCTGGACATTTCGCTGACCGCAGTTCCCAGCACATTGGCGGCAGCCTGCGTATTAAAATCAAAGATGTCCAGAAAATCCTCGTGTTCAAAATAGTCATCTGCATTGCCCACCGTCCGGGTAAAGACGGAATATGCGATGCTGACAGCGGCAGCTCTCTTAAAGGAAGCTCCGATGTTGAGTTCATCATATCCTTCCAGATAGGAATCTGCAACGATGTCACTAATCTGCCTGCGGTTTTCCTCCCAGTAATCCCTTGCAAGGCGTTCTGCTGCTTCCATGATGTGATTTTCCAGAGACCCAGCACCGACAGGAACATCAAACGCTGCATCCAGTGCTCGAATGATTGGCTGCTCATGCTCCGCATTCATTTTCCAGAGCTGTACCGGACGGGAATTTTTCCGTTCTCCGGTATCTGCCACATCAAATACATACCGCAGTTTCGGCTGCTCCCCACGCATATCCAAAAGAGCAATGCCCTTGGAGCCACGCTTTACATAGCGGTTCATCCGGTCATTCCAGAGATCGTACTCTGCACAGGCCGTTGCTTCTGGTCTCTGCTTATAGATCATCAGCTGTTCCGCAAAGGGATACTTATAAAGCCGTGCGGATGTGGTCAGAAACGCTGTCCACTGTTCTTTGCTGCCAGTGATCTGTGCCGCAGCTTCCTGTGCCATCTGCATATAATAAGCCGTTTTCGTCATCATCTGTCTATTTTCCTCCTCTCTCTTATTCGTCCGGATACAAATCCAGTGCCTCATATTCTGCATCTGTCATCTCTGCCAGTTTCGCAAGCAGCGAGGCCGTCCACCTGCGCAGGTTTCTGTCTCTGCCCGTCAGACTTTTTTGCATCGTCTGAAGCTCTGCAATCAGCCCTGTCCGTGTGCCAGGGCTGTAAAGCATCATGAGCATCCATTCGTCATCCGTAAAACGCATTTATAATTCCTTTTCTTCGCAGCACCTGCGAGGCGGCGCAGGCGGCACCGCCTCCTGCTTTTCCTTCAGCTGATCCAGAACCGATGCTTTCTCTGCCGGTTCTTCCTTCTTTCCGTTATTGATCACGCCGTCAATCATGCCGTAATCGTCCTCCATCGCCATTTCTGCGGCTTTCAGGTAATTCTCCGGTTTCAAAAATCCGGGCAGTTCCTGGAAACCGATGGAATCCACATAGTGACAGCTTACAACACCATTCTGCCGTAAAGCCACGATGTCAGACACAGAAAGACTATGCCCAGTAAAATCATTAGGGCGGGAAACATTGAATTTCGCATACAGCTCCTCCAACATCGTATTCTGATCCTTGTAGGGAAGCAGCGGAGCCGTATAAACCACTTCATAATGGTCAATATCCGGCTCCAGCCCCATCCGTTCCAGTTCGCGCATAGACGAAAAGCGTTCATATACCGTATCCTCGCTGCGGCGAAGCTGCAAAATTGCATACTGGTCGGTAGTACTGTCGAGAAATACCATCATCTTCTCATCCAATGCCTGATTTCCATGCACTTCATCCCATTTTTCAATTCTTGCCATCATTCATTTCTCCCTTCTCCATAAACGGCAGGCCGTTTTCCTTTGCTTCCTGTCGCTGCTGTTCCCGCCGCTTTTCACTATAAGGCGGTCGGATACCGACGCAGCGTTTCGGAATCGTATAAGTGACCGCCCCATGCTCCCGGTGCTCCAAAACAAACTGCTCCGGATACTGTTTTCGCAGTTCCCGGAGCTTCTTAATCAGGCGGCTGTCATGGGTGTAAACACTGGCGGTATCCAGTTCATTGTCAAAATTGATGACGGTTTCCTGCTCCGCCTTCGTAAGCTTATATTTCATCGCTCCGCCTCCTTCGCCTTGGCAGCTTTCACCGGCGTATCCGTTCTGGAAGACAAATCCGAGAGTTTACCCAGCACAGATTCCCGTCTGCTGATTTCTGCATCCTCTGCACGATCACAAAGTTCATCATAGTCAATCCGCGTCATGGTGCGTCCACCGAATCCATAATCCGAAAGGATCTGGTCTCTGGCCGCATTCATGCTGATTTCTGGGTTGTCGATCTGTCCACCGTCAATTTCAGTGAAGTCCTTATGATATAAGGTATAGTCGTAACCGTCCTCACAGGTCTGAATGGCAAGAAAGCCCTTGCTTCCCAAATCCCATGCGCTGCATTCTTCCGTAATCAGCGGCTCCGGGCGGCATGTACCGCCACCGCGTTCTAGCATTTCTGCCAGCTGACAGATGTGCAGAACATCATACCCAAGGCGCAGATGATATTCGTCCATATATTCGCAGCGAGCTGAGAACTTCCGATTCGGATACTCAATCTCCACCGCACTGCCATCCGGAATTTTGAACCGATCCTCGTAGCTGCTGGTGATAAACCGAATATTTTTAGCATTCTCCAGCTCAGTATCAGCCTTTTTCATCTGCCAAAGAACCTTTCTGCCGCCGCGCATCTGCTCCAGCATCTCCGGAGCTACCGGCGCAACGGTAAGACCGTCCAGCTGGGGAATCTCCTTGAGTGCTGCCACCCTCGCGCTTTCTTCGAGAGTAGAAAACGATTGTTTATCCAACACATCCCAACCCATGTGTCCCTCGGCAACCTGCACCTTGCTGCCCATATCAAAACAGTGGAACTCCACACCGTCCTGCTTTTCCTGCAAGGAAAGCAACGCGACATTATCCACCAGATAAGCTGCATTCATCATTTTCATGCTCATTTTTTACCTCCAAACTCCAGCTTAAATGCTGCTGCACCGTCCTCGCCGGTCTCTACATGAACGGTTGTGTCATAGTAACGATTGGACTTCCTGGAATAGCAATGGATAAGCCGTGCTTTTCCCTGATTTACCAGTTGCTTTGCCAGTTCCTCTGTCATCTGCTTTCCCAGTGTCTGAAAGAATCTGTTTTCCTTCCAGAGTGCAAATTTACAGTTCTTATCCCTGCAAAACCAACCCTTTGCCGTTTCACAGACATCACTGCCGCAGGCGGGACAGGAGCCAATGACCTTGCGTTCCGGCTGCATCAGCACATCGGCTCCTTTTACAGCCTCATAAGTTTTAACAAGTCCGCTAACCATGCTACTGATTTCTCCCATAAAGGCATCACCGTCATACTCGCCGTGTTCTATTTTCAGCAGTTTTTCCTCCCAGTCTGCCGTCATAGATGGAGACTGAATCTGTTCCGGCACCACCGTCACCAGCGCATTTCCCTTGTCCGTAGAGCAAAGATATTTCGTTTTCTTATCGCCCCTGCGCTCGATAAAGCCTTTCTGTACCAGTTTTTCGATAATGGCAGCGCGTGTGGCCGGTGTACCGATGCCTTTACGCTCTACGCCAGCCGGGAACTCATCCGAGCTGGCACTTTCCATTGCTGAAAGCAGAAGATCTTCGGTAAACCTCTTGGGTGGGCTGGTCTTACCTTCTTTCAAATCGACACGGGCAAGTTCCAGTGTCATGCCTTCCGAAAGCTCCGGCAGTTCACCTGCCCCCGCATTCTTCTCAGCCTCTTCACTCGGCTTTCCTGCATATCGTCTCCAGCCTATATCCGTGGCTGTTTTGCCTTTTGTACGGAACTTCTGACCGGCGCACTCCGCTTCTACTACGGTTTCTGCATAGAGGCAAGGTGTTCCGACTGCACAAATCAGCCGCACAGCCAACATGGTAAGGATCGCCTGTTCTCCACTGGGAAGAGAGGAAATGTCATAACTTGCCGCTGTTTTTGTAGGGATAATGGCATGGTGATCGGTGACTTTCTTAGAATTGATGACCTGCGCTGCATTCACCGGTGCCGGTACATCCGCCTGAATCTGAAAGCTCTGCTGGATCACAGAAACAAGTTCCGACACCAGCGGTGCCATATCATCCGTCAGATACCGGCTGTCGGTACGGGGATAGGTTACGAGTTTCTTCTCGTACAGAGCCTGCGTGTAATCCAAGGTCTGCTGGGCAGTGAATCCCAGCTGCCGGTTTGCTTCTCTCTGAAGCGATGTCAGATCAAACAAGGCCGGGGGCTTCTCTGATTTTTCTTTCTGCTCTACCTTGGTAATGATGGCACTTCCTGCCTGGCAACACTCTGCCACCAGTTTTTCTGCTTCTGCTTTTTCTTTCATTCGCTCACCGCCCGCTTGAAAATCCCGAAATTTTAATTCTGCCGAGTAGAACGGCTCCGGCTTGAACGCCCGGATTGCTGCATCTCGCATAACCACCATCGCAAGCGTTGGTGTCATCACGCGCCCCACATTCAGGGTCTGCCCATACAGACATGAAAAAAGCCGGGTGGCGTTGATTCCGACAATCCAGTCGGCTCGCTCCCGGCATAAAGCCGCCTCATATAAGGCATCATATTCTGTTCCCGGTCTGAGCTTCTGAAAGCCTTCCCGGATAGCACTGTCCTCCATTGATGAAATCCAAAGCCGTTCCACCGGCTTTTTGCAGCCGCACTGATGGTAAACCAGTCGGAAAATCAGTTCGCCCTCACGCCCTGCATCGGTTGCACAGATCAGACTCTCCACATCTTTCCGCTGCATGAGCTTTTTCAGGATTCCGAACTGCTTTTTCGTGCTGGCGGACACCTGATACTGCCAATGTTCCGGCAAAATCGGAAGATCATCATACTTCCACTTTGCATACTTTTCATCATAGGCTTCCGGCTGGGAAAGTTCCACCAGATGCCCCACACACCAACTGACAAGGTAGCCATTGCCCTCCATATAACCGTCCCCGCGCTGATCTGCCCCGATCACTTTCGAGAGACTCATGGCAACCGAGGGCTTTTCCGCTAATACAAGCTTCATTCGATACTGCTCCTTTCGCAAAAAAATTAGCAGCCAGGCACCGAAGCGCATGA
>ENA-OZAN01000534-OZAN01000534.1-human-gut-metagenome-genome-assembly--contig:-NODE-534-length-14401-cov-5.256030_pt1 | contig 14401 bp, 15 predicted proteins | sample MGYA00243305_ERZ653507 | MGnify/ENA primary metagenome ERZ653507 (study PRJEB26926, sample SAMN06164915) | human gut metagenome | biome: ENVO:00009003; feature: ENVO:2100002; material: ENVO:00002003... | reverse complement strand
TGCTTTTTCAGCAAAACAATGGGATCGTCAAAACCGCGCAGGTTTTGGAAATCGGTATTGCCAAGTCCACATTTTACGCCTACGCCAAGCAGCGCGGCGTGGAGCAGGCAGCGCACGGTGTTTATGTTTCGCCCGATGCTTGGACAGACGCCATGTACCTGCTGCACCTTCGCTGTGCGCAGGCCGTATTCTCCCATGAAAGCGCATTGTTTTTCCATGACCTGACCGACCGGGAGCCGAGTCCGTATTCCATCACGGTCAAGACCGGCTACAATCCTGCCAGCCTGCAAGCGGACGGCATCAAGGTCTACACTATCAAGAAGGAATTGCATGACGTGGGGATCGTCACGATGAACACGCCCTTTGGCAATCCGGTTCCCGTCTATGATATGGAGCGTACCATCTGCGATCTGATCCGCAGCCGCAGCGGGATCGAGATGCAGACCTTTCAGGACGCGTTCAAGCAGTACACAAAGCGAAAAGACAAGGACTTACGGAAGCTGATGCGCTATGCGCAGATGTTCCGTGTTGAAAAACTGCTTCGGCAGTATTTGGAGGTACTTTTATGATCTGCACATTCTGAGCCAGCTCCACGGCCAGAGCATAGTCCCTGCTGATCTCCGTGCGGCGCTCATTGCAACGGCCAGGAAACGCGGTACAGAGAAGTATCTTGCCGACGCGCCTGCGGCCTTTGATGAAGTCGAGGCCGCCCAAAATATGGAAAAGCTGTGGCGGGCTTATCAGAAAAAGTTCTCCTATGCTGCCGACCTGTCGTGGCATACGGTCATGGAATCCATCCGCAGCCTATATGAGCTGGCGCAGTAGTAAACATTCAGCAAATTGAAATCTTTGAAGATAAGGAGATGCTTTGATGGACTTAAAAGAGTTCTATTTTCAAAATATAAAGGAATCTGAATATCATCATCGCTTTCTGAATTCCGTAAAAAAAGTGAACTATACATACAACCTCTTCACAGGCGAAGAAGAAACTCAGGATTACCAATTCGAGATTTATGATGTCGAAGAAGCAATCACCAAATTCAAAGAGCTGTGCCAGCCTGATGTTAATTTTTCACCGGAAAACAAATGTTGGTTTTATCTAATAACATATTATCTGAATACACTTGGCTATGAGATAAAAGAATTTCCCAGAATATTAGCAAGACCACCTGCTGAACCGGCTGACTTCACATACGGAGAAATTAGGAACCGAATTATCGCGCTGGGTGGAGACGATAATGGAACCGTCCGCTATGCAACCAGAAGAGCCTTTGTTGCGGAGCTGACATTTTTGCAAAAGTCTTGCAACATTGAGGTGAGCGATTCTATAAACCAAAAATTCATCGAAATCTCTACCAGACAGGCGTCTTTCAACTGTATGCATACAGACGAGAAAATTGCTGAGATTGCAAATCTTATTGAAAATATGTTGAAGCAAGATGGAAAATTTATTACGCCAGAATATGAAAAAGTGTGTTGTGGGTTCATTGACGATACGATAGTAAAAAACTACAGAAAGCAAATGCAGTGTTTTAGACATTGCACAGACGAAGCAATAGCAGAAAGGAAGACATATTCCGAAGAGCAAAAGACCTTCCTTGTTGACTATGGACTTACGATTGTGAAGGCCATTCATGAACTGATAAAATAAGCAGTATTAAAAATTTCATCTCACCTTTCATGTTACACATCATACACTTCAAACGGTCTGCTTCGGCAGGCCGTTTTGCTTTTCAAGGAGGTGTTCAGCATGGCAACCACGCGCCTGATGCCCTTGCACACCGGCAAAGGCCGCACGGTGGGACAGGCCATCAGCGCTATCATCGACTACACCGAAAATCCGCAAAAGACGGACGGCGGCAGGCTGATCACAAGCTGGCAATGCGACAGCCGGATTGCTGACGCCGAGTTCCTTTTCACCAAGAATCAGTACATCCAAAAGACCGGCAGAGTGCGTGGCGAGGATGATGTGATCGCCTACCATCTGCGGCAGTCCTTTGTCCCCGGCGAGATCACACCGGAGGAGGCAAACCGTTTGGGCTGCGAGCTGGCCAAGCGGTTCACCAAGGGCAACCATGCTTACATCGTCTGCACCCACATCGACAAATCCCATATCCATAATCATGTGATTTGGAACTCCACCGCGCTCAGTCAGACTCGGAAATTCCGAAACTTTTGGGGCAGCAGCCGCGCCGTGCGGCGGCTCAACGACACCATCTGCATCGAAAACGGCTACTCCATCGTGGAGAATCCGAAGCGCCACGGCAAGAGCTACAACAAGTGGCTGGGCGACAAAAAGAAACCCTCCCACCGGGAGCGAATCTGCGCGGCCATTGACGATGCGCTGGCGCAAAAGCCCGACAGCTTTGAAGCGCTGTTGGAACTGCTGCGGCAGGCCGGGTATGAGGTTAAGGGCAAAAAATTCCCGTCCCTGTTAGGCGGCGAACAGAAAAAGTCCATTCGCATGGATACCCTCGGTGACGGTTATACTTCCGTAGATCTCCGCGCGGTGATTGCCGGTGAAAAGACGCACACACCGCGAAAGCGCCGAACAGAAATCGCCGTTCCAGAAAAGAAAAGCGGGAATCTGCTGGTAGACATTCAGGCAAAATTACGCGCGGGCAAGGGTGCCGGTTATGCGCGCTGGGCAACCCTGTTTAACCTCAAGCAGATGGCTCAGACGGTGGCATATCTGCAAGAGAATGAGCTTTTGGACTACGCCATTCTCTCAGAGAAAGCGACGGCAGCATCCGCCCGTTTCAACGACCTTTCCGCAAAGATCAAGTCTGCGGAAACGCGCATGGCTGAGATTGCCGTACTGCGGAAGCATATTGTAAACTACGCTAAGACCCGCGATACCTACGTTGCCTATCGCAAGGCCGGGTACTCCAAGAAATTTCTTGCAGAGCACGAAAGCGAGATCACGATCCACAAGACCGCAAAGAGCTATTTTGATGGACTGGGCCTCAAGAAGTTGCCCACTATCAAGGCGCTGAATACCGAGTACGCCGAGCTGCTGGCGGAGAAGAAATCCGCCTACACAGGCTACCGAAAAGCCCGTGAGAAAATGAAAGAACTGCTGACGGCCAAGGCCAACATCGACCGTATTCTGGAACTGGACAAGGCGCAGGAGGAAGCAAATGAACGACGGGAAAAAGAGGGGGAGCAGCGTTGAGTTGCCCGCCATAAGCGATTTGAAAAATCGCGTAGCCGATGGATTTATCCATCGTTCCAGAACACAAATTCTGTGTTCTGCGGGGATTGGGGCAGCGCCCCAACAAGCATGAAACAGGCGGGTTCCGTGTAAACGGAATCCGCCTGTTTTCGCAAAGTGGGTACCGCTTTGCATTGCTTGCCAGTTTCTTGTTCCCGTTCGTAACCCCTCTGAAGCCGTGGTTTTCGATGCCGCATATAGCGTAACGCTTCGCCTCGCACGCGGCCGGTTGACCGTGTCTGCGTCTGCGCCTCGTCGTACCCGAACTGCGCGACATGGCACTCTGCCCCTGCGGGAACGTCCCTGATTTTTTCTGTAGCAGCTTGCATTCGTGCTGAAAATTGACTTTCAGGCGTAAATCGTGTAAACTATATTAGTACATTAGTCACTGCTAACCGAAAAAAGGAGGGCATCCAATGACAAGCGAATACATGAACAACCTCTATCGGGATCTGCTCTCCAATTCACCGCAGACCGTAACGATCCCGATTCCTTCTGATATGGGAACCGGACAAATTGCGCAGGTGGTGACAAAACAGGGTGCCGTTGTTTCAGACTGGAAGATGAATTATTTTTCTGACATGAATGTGCGCGGGATTAACAGCGAGGACTATATTCAAATGCTGTTCTGCCTGAACGACGGCGTGTCGTGGAATATTGCAGGCAGCAGAGAGGGCGCTTGTCTTGCAAAGGGAGAATCCTGCATTTACCGTGGACACGGGAAAATGGAGTCTCTCTGTTATGCGCAAAACAGCGACTTCTATTTTAAGAACATCAAAATTCCCGTTCCATATTTCAAACGTTTATTACAGGACTACTTCGAGGATGGCGAGATTACCGTCTATGAAAAGAAACTGCTGACCGGAATTTCAAAGGTGAGCATAACGCCCTATATGGAGCATATTTTCGCAGAGTTACAAGACTTTACACATTATCGGGGTGGGCTTGGGTATCTGTTTCTGGAAAGCAAAATCCACGAATTGCTGTCAGTATATTTGAGCGAAGTGTTGGAGCTGCGAATCCTCTCGCCGGAATACTGCTGCATATCAAAAAGTGAACGTGATTGCATCATCGAGGCAAAGAGAATCATTGACAGCGAGCTTGCCTTTGCGCCAAGCTGTGAAGGACTGGCAAGGCAGGTTCAAATCAGCGTCTCTAAATTATCAAGGGGATTCTCCATGATGTACGGCATTTCGGTTCATGCGTATGTTATTGAGCAGCGGTTAGAGCGAGCCGCAGGATTGTTATTGGAGAGCAATATGAACATTGGGCAGATAGCGGTTCTTGTGGGTTATACAAAGCCCAGCAACTTTTCTGCTGCATTTAAGAAAAAGTATGGAGTTATGCCAAAAGATTATCGAGAGGCCAGCCGAATCAAATAGGTGCTTTGCATACCCAAAATAAATACCGATTTTGGGTAGAATGAAATTGCTTTTGGGTTGGATATTGGACATGAAATTGCTAAAATGCGTGGTGTGGTTAGAACACTCTAACCACACCACATTTTCATTTTCTCAGAGGAGGATACTGGTATGAGTTCCCAGAAAAAAAGTTCCCGGCTTGAGGGAAAAGATTTAATTACTATCGGCATCTACACCGTCATCTATGTCGTGATTGTTATGCTGGTGGCGATGCTTGGCTTTATCCCCATTTTTATTCCGCTGATGGCGGTGCTGTGCCCTTTGATTGGCGGCATCCCCTATATGCTGTATGTTACAAAGGCTAAAAAATTCGGGATGACTGCAATCATGGGTTTCCTGATTGGCCTAATCATGGTGTTCTTCGGCAACGGCTATCTTACTATGGTAACTGGTCTCGTTGGCGGCCTGTTGGCCGACGTGATCCTGAAAAAGGCGGACTACAAAAGTGCAAAGAGTACAGTTCTTTCCTGCGGCGTGTTCAGCATCTGGGTGTTTGGCAACTTTGCTCCCATTTTCCTGAACCGTGAAAGCTATATGGTAATGTTGACTGAAGGATACGGCGCTGAATATGCAGCTACCCTTAATACATATATGCCTATGTGGATTGCGCCTATTCTGCTGGTTGCCTGCTTTGTGTTTGGCCTTGTCGGAGGTGTGATTGGGAAAGCTATTTGCAAAAAGCACTTCCAGCGTGCCGGTATTGCATAATGGCGCGGGAAATTCTGCTCAGCAAAAAAACAGAACAAGGGTTACGGCTCGATCCGCGTACAAAACTGTTGCTCATCTTCATCATAAGCATTTTTGTCATGGGTGGAACAGGCGGAGAAGCTATGGGGCTGATCCGCCTTGTTCTTTGTACGGTTCCGGCTATATTGTTGCTTACCTCGAAACAATGTGCAAAAGCTGTGGGCTATATTGCTGTGTTTTCTGCTTTTTATGCTGTTCAAATTTATGTTTTGCCGCACCTTACGGGAATATTGAATTTCCTCGTTCTGTTTACAACAGGATTCTTCTGCCGAATCCTTCCCAGTGTTGCGATTGCTGCCTATGCAGTGAAAACAACAACGGTCAGTGAATTGATTTCCGGCATGGAAAGAATCCATATGCCTAAAGAAGTGACGATCCCCTTAACGGTCATGTTCCGCTTCTTTCCAACTGTCTTTCAGGAGTCAGAAGCAATCAGTGACGCTATGAAAATGCGTGGGATTAAACTTGGAGGGAAAAAATCTTCAAAAATATTGGAGTATAAGCTGATCCCGATGATTACCTGCTCCGTGAAAATCGGTGAGGAACTTTCCGCTGCGGCAATTACCCGTGGCCTCGGCGCTCCTGTCAAACGCACAAACATTTGCCAGCTTAAATTCAATTTTGCCGATGTGGTGCTGATCTTGTTTTGTTGCTTTGTAGTGTTTTGGGCGATTGCTTCCCCGATAATTTCCGCAGGAGGGATTTTGCCATGATAGATTTTCAAAATGTTTCTTTTTCTTATGGTGAAGAATCCAGCGGCGGAGGGATTAGAAATGTCAATCTCACCATAAACACAGGGGAATTTGTTTTACTCACGGGAGAATCCGGCTGTGGGAAAACAACGATTACCCGTTTGGTAAACGGGCTGGTGCCTCATTATTACGAGGGCAATTTAGAGGGTGATGTCCTTCTGGACGGAAAAAGCGTATCAGATACGCCGCTTTATGACTTGGCTGCTATGGTGGGATCTGTATTCCAGAATCCCAAAAGTCAGTTTTTCAACGTGGATACGGATAGTGAATTAGCCTTTGCCTGTGAAAATTTAGGCTATCCTCAGGAGGATATCCTGAAAAGGATTGACCGGACAGTTTCCGATTATCATATTGAAGATTTGATGGGGCGAAGCGTGTTTGCTCTGTCCGGGGGCGAAAAGCAAAAAATAGCCTGTGCTTCATCAAGTGTATTGCTGCCGGGAATTATGGTCCTGGACGAACCATCTTCTAATTTGGATATGGCTGCTATTGATGACCTGCGGCAGGTCCTGAGCCTCTGGAAAAAGCAGGGCAAAACAATTCTGATCGCAGAACACCGCCTTTACTACCTTCACGATCTTGCAGATCGTGTGCTGTATGTAAAAGATGGGGAGATTGAACGGGAATACACGCCTGCTGAATTTGACAGCTTATCGGATGGCACTCGAAAAGAAATGGGGCTGCGGCCGTTTTCTCTCTCGAAGTTGAAGCCTGCGAATCAGTATCAGGCGCATACAGCTAAACTGATGGAATTTCAAAATTTCTGCTTTGCGTATAAAAAGCGGGAACCGGAAAGCCTCCATATTCCGAGTGCAGAACTGCCTGTTGGAGAAACGATTGCCATTATCGGTCTGAATGGCGCTGGAAAATCTACTCTGGCCCGCTGTATTTGCGGACTGGAAAAGAAGTGTGGCCTTTTGCAGGTTGACGGGAAAACCCTTGATTGGAAAGCCCGGCTCAAACATTGCTACATGGTAATGCAGGATACCAGCCATCAGCTATTTACCGAAAGCGTGACGGATGAAGTGCTTCTGAGCATTGACAACGAGGATGAAACTGTTGTGGATAAAATCCTTAAACAGTTTGATCTGCTGGAATATAAAGACAGGCACCCGCTTTCTCTTTCCGGCGGGCAAAAACAGCGGGTAGCGATTGCGTCTGCCATTGTGAGTAACCGGGAGATCATTGTGTTTGACGAACCAACCAGCGGGCTTGATCTCAAACATATGCGGGAAGTTGCGCGGAGTTTGAAGTCACTCGCGGATCAGGGCAAAACGCTTCTTGTTATTACGCATGATCCGGAGTTGGTGATGGCGGGATGTTCGTATGTAGTCCATATGGAAAAAGGGCAAATAAAAGAAAGCTATCCATTGGACGAATCCGGCAGCAAAAAGGTCTTGGATTTTTTCCGAATCCGCCAGTGAATTTTAGAAATTATGAATGTCAGGGCCGCCTTGACTGGACAGAAAGATAATGATAAGAGGCCGCTTTACTTTGGCGGCCTCTTGTTTTTGAAGCACAGACAGTACGGCTCAATATAAGGAGGGCTTATGTTCAAAAAAATTTTTGAGTACGCAGGGCCATATAAGAAAAATATGTATGTGGCCACGGTTGTCGTACTGGTCAGCGTTCTTATGGGCATCCTGCCTTTTGTGCTGGCCTATCAGGTGATCGCGCCGCTGGTCATGGGTGAATCTATTGAAGCATCCTTTATCATTTTGCGCGTGGTTCTTGTCTTGGTGTGTCTGGTGCTGCAAGCCCTTTTCTATGGCTGGGGGCTGAATCTTTCTCACAAAGCCGCTTACGACACGCTGCTCCGTCTGCGGACGGCACTTCAAAAACGGTTTGAAAAGCTGCCCCTTGGTGTCATTCAGGATAAAGGCACCGGCACAGTCAAAAAGCTGTTCGTGGATGATGTAGACAGTCTGGAAGTTTTGCTGGCTCACTCCATGCCGGAGGGAATTGCAAACCTGATGATCCCTATTGCGGTTTATGTGGCAATGTTCTTTGTGGATTGGAAACTGGCGCTTCTGTCGCTGGCATCCATTCCGATCAGTCTGATTGCCATGATGACGATGTATTCCGTTGGCATGAAGAAAATGGGGCCTTACTACATGGCCGGACAAAAGATGAACAATACCATTATTGAGTACATTAACGGTATGGAAGTTGTCAAGGTATTCAATAAGGACGCAGATTCCTACGAGCGGTTCCGCAAAGATGTATCAGATTATCGGGACTATACTCTGGCGTGGTACAAGGCGGCGTGGCCGTGGATGGCAATTTACAGCAGTCTGCTTCCATGCACCATTATTCTGACTTTGCCTGTTGGCGCATGGTTCGTTCTCTCTGGCTGGTCTACTCTGCCTAATTTGATCTTGGTACTGTGTCTTTCTTTAAGTATTGGTATGCCGCTGCTGAAATCTCTCGGTTTCCTGCCTACCATGCCCCAGCTTAACTATAAAATTTCTGCATTGGAGCAGGTGTTGGATGCGCCGGAGCTCCAGCAGACAGAAGGTGCGTTCCACGGGAAAGATGACACCATTACTTATGACCATGTTTCTTTCGCTTATCAGACCACACAGCCCGGCCCGGATGGAAAGCCTGTTGTAATTGAGGATGAAGTTCTCCATGACATTTCCTTTACGGCAAAAGCTGGACAGAAAACAGCCCTTGTTGGTGAATCTGGCTCCGGCAAGAGTACATTAGCGAAACTGCTGATTCACTATTATGACCCACAGAAAGGCAGTATTTCCATCGGTGGGCAGAAACTATGCGATATGAGTCTTGAAGCACTCAACAGCCGTATCTCCTATGTGGCACAGGATCAATACCTGTTCAATACCTCTCTGCTCGAAAACATTCGGCTTGGTCGGCTGAACGCAACGGATGAAGAAGTGGTGGAGGCCGCAAAGAAAGCTCAGTGTATAGAGTTCCTTGAGAAACTTCCGCAGGGTATTCATTCGATGGCTGGTGATGCAGGAAAAATGCTCTCCGGCGGTCAGCGCCAGCGTATTTCTCTGGCAAGGGCAATCTTAAAGGATGCTCCTATTGTGGTGCTTGACGAGGCAACTGCCTATGCCGATCCTGAAAACGAAGAAAAGATGGAGGCCGCCATTGCAGAGCTTGTAAAAGGTAAGACCCTTGTGGTTATTGCACACAAATTACCAGCCATTATGAACGCAGATCAGATTTGTGTTATGGATCACGGAAAACTGGTTGCAACGGGCAGACATCAAGAGCTGATCCAGTCCTGCCCTGAATATCAAAAGTTGTGGAAAGCGGCACAAGACAGCGCCGAGTGGAAAGTACACACTGCAAAGGAGGGGAAATAAATGTTTGCTTTGTTTTCAAGAATATTGAAACTTTCCGGCCGTTATAAGAGCCGTATTCAGGGCGCATTTGTTTGTGCGTTTCTGGAATCCATTCTGTCCAAAATGCCGATTTTTCTGGCCTTTGTGGTTTTGAGTGGATTTGCAAACAAGACCATTACCGGGCAGACTTGCCTTTATGTGGGACTTGGCCTTGCCGCTATTGTGCTGGTTCAGATGCTCGTCCATTATCTTAGTGACAGCCTGCAAAGTGCAGCGGGATATTTGATGTTCGCTGACAAGCGTATCGAATTGGGCGGCCATCTGCGGAAACTTCCGATGGGATATTTCACTTCCGGCAATATTGGCAAGATCAGTTCTGTCCTCAGTACCGACATGGTGTTCATTGAAGAAGTCGCTATGAGTACGCTGGGAAACATGATGAGCTATCTGCTGTCCTCGCTGGTTTTGCTGGCGTTCATGTTTTATCTGAATTGGCAGCTTGGCTTGATCGCTGCGATAGTTACTATTTTGGCATGGCTGGTATCTAAGGGAATGAACAAAGTTTCCCTACGAGAAGCAGCAGGCCGTCAGGAGCAGAGTGAACGGCTGACCGATGCGGTGCTGTCTTTTGTGGAGGGCATTGGTGTTATTAAGAGCTATAGCCTGCTTGGAGAAAAATCCGAAGAACTGTCCGGCAATTTCAAGCGTTCCAGAAATACATCGCTTGACTTTGAACGAAAAATGACCCCGTGGACAATGGGGCTGAATATCCTTTACGGTATTGGTATTGCGGCAATTTTCGGCCTGTCTATTGTGTTGGAACAGAGCGGTGCGCTTTCTTTGGCTTATGTGTTGAGTGTTCTGCTATTTGTATTTGATCTTTTTGGCCCGTTGAAGGCTCTCTATGGAGAAGCATCCAGACTAACCGTTATGAACGCTGCCCTTGATCGTATTGAAGCGGTATTGGATGAACCGGAACTTTCCGACAACGGCAAGCAGCATATTCCGGCTCAGGCACAGCCGGGACAGCCGGAAGTCCTGTTCAACGATGTTACATTTGCTTATCAGGATAAAGAGGTTCTGCATCATATCAGTTTTGCCATGAAGAAAAATTCTATGACAGCGCTGGTTGGACCGTCCGGTAGCGGTAAGTCCACCATTGCAAACTTGCTGGCGCGACTTTGGGATGTAAAATCCGGCAATGTGACGATAAGGGGCGTGGATATTCGCAATGTACCTCTGTCGGAATTGATGGATCAGATCAGCATGGTATTCCAGCGCGTGTATCTGTTTCAGGACACCATTTACAACAATATCATCATGGGAAAGCCGGATGCCACGGAAGAAGAAGTCTATGAGGCTGCCAGAAAAGCCCGCTGCTATGATTTCATTATGGCTTTGCCCGACGGATTCCAAACGGTGGTTGGTGAGGGCGGTGCAACACTTTCCGGCGGCGAAAAACAGCGTATTTCGATTGCCCGCTGTATTCTGAAAGACGCGCCTATTGTCATTTTGGATGAAGCGACTGCAAGTGTTGATACCGATAATGAAAGCTATATCCAGGAGGCAATCAATGAACTGGTAAAGGGTAAAACATTGCTTGTGATTGCACACCGCCTGAATACCATCCGTCAGGCAGATCAGATTTTGGTGATCTCCGATGGACGGATCAGCGAACAGGGAACCCATGACGAGCTTATGGCAAAAGCCGGGATTTATCAGGATTTTGTAAATATCCGTAAAAAGTCCTCCGGCTGGAGCCTTGCATAAAGGAGACAATAGTGATGATTCATGCGTCCGGAGAGGATTATCTGGAGGCTGTGCTGGTTCTTCAAAAGAATCACGGTGCTGTCCGCTCTATTGATGTTGCACGGCGTGTTGGAGTTTCAAAAGCCAGTGTAAGCTATGCGGTGTCGGCTTTGCGTGAAGGGGGCTTTTTAACGGTAGATAGTGATTACGTTTTGCATTTGACCGAAACAGGCCGGAATGTTGCCGAAAAAATTTATGAGCGGCATCAGTTCTTTACAGAGCAATTTATCGCAGCTGGCGTTGACCCTGAAATTGCAGAGCGAGATGCTTGCCGGATTGAACACGCCATCAGTCAGGACACCTTTGAAAAGATCCGGGATGCACACAAACAGGAAAAATAGGATACTAATGCCCGTCGTTCCAACTGTGCGGACAAGAGCAGCCAGTGGGGAAAATATAAGCCCACTGGCTGCTCTACATGAAAGACAATCATCGGCCCTTTTGTTTTCCCCTGTACATCACTTCAGCTTATCTGCGCTCATGCACAGGTCTATGTACCGTTGCGACTCTTCTTCACCCTTTCCTGCAAAGTAATCAAGAACGCACTTGGCAACGGTCTGCGGCGCTCTATCGTGGAACACGATTCCATCCAGACTGATGTCCATTTCTTCTGAGATCAGCGCAACCGTTTCAAATTTCGGATTGCTCTTGCACTTTTCAATCTCAATGACAGTTCGGGTACACATATTAAGCCGTTCCGCTAATTCGCGCTGCGTGATCTTTTTCTGCTCCCGCTTTTCGCGAAGCTTTTGGGCGAACAGGTCAAGAAAGTTCATTGTAAATCACCTCTACTACATTGTAGAGTGAGCCTCAATTCACTTAAATACACATGAAGCTCACATTGAATGAGCCGCAAATCACATTCAGCGAGTTGGAGGTAATTTTATGATGTCACGGATGAACAGGAGATACTGCTAAGGCCGCTCGCGGTCATGTAAAAAAGCATAAGCACCGATTAGCCGTCCACTTCAAAAAGCACGCGGCTATCCCCCAGACGAGCTGCACTCACGAAAGCGAGTTGCAGCTCTCTTTTTATGCGGTTTGGTTCATCCGTGATTTAGCCCCTCCCGGTACAGTATTCGTTACTCATGTTTTCACTCGCACGCAAGGCGCTCGTTCAGGTCATCATGCCTGTTCGAGCGCCTTTTTACGTTTTCCTGTCGGCTGTCGTTCTCCGCCGGTGTTGGTCTGGTTCACCACCCACCCAACACCGAAACGGAGGACATATTATGTTTAACAGAAAGAGCAGCTATGCGCTGAACAAGAAAGACCCCAACGCTATCGTTTACATGGATGCCAACGAAGCCATCATCCGCCTGACCCGCGAGGACTTTGCCAGCGAGGAAGAATTTCTGAAATGGAAGTCCCTGTCGGATGCAGACTATCATGCTTCCGAGAAAGAGGATCATGTCTACGCTAATCATACCCTTGCACTGGACGAGCTTTCCGAGGAAGCAGCATCTATTCCCGCTGCGGATATCTGCATGGAGCAGGCGCATGACCGGGTGGCGGAAATCCGCCGTAGCACCCAAAAGGTTACGCAAATCAGGAAGCACCTGACGGACACTCAGTTCCGCAGGATGTGGATGTATTTCGTGGATGGAATGACGATTGACGAGATTGGAAAAGTCGAAGGCGTGTCGCATCAGGCTATTTCTCTCAACATTACAGCAGCAATCAGAAAAATCAAAAAATATTTCTGAGGTTTTTCAAAAACACCTTGCAAAAGTGGCCCAAAATCGGCGATAGGTGAAGGGACATTCTCCACGAAGCCTTTCGTTGAACGTTGAAAACTGAATAGACCATGATGCAGGCACAAAACCCGCGTGATAGCGGCATAAGGTGCGCCGCCACGACGATGGCTTCAAGGAGGTGATTCCGGAAAAGCCATCCGAGCGATCTACGCAGCCTTAGACCCGATTCGGCAAATCGGGCGCGATGACAGCGCGGCGGATAATGAAACTTGCTCACGCCCTCCCACAGACTTGAGGGGGAACCCTGCGGTATGCGCCAGCTCTTTGAGGCAGCGGTATCGTGGAGTTATGACAGCCCTGCCAAGGGCGGCCTGCATCATGCCCACTATCCGGGGCGCGTGGCAAATAGGATGGATCTTCTCAAATGGACAAGCAGAGCGGCTGCGCCGGTATTCGCCATTATGTTATGTGGCTCCAATTCTACCCGCGCAGCCGCCTCTCAAAGTCAGATACCATGCGCTGACGGCCTTTCCCGTCAGCGCATTCATGTGACCTTGAGGAAACCCACCAAACCGAGAAAGGAGATCGCCATGATGCAGCCGACGCCAAACGAAACCCAAATCCACACGGATGAACTGGTGGACATCCGGGAAGTATCCGTAGACAAAAATCTTCCCAAGGAAGAACGCATTGTCGCCTTTATCCGCCAGATCAAAAATCCTTACCGCTTCCGCTGCGGCGATTTCGTGGTAAACGCCTGCTTTGCCGGGAACGGCGTTACGTTGGAGGAATGTCTGCAAGGCATTTTGCGCTGAGCGACATCCTCGCTTTTTTCCGCAGAGAGTGCTATGATCGGTGTGGAAAAGGATGAAAACCTAATAGCCAGATAACCACTCTTTTCATGCGGGAGCAGTCCGGGAGAAAGGAGTGCTTTTTCATGCCTAAATACAAAGCTACCGCTTACATCCGCCTGTCCTACACCGACGATCATTCCAGCGAAAGCGACAGCGTTTCCAATCAGCGCAAGCTCATTGAAAACTTTGTAGAGCGTAACCCGGATATTGAGGTCGTTTCCGAAAAGATCGACGATGGATACAGCGGCATCATCTTTGACCGCCCCGCGTTCAAGGAAATGATGCAGGATGTCACCGATGGCAACATCAACTGCGTCATTGTAAAAGACCTCTCCCGCTTAGGGCGCGAGTACATCGAAACAGGCCGGTATCTGCGCCGGGTATTCCCGGCCTACGGGGTGCGTTTCATCGCTATCACCGACAGCATCGACACCGCCCACGACAGCGGCGATGATCTGACCGTATCGGTCAAGAACATTATGAATGAAGCCTACTGCCGGGACATTTCCATCAAGACCCGTTCTTCTCTGGACGTGAAGCGGCGCAATGGCGACTGTCTCTTATACACATCTCCGAGCCCACGAGACGCGTAGTAA
>ENA-OZAN01000532-OZAN01000532.1-human-gut-metagenome-genome-assembly--contig:-NODE-532-length-14467-cov-3.902651_pt1 | contig 14467 bp, 10 predicted proteins | sample MGYA00243305_ERZ653507 | MGnify/ENA primary metagenome ERZ653507 (study PRJEB26926, sample SAMN06164915) | human gut metagenome | biome: ENVO:00009003; feature: ENVO:2100002; material: ENVO:00002003... | reverse complement strand
ATCTACACTCGACTAGTCGTCGGCAGCGTCAGATGTGTATAAGAGACAGGTCCGCGCTCGTGCCGCTCAGACCCCCCGCCATCATCTGCGCCGCCAGCGACAGCGCATTGCTGACCGCTTCCGCCCCCAGCAGCACCGGCAGGAAGAAGATGGCGCGAACCAGTCCGCGGCACTTCATCTTGCGGTTGAGCATCATGGCGACAAACAGGGAGAAGAAGATAATCAGCGGCACGTCGATGACCATGTTGCCGATGGAGGTCGTCAGCGTCTGTTTGAAGGACGCGTGGGAGAAGAACGCTTCATAGTAGTTTTTCAGCCCCACGAATTCCAGATTGTAGCCGCCCGTACTCAGCACGGTCAGGTCGCTCAGGGAGAACTCCACCGTCATGTACAGGCTGCGCACATAGAACAGCAGAAAGCCCAGCAGCCACGGCAGAATGAAAAGATAGCCGTTAACGGCGCGCTTCCCCGCCATGGAGATATGCAGCTTTTTCATTCGTTTGCACCTCCTGTGACCAGATACGCCTTCGCGGGAACGGTACCGCCGCCCGCCTGCGCATCCTGACTGCCGTAGTTGATGTAGATGGTCACGCCGTTGTCGTACTCGACGCTGCGCAGCGTATCGGAGAGAATCGTGTGCTTCACCATCTGCGCGCCGCTGACGGAGGCGAGCGCCGTGTTCAGGTACGCGTACTGTTCCGCCGCGGTATCCGTCCAGTTGGCCACAGTCGTGGCGTAGAGTCTGTTCAGCGCCGTGTACTTCATGTCGGATGCTTGCTGCGCCGTAAAGGTGTAGCGCGGGGACGCGCCGTATTCCACCATTTTCAGCAGCTTCGCCTGCCAATCGTCGCTCACGATAGTGTTCAGCGCCTGACCGGTGTAATCCACACAGCCATGCAGAATCATCTCGTAAAGCGGAATCGTTTCATCCACGATGACGTACTCCGTCGCGGTCATGGGCGCGTCAATGACGTGCTTGACACCGTTCAGGGCGTAGAGGTTGCCGCCGGACACCATGACTTTCTTGCCGCTGTCCGCAATCGCCTGCAGCTGGCTTTCGACAATCATCAGCGCCTGTTCGCGGTTAATCAGCTCCGTGCGGCGCTTGTCCGCGTGCAGCTCACAGCCGAGGTCACGGAGGGAGTAACCGTTCAGAGAATAATCCTTCGTGCTGTCCAGGAACCCACTGACGTAGTACGGCAGGAACTTCGGGGACAGCAGGTTGTAAATGTTCTCGCTGTAACCCAGCGCGGACGTGCGCCGCAGGGATGCCGGATTCGTCACGCCGAACTGCGCAATGTATCCCGCGCCGTAATAACGGGACGTCTCCTGATTCTCCATATAGTGCTTGGAGATTTGCGTCACCTTCTGGAACGCGACGTCGGCGTACAGTTCGCCGCCCAGCCGTGCTATTGCGCTGTTCAGGTTCTCCAGCCGATTTTTACCGCCCAGCTGCCTCAGCACGGACACGTTGTTCGCGACATCGTGGTAGTAGCCGCCGTTCATCCAGCCTTGGAAGTTCATCACTTGATGCTTGATGCCCGCCTTATTCAGCGACTGCGCAATTTCCACCGCTTCATCGAAGGTGGTCATGGCACGGACGTGCAGGTACTGGATGCCCATGAAGTGGGTCGTTTCCTTCACGCCGCCAATCACATCGTAGTAGAAGGGAATGTCGCCCGTCTCTTCCAGCGGAGAAAGCACGTTTTCAGCAATCAGGCGTGCCCGGTAGTAGTTTGCCAGACCGCTGTACCCCTTGTTCTCCGCCGTCAGGAATGTGTAGCGGATGACGAGATCTTCGCCGTAGTAGTTGTCCTCGACGATAGGCATTTCCGCCGTTTCGCCCGCGCCGAAGAGAGACAGCAGCTCCGACCCGCGCAGGGTGAACATGGCGAACGCGTTGTTGTAGGAGTTGTTGCGCCCCGCAACATCCGCGCTGATAGCCGCCAGCGAAGCGCCGTTTTCAATCGTCGCCAACACGCTGGTGTTCTCGCGGCACACGCCCCACAACGGCAGACGCACAGACTGAATCGTCTGTGTCTGCGTGTAGTCGCCGTCAATCAAGTCCATATCGTAGACGTACTGGCTGTACACCGCGGCACTGTTTTTGCCGTTGTTGAAACGAATCAGGCTGCCCGAACCGTTCGGCACAACCATGTAGCCGTTTTCGTCGCTGCCCGCTGCCGCCATATAGGGCAGCAGCTGGATGCGGTAGACTTTGCCGCCGCCACGCTCTTCAATCGCGCTCACAGGCAGCTTGGCTTCCACGTTGTCCTCGCCCAGATGCCACTCCAGCGTCACGGTAAAGCCCAGCGTTTCCGCCTGTTCCTTGCCCGCCAGCGCTTCCATTTCAAGGTATTCCGCCTTTGTCATGCCCAGCGCCACAAACTCCTTGGAGACGCGCGCCATTTCGCGGGTACGGCTCGCACCGGTTGCGCTGATCCAGTAGCCGTCGTCGCGCTTTTCGTACACGATGTCCGCCGCCTTCTTCGCCTGTGCGCTCAGCTGCTCGTAGAGTCCCTCGTAGCGCTCCGTCGGCAGATAAGACGGCGTCAGGTACTGGATGGAGTCCACGCCCACGTCGTAGATGAAGGCAATGCCGTCCTCAATCGCCGCCGCGCGGAAGTTGCCCAGCGCCACGCTCATCGAGTAGCTGTCGTAGGTGCTGCTCGTCAAACCGGCGTTGTAGTAGTCCAGCAGGAACTGGCTCTTCAAGTAGTTCTTGTTGGTCTTGTTCGCCACCTTGTCCGCATCCGCGTCCACGGGGTTGGAATAGACCGTTTCGCCGCTGCGCTTGTCGTAGATGGCGACGTTCGCCGTCTCCAAATCCGCGTAGAGCTTCAAGTTGTCGTTTTCCGCAAACAGCTGGAAAGGCGCGGCGACATTCGGATTTTCGTCCGTAAGCGCCGCCAGTTCTGACTGCGCTGCCGCACCCGCGGGCGCTTCAATGTACGCCTGATAGTCCCGGTTAAACTCGAAGCGAATCAGATACCACGCAGCCACTGCCGCCACAATCACCAGCAGCACCGCCAGCACAATCCAACGTACCTTGTGATGCTTTTTGCCTTCCACGGCGGGGCTGTGCTTGATTTTCGTTTGCTCGCTCATCTTTCCACCCCCCGCTTAAACTCGGAAAATCAGTTCGGTGTAGATGCTCCTGACAAAGCCGAACACCTGACCGATGAAGTTCGCAATCAGCATCATCAGGAAGATGATGATGAACACTGCCACCAGCGTCAGCAGGAGCGTGAGCAGCGTTTTGCCCAGCGTGTAGTTGTGCACCTGCATGATGCCAATCAGCGCCATGATGAGGGTATACGCCGTGCCGAGGAAGATGATGATGGCGTAGAACGCTTCCTCATTTTCCGCCACGAACTGGCTGACAATGGTTGCGGCGATGTAGCACACAATCATCGGCAGGAGCGAATAGCCGATGGCGATGGCAATATCCTTGAGGCGCCCTTCGCCGTCCATCAGGCAGGTAATCGACCAGTTGCCGACGCACAGCAGCAGGTACAGCATCAATACGCCGCTCATTTCCCACAGGGCGTTGACCGTTCGCTCGTTGATGTCGTTGACGACAAAGCCCGCAAGCAGCCGGTTCAGCGTGAAGCACAGACCGAAGAGGACAACCATGAGGATGGCAATGGCGACGCTTCCCTTTTCGCCGTGGCGAATCCAGTAAAAGCCGTCCGACGGATGGGACACCGTGTAGAACAGCTGCTGCCACTTTTCTTTGCTGAACAGTGATTTCATCGCTTATGCCCTCCTTCCGTTCTTTTGATTTCTGCGCGGACGAATCACCTTGACCACAACGACAATCGCCACGATGACCGCAATGATGCCCGTCAGAATGTAGTTGATGTTGCTCTTGAGCACATCGTTGCGGTAGCGCTTGAAGGCGACGGAGTAGTAGTCGCGGTTCATGCCGCGCTTCAAGTATTCCATGGCCTTCTCGTTGTCGCCCGCGGACAGGTACGCCTTGCCGATGCCGGTGTTCGCCAGCTCGTTGTTCTCGTCCATCCGCAGTACTTCCTGCCACAGGGCAACCGCCTGCGTCTCGTCGCCGTCGTAGCGCAGCCCAACCGCTTCGTTGATGAGCCGGCCGTACTCCGTTTCGCCGAAGACGGCAATCACGCCCTGCTTGGAATCCAGCGCGAGCATCTTGTCCCCTGCGCACTCAATCGCGACAGGCGCTTCCATCGTGCCCGCCTGCGTGCCGAGGCCGCCGAAGATATAAAGCAGGTTGCCTTCGTGGTCGTAAGTGATAATACGGCCACGCTTGGAGTCCAGCAGCGAATAGATGCCTTTTTCGCGGTACACCACGTCCACAATCGTGCTGGCGCCCGCGTACTGCGACGTGCCGCTGATCTGCATATCGCCGCCAAGGTTCTTGGTCTGACCCATGCGGATGACGTCCTCGCCCTTGGGGTTCAGGCGGCGAACCGCCTGCGTGCCCGCGGTATCCTTGTTCGAGGCGTACACAAAGCCTTCGTCGTCGATGTCAATGCCGGTAAATTCCGTCGGAATGAACAGCTGCTGCTTGGAGCGTTCTTCCTTCGTCGCCAGCTTGCGCCAGAACTTCTCCCACGCCGTAATTTCAACGGAAATCGTGCCGAAGAAGCCGGTGAAGTCGCCGTTCGTCTCGAAGACCATGATGCCTTCAAACATGTTCTGCGCAATGCAGTAGACACGTCCGGCGTAGTCCACCGAGACTTTCAGGGGCGTAAAGAGGAAGTTGGCATCCAGCACTTCGCTGTTCGGGTTGACGGTCACGCGCGCGACATTCTTGTCGCCGTCCAGCACAATCAGGCGGTTGTCGCTGTCCGCAATGCAGAGCTGGCTTGCGCTGTTGAGCGCCACGCCCTCCACGCCGCGGACTTCCGCGAACGCCTGATAGCCGCTGCCCGCATCCACGCCGAGGATGCGCTCCGTCACCGCGCCGTTTCTGTCCTGCACCTCCACGCAGTTGTTCTGCGCCGTGTGCAGCACCGTCCAGTTGTCATCCAGCACCAGCACGCGCCCCGTGCTTTCCTTCACGCACAGGCGCTGCGTGCCGTTCCAATCCACCATCGCCGTTGCGGAAACTTCCGTCAGGCGCTCGTCCTGCTTGCCGTTTTTCACCGTCGTCACGGCAGATACGCTGTCCGTTTTGGTGTCCAGCAGCAGCAGCGAATTATTCTCGACCGTGCCCAGCAGCTTGCCGGTGGTCTTCATGACGTTGATCTCGCCGTTCTTCTCGCCCACAATCAGGTAATCACCCGTCAGTTCGATGCCCAGAATGTTCTGGAACGCCGTCTCTTCATCCTCTGAAGAAGCCGCTGCTGCTCCGGTCATGCCCGTCATGCGGGTGATGCTGCCATCCGCGTCCGTCTTGCGGATGCAGTTGCTTTCGATCACGCGGCGTGTGCTGCCCGCGCGGTCGAGTTCGACAATGTGGTTGTCCGCGTCGCGGATGAACACGCTGTCGCCATCCAGCGCGAATTCCGAAATCGTCGCGAAGGAGGTCAGCGCATCGTCCGTATTGCGGTAATTGCCGTATGTCGTGACCATATTGCCCTTCTGGTCAAGCACAACCACTGTCTTGGCGCTGATGCAGTAGAGGTTGTCCTGCTCGTCCAGCGCCAGACCAATCAAACCGGACATGCCGGTGATGTTCTGGTTGCCCTTAATCAGGCGGCCAATCAGGATGAACAGGTCGATGTTCGTCGTCGCGTCATAGCGGGCGTAAGTGAAAGTCGAGCCGTCCGCGTTCGTGCGGATGACGGACTTGCCGTTCTCCGCAATCGCGTAGGTTGCGCCCTTGCTGTCTGTGACCGCCTTCACCAGCGGCTGCAAGGTGCTCTCGTAGGCGCTGACCTGATAGGTCGTACCCTGCTCGTCCGCCAGTTCCGTGGCGCTGCCGGACGTGAAGCGCTCCGTGCGGTACTTCATGCCGTCCACATCGGTTTCCTGATGGAGGTCGCCCATGCCCTCGATGTGCGTCCCGACAGCGTAGGTCACGCCGCCCAGCGCTTTCACGCTGCCCGACAATTGCGGAATCTCGATGATGCGGTTGAGCGTATCATCCGGATTCAGCACAACCACGCGGCGGTTGAGGCTGTCGGCAATGTAGAGCGTATCATCATTGGCGACTGCCACGCCCGTGGGCGTCTGGAAGGTGTCCGCCACGCCGTGATTCTCAAATCCGGTGATGACGCGCACGACCTTCGTCATGTCGCTGCTGAGCAGGACGATGCGGTTGTTGCCGCTGTCCGCCAGATACACCGTGCCGTCCTGCGCCACGCACAAGTCCTGCGGGTTCTTGAACGCCCCCAGCGACTGCCCATTATATTGGAAGGAAGCGCCTGTAATCGACCCCGCCGGCACATACGCCGCGGGCGTGTACACGATGTAACCCCAGTAGTCGTAATTGTACGTCGTGTAAGGCAGCTCGGCGTCCGCCAAGGCTCCCCCGCAGGAGGAGAAAGTGACCAGCGCCGCCAGCGCCGTCAGGAGGAACTTCTTCATTTTTTTCATGCGTCTTTCCTCCCTCTCTTAGTCCTTCATGCCCGAAGTTGTCATGGTTTCCAGAATGCTGCTCTGGCACAGCAGGAAGAACAGCACCGGCACCGCCATGATGATGAACGTGACCGCCGCCGCCGCGCCCGCGCGGGACACGCCGCCAGCCGTAATCTGCTGGAGCGCGTACTGCATGGGCTTCAATTGCTCGTCACGCAGGAACAGCGAACCGGTATTGCCCCACATCTGCTGGAACTGGAAGATGGCCAGCGTCAGCCAAGCGGGTTTGACGTTCGGCATGACGATTTTCCAGAAAATCTGCCATTCGTTGGCGCCCTGCACGCGCGCCGACTCCATCAGCGAATCCGGCAGCTGCTCCATGAACTGCTTCATCAGGTACAAACCCATGCCGAACGACCACGCAGGTAGAATCAGCGCCAGATAGGTGTTGTTGATGTGCAGCCACGAAATGATGGCGTACTGCGGAATCTGCGTGACCGTCCAGTTGAACATCATCGACAGCACGACCATGCCGAACAGCATCGCCTTGCCAGGGAATTTGTCCTTCGCCAGCGGATACGCCGCCCACGACGCCACGATGACGTGACCCACCATGCCCGCCACCGTGATGATGATGGTGTTCATGATGTAGCGGCTGAAAGGCACCCACGAGTCGTTCATCAGGATAAACAAATCCGAGAAGTTGCGTAGGTTCGGGTTGCGCACAAAAATCTTCGGCGGGAACTGGTACAATTCGTCCAGCGGCTTCAAGGCGTTGTTGATAATCATGACCAGCGGCAGTGCCATGAAGACGCCGCAGATGAACATGAGCGTAAACAGCAGCGCGTTGCCCGCCATCGAGCGGTTGAGCTTGCGGGCTTTCTTGGGCATAATCTTCTGCCGGCGCAGCTTCTTTTGCAGCTTCGGCGGCAAATCCTTGACAGCCACCTGACCTCTCCGTTCTGCCATGCTTACTCACCCACCCTTCTCAGTACTCGCTGAACGAGCTTATTCGTGCCGACCATCAGCAGGAAGAGGATGGTCGCGATGGCGCAGGCGTAACCCATCTCCATACGGGTCGAACCGTAGTCCAGCAAGTGGGTGACAATGGTTGCGCCAGCATAGTTGACCGACGGGTTGCCCGCCAGATTGATGGAAATGTCCGCCACGGCGAAGGACTGCGTAATCTGCATGACCGCGCCGAACATCAGCTGCGGCTTCATCGCCGGGAGGGTGACATACCACAGCTCCTGCCAGCGGTTCTTGATGCCGTCAATGGCGGCGGCTTCGTACATGCTCTTGTCCACCGTCTGCAAGCCTGCAATGAAGGACAGGAAGCCTGTACCCAGGCTCAGCCACAGCTGAACGATAATCAGCATCGGCATGACGTACTGCTCTGTCTTCATCCACAGAATCGGCTCGTTGATGATATCGAGGTTCAGCAGGATACCATTCAAATAGCCATAGCGGTCGCCGGTCAGAATCAGGTTCCAGACCATGTAGGCGTTGCCGCAGATGGACGGCGCGTAGAAAATCAGCGTCAGGAGCGTGCGCATCCCGCGGTTGAACTCGTTGATAATCCACGCGAACAGCAGGCACAGCATATAGCTGACCGGGCCGGTAATGACAGCGAAAATCAGCGTGTTTTTGAGCGAAATGATGAAGATTTCGTCATCCAGCAGGAGCTTGACGTAATTCTGCCAGCCGACGAACTCCGGCTTCTCCAGCATGTTCCAGTCCGTGAAGGAAACGCCGATAGCCATCAGCACCGGCAGCACGGTGAAGAAGAAGAACAGGATGAAGTACGGCGCCATCAGCAGGTAGGACGCGCGGTGCTTCCAGATGGTTTTGCCAAGCGACTGACGCTTGCCATGCACCAAGGTCGGATTGCTCATCTTACTCCTCCTTCGTCGTGTCTTCCGTCTGATGGAGCGGCAGACCGAATTCCGTGCGCTTGTAGTTGATTTCGGCGTTGATGTAGTACACCTTGTCCATCAGCGCCTCGCGCGGGGTGGTGTTGTTCGTTGCGGTATCTGTGGTGATGGTATAGAACGCGTTGTTGATGTTGCGCCAAGTGTAGTATCCGCCCGGCACCTGCGGGATGCCGCGCACATACTGCATCTGCTCCACCAGCGCGCGGTAGTCGCGCATGGGCCACGACAGGTTCGCCAGTGCCTCGGTGTTCGCCGTCGCGACACGCGCGGATGCCCCCATCAGCGATTCCATCTCGCGCCCGTAGAGCGTCTGCGTCTCGGTGCTCGTCCACCATTTGAGGAACTCCCAGCTTTCGTCGGGATGCTTCGTCGCGCTCATGATGATATCCGCCAGACCCGTCGTACCCGTCGAGCGGTCAATGCTGCCGTCCGCCTGCACCGTACCGGGAACGGACGTGAAGTCCCACAGACCCAAGATGTCCGGCGCGGAAACCTGCAGGTTGTTGTACGTCGTGTAGTCGGAAATGATAATCGGGCATTCGCCGGTACGGAAGCGTTCTTCGGCGGACGTTTCCTTGTCCAGCTTGTAATCCGTGTAGTATTCGCAGTATTTCTTGAACACGTTGATGGCGACGTCCTCATCCAGCGCGGACGCGGCGTTGTCATCGGTGTAGTAGCGGCCGCCGTTCTGGAACAAAAGCATCGCGAACACCTGCTCGGACGGCAGCATGCCGAATTCCATCTGGTTCTTGCTCAGGATGGACATGGCAACCTTCACTTCGTCCCACGTCTGCGGCACTTCCAGTCCAATTTCCGCCAGAATGTCCTTGCGGTAGAACATCATCAGCCATGTCTGCGTATCCGGCAGGGCGTACGTCGCACCGTCAAAGGAGAACGGGATGATGGCGCTCTCGTTGAAGCGCTTGGCAATCTCCGGGAAGTCCTCGAACTGCGTCAAGTCCAGCACGGCGTTGCGCAAGCCGTAGTTGACGGGCGTATCGTTGCCCGTGTTCAGCACCGCGCCCGCAATGCCGTTGGTGTTCGCCACCTGAATGGCGACATCCGGGCCCTCGCCCGCCAGCGTCGCGCGCAGGAGCGTGTTCATGTCAACCAGCTGCACATTGACGGAAATGCCCGTCGCAGGCGTGAACTTCTCGTCAATCAGCGACTTGATGACGTTCGCCTGGTCACGGCCCGTGCCGATCCACAGCGTCAGCACGACATTCTCCGTGTCGCCCTCCGCCACGTTGCCGACCTTGTTGTAGTCGATGATGAAGGAGTAATACAGGCGCTCCGTTTCATGCGCAAGGCTCTCCCACCAGCTGCTGTTATCCAGCTTCGGCTGCGTATCGGCAGCATGAATGTAGAAGCGGTCTACCTGAAGCGGCTGTGCCAGCACCTGCGTAATCCAGTTGCCGCACGCGCGGACGTTGGTCTTGAAGGATGAAAGCACCTCGGTGAAGCGCTCCTGATCCTCGATCAGCTCGTCCAGCTGGTCGCTCATCGTGCGCAGGACGGTCAGCTTATCGGAATCATTGCCCGCCGTCTTTTCCAGCGCGGCGATGGCGCTGTCAATGTCCGCCTGTACCGCGCGCAGTTCGCCCTCCAGCTTCGGCAGGGACGCCGTCAGCTGATAGTCGCGGTACTGGTCAGGCGCGACGCCAGTGATGTAGATGACCTGACGGTAGATGTTGTTCAGCTGCTGCACGCAGTCCTGCACCTGCGCGATGATGTTTGCCATATCGCCCAGTACAACTTCCATGCGCAGGGTATGCTTGCCCGCGGTCAGGTAGACGCGGTAGGCGTTTTCGTCCTCGTCGGAGAGCGTTTCTATCCGCCACGTCTGCGTGTAGGAGAAGGGCTGCGCGTTGAACTCCGCAAACGGCACTTCGCCGTCAATCATGATTTTGCGGTACACGTCGATGCCGCGGACGAAGTTCTGCTTGTCCACCATCGAGATTTCGTAGTAACCGTCCTGCGACACTTCAAATGCCCACTCAATCCACTGGCCCGCGTTCTTCCAGCTGCTGCCGATGGAGTTATTGAGCAGATACCGCGCCGACATGGGGTACACAACCGCGCTGGATTGATCCTGCACGGGGTAAAGCATCTGAGAAGAGGTCTTGACGGCGTTTTCCGCCTCAAAGCGCACGGACACGCCCGTCGCGTCCTGATGACCCGCCGCGTCGCCCGCCGCCTTCACATCCGCATAAGCGGCAGGGCGGGAGTGGTTGGACAGCGTAATCGACCGCAGGAGCATCGGCTCGCGCATGGACAAAAGCGTCAGCGTGTGCTGCCCCGCTTCGAGGTAGATGCTCATTTCGTCAGAAATGTAGCCGTTAGTGTCATACAGCCCATGGGTACACCACTCCGGCTGTTCAATGGGCGAAGGTTTCAGGTCGTTGCCCTGATTATCCTTGTCCCATTTGCGGACGACGATGCCGTTCTCATCGGTGTACTCCTCGTAGGCGCCGTTGACCCACACGCGGTTGAAGTCCACCATCGCCAGCTCACTGTACGGCAGCTTGCCGTCCACAAAGAACGCGCGCTGGATGGCGCTGTTCTTGCCCGCGTAGGGGTAGTAGAGCAGCGTCAGGTCATACAGACCCGATTCCGGCACATCCACAACCCACTCGGTCAGCGACTCTTCGCCCGTCAGGACGCTCTTGCCCGCCATGCCATCGTAGTTCTCAAAGACCTGCGGCTGGGCGGCAATGCCTGCATCCTCGTAGCGCACGAACGTGTCCGCGTCCACCGTCACGGTCACGTCCGGGTGCGCCGCGTCCTCGTAGCGCTGCAGATAGTCCGCATACCCCGGAATTGATGCATCAATGGAGTATGTACTCACAATCTGCTGGTAGTCCGCGTTCGTCAGCGCCGTTGCGCCGCTTGTGCTCTCCTCCGCCAGCGCAGCGCCGCAAAGCAGCAGCAATGCCAGCACCATGCTCATCAGCGACTTCTTTCCGCTCAACACCGTTCACCTTCCTCTTGATTGTTAGGGGCAAACCCAGAGGCTCTGCCTCTGGACTCCGGCAGGGGCGCTGCCCCTGCACCCTGCAAGGGAGTTCCTCCCTTGACCCTTTTTCGCGATTGAGTTGACTTTTCTTCCTTATATATGCGCGTGCTGCGCTTCGAGCCTTAGTCGCCCAGCGGATAATTCCGCAAATCCGGCAATTCCTTGCGCGTAATCACCGTATCGCTCTTATACGCTTTTTTGAGCATGTTCTTTTCGGTGTACTGTTCGCTGTAATTGTTGAAGCCCGCCGCTTTCAGCACGAACTCCCCTTCCCACACGCACCAGTAACTCCACATGATGTTGTCCCGCACCAGCTGCTCCGGGTCTGGAATGCAGCCATTCTCCGAGAGGGTAATCAGCTTGCGCGTGTCCGTGTAGCTCAGCGCCTTGATGAACCGCGCCGCCTGCGACGTGTACACATGCTTGCCGGGGTAAATGTCCTCGCCGATGATATCCACATACTCGTCGCCCGGATACCACGCGGCATCCTGACCGTTCCAGACCCAAATCAGGTTGTTCAGCCCGTGGACGTTCGTCAGGCGGTCGTACATGAGTTTGTACAGCTGCAAGTACGCATCCGCGCCGGATGCGCCCCACCAGAACCAGCCGCCGCTTGCCTCGTGCAGCGGACGCCACAGCACCGGCACATCCGCATCCTGCAGGCGCTTGAGCTGCACGGCAATCGCGTCGATATCGTCCAGCAGCATCTGGTAGCCGTCCGGGTCTCTGCCGTTCATCGCACGGGCAAGGTTGAATTTCGTCTTGTCGGTGTAGAACGTGCCCCACGGGTCGTTCTTGCTCTTGTCATAGCGGGCGGCAGGGCACCAGTGCCAGCACAGCGTGACGATACCGCGCTTGCCTTCGTCGCCGTTCCAATACTCAATTGCTCGTTCGACGACGTTGGAGCTGTTGTCGCCTTTCGCCACGCGCGCAGGAGAATAGGAAATCAAGTCCATGCCAAGCACCGCGGGATAATCGCCGCCCGTACCGCGCCAGACCGCCGCGTTTGTCAGCCCGAACGCCCCGTCCTGTGACTGCTGCCCGGACAGCACGGTCTTGCCGTACTGATCGCACAGGTAGGTCATCAGGCGCTTGGCGCTGTCCGTGGCGTTAGGGTTGATGAGCGTCGGCTTGACTTCGTACACATCCGTCGGCAAGGGTGCTGCCCTGCGGATGCTGAACGAATCAACCGCAATCCAGCCATAGCTTGCCGTGACGGACACAGTATTATCGCCTGCCTCCAGCCACACATACGGCACAACCTCGTCCGACCAGCTGCCGCTATTGGTGATATCCCCAACGTGCTGCCCGTTGGCGTTGACCTCGTTGACTTTCGTTCCGCCGCCGATGACCGCCGTCCGCACGATGATGTCGTACAGTCCGTCTTCCGGCACGGTCACGGTCACTTCCACCCCGTCGCCGGTATGCTCCAGTCCCGACACGCACGTTCCCGTCGCAGCGATTTTCGCCTTGCCCAGCAGTGTTCCGCTTTCTGCTTCGACCGTCTGCAGTACGTTTGGCGTTTCCTCCGCCCGCACCGCGTCGACCGTCCCTGCCATCAGGATGCTCGCTGCCAGCACTGACAGCGCCGTTTTCCGCAGAATTTTCCGGCATGTAGCACGCTTGTCCATTACCCGTTGCTCCCTTTTGTTAGTCTATTATTAGCTAATAGCACTTTGCTCTTTTTGATTATACTACACTTACGCGGTTTACGCAACCCCATTTGGGTTAATTTGGGCGATTTTTAACAAATTCCTTTCATTATTTCTGCGCAACTTTTGTTCTTTTCCTGTATCATTTGTTCGTTTTTCAACCATTCCGTTGCCTCAACATGAATTTTCGCCCCCGTTGTTAAGTGATTCGTGCTGATGCTCTTGCATCCTGTTAGGCTAACACGTTAGCTATCCGCACCGAAAAAAGCGACTGCACGAATGCAATCGCTTCTTTGATACTATTTCCAAATGAGAATTCGCCTAAATTCGCAAACAAGCGGCACAGATGAATGCAGAAAATCGTATCATAATATGTCATTCTTCCGGCAGGGCCAGATGTCCGTTCGCCGGCAGCGTTCCCTGCCCCTGCATCGCGTCGAACTGGCTTGACAGATAGATGATGTGCGTCACCGCGATAATCGTCGCGCGCAGCATCATTCGCTCCGGCATGTCCGCGGGGTTGAAGCGCTCCATCGTATCCGTCAGCCCGAACGTGTACTGCAGTGTCGATTCCAGCGAATCACAGAAGTAATCATATGCTTGCTGCACCGTGTACGTCTTTCTCTGCATTTGAAACAACCGCGTAATGTTATCCATCGACAGTGCCGACTTGGCCACGGCAATAAACAGCAGGTACGCAATCTGCTCCGCGCTGTACTGCTTGCGCACCGGATTGCTGATATACCCCTTCTTGACGTAGTTGCTCACCATCGACGTGGTAATTTCCATGCAGCCCAATGGCGCCAAATAGCGGTTCATGTACTTCACTGTCTGGTCGAGATACAGCCCCACATCCGGAATTTCCCGGTAACGCGGCATCCGGAACTCACTAATCTGTGCAATCACACGTTCATCCCCTTTTGTATTATCATATCACAAGTTATTCAAAACGTCAAGAAAAAGTTCCAGACCTCTTGACAAGTTTCTGAAAAACTGCTAATATGCATGTTGGAATCCTAATGCGGCTGATTTTTTTGATAGAGGGTATTGATGATGATGACGAAGATTGTCGCGGACTCCTCCGCGGATTTGCTGACCTTGGGCGATTTGCCCTTCGCCTCCGTCCCGCTGACGATTCATGCGGGCGACCGTGTTTTTGTGGACGATGAGCACTGCGATATTGACGGCATGATCGCCTTTCTGCGCACTTATAAGGGAAAGACGACGACTTCCTGCCCGAACACGGAATGCTGGCTGAAGGCGTTTGGCGACGCGGATACGGTGTATTGCGTCACGATTTCCAGCGCCATGTCTGGCACCTGTCTCTTATACACATCTCCGAGCCCACGAGACGCGTAGTAATC
>ENA-OZAN01000504-OZAN01000504.1-human-gut-metagenome-genome-assembly--contig:-NODE-504-length-15029-cov-9.040670_pt1 | contig 15029 bp, 8 predicted proteins | sample MGYA00243305_ERZ653507 | MGnify/ENA primary metagenome ERZ653507 (study PRJEB26926, sample SAMN06164915) | human gut metagenome | biome: ENVO:00009003; feature: ENVO:2100002; material: ENVO:00002003... | reverse complement strand
AGCGGTGGCAGCGGCTGATGGCCGAGATGCACGGCATTGCCGCCGCCGAGGCCCGGACCCACTTCCGCATCGGCGCCGCCTACACCGCCAACCAATATGTGCTGCCGCCGGTATACAAGCGGTTTCTGGAGCGGGACCTGCCGGTGGCTCTGCGGGTGGAGACCCTGTCCAGCCAGCAGGCCCAGGAGGCTGTCACCCGCCGGGAGCTGGATATGGCCATCGTGGAGGACGACGTGGGCTTCAACCCGGAGCTTCAGGTGACGCCCCTGTTCCGGGAGTCCTTCTACATGATCTGCTCCGAGGGCAGCGACTATCCGGAGCTGGTGGACCCCCGGGACCTGGACATGTCTCAGGAGATCAACGTGTCCCAGCGGCGGGAGGTGCAGGTGTGGAACGACTATTGGTTCGGCCCCGCCGCCCGGCCTCTGCTGAACACGGACACCGTGCAACTGGCAGAGGCATGGCCCCCTACCCGCCGGGTGTGGGCGGCGGCCCCCTCCATTGCCGCCGAGCACATGCGCCGGGCAGGCCGGGCCAAGATCTGCCGCTTTACCGCGCCGCCTCCGGACCGCATCAGCTATCTCATCGCCCCCCGGGCGGTGCAGCTGCCGGAGGAGGCCGCCCTGTTTCTGGAGGATCTGCGGTGGGAGCTGCAGCAGCACCCGGACGTGGTCATCTATTTTTGACGCGGCGGGGAAATTCCGAAAAAACGGTAGTCAGGGAAGAAAATCCGTGGTATAATTCCTACATTATCTATTGGAATCGAGGTCCCCGCGTATGAACCGGCAGTTCCCCCGTCTGGAGATCAGCCGCAGCCGTCTGCGGCACAATATGGAGGAGGTCATCTCCCGCTGCACCGCCCGGGGCATCCAGGTGTGCGGCGTCATCAAGGGGTGCAGCGGCCTGCCGGAGGTGGGCCGTATGTTCCGGGACTGCGGGGCCACCCAGCTGGCCAGCAGCCGCCTGGAGCAGATCATCCGCTGCCGCCGGGCCGGGGTGCCGGGGCCGTATATGCTGCTGCGGATCCCCATGCTGTGCGAGCTGGAGGACGTGGCCCGGTGGTGCGACTATTCCCTGGAAAGCGAGCGGGCCACGCTGGACGCCCTGGAGGAGGCCTGCGCCCGGCAGGGCGTGATCCACAAGGCCGTGGTCATGGCGGACCTGGGGGACCTGCGGGAGGGCTTCTGGGACCAGGACGAGATGGTGCGGGTGTGCGTCCATGTGGAGCGGGACCTGCCCCATGTGGAGCTGGCCGGTGTGGGCGTGAACCTGGGGTGCTACGGCTCCATCCAGCCCACGCCGGAGAATCTGGGCCAGCTGGTACATATCGCCCGGCGGGTGGAGGACACCATCGGCCGGAAGCTGGAGATCGTGTCCGGCGGAGCCACCAGCTCCTTCACCCTGGTCCACTGGGGCACCATGCCGGAAGGCATCAACCACCTGCGCATCGGCGAGGGCATCCTGGTATCCAAGGATTTACAGGTGGACTGGGGCATTCACGACATGGACTATCTGCGGATGGACTGCATGACCCTGCGGGCCCAGATTGTGGAGGTGAAGGACAAGCCCACCCACCCGGTGGGGCCCATTATGGTGGACTGCTTCTGCAACCGGCCCACCTATGAGGACCGGGGCATCCGCCGCCGGGCCATTGCAGGCATCGGCCGGGCCGACGTGGGGGATATCATGATGCTGCATCCCCGGACGCCGGGCATGACGGTGGTAGGCGGCTCGTCGGACCACTGCATCCTGGACGTGGAGGACTGCGACCCCTGCCCGCAGGTGGGAGATATCGTGGATTTCGATGTGATCTACCTGACCATGCTGTATGCCAGCGCCCGGGAGGACGTGGCCGTGAAATTTGTGGACTAATTATTATAATAGGAGGATAGATTTTTGGATAACGAAGGATTGATGATTTTCATTTTCCAGGCCATCATTGCGCTGTTTGCGTTTTTCGTGGTGGCCCCCTGCGTGCTCAATGCCGTCAGCCTGTTCACGGTGCAGAAGCGCTTCGCCAAGACCATGATCGACCTGGGCGTGGTGCAGGCGGACGTGGTGCACAAGCTCCACCCCAAAAAGGAGATTGCCGGGGTCATCATCTCCCTGGTGGTGGTGGCGGCCTTTGGCTACGGCGTGTGGCGGCAGGCCCCCATCAGCTATCTGTCCGGCGGTCTGCCCCTGGTGGTGGGCTTCCTGAAATACCGCCAGATCGTCCAGTTCAACAGCCTGACGGTGAAGCGGTTCCAGAACACCTATCAGGGCCAGATGGACGTGAAGAAGTACAACGACTATGTGAACAAGACCTTCTGAGTGCCAAAAGAGGACGGGGCAGCGCCCCGTCCTCTTTTCCTCGAAAAACCCCCGGTTTGTTCACAAAATCCTGTTGATTTTCGTGGGACGGCGTGGTATCATATCCCAAAATTCCGGGGATTCGGACCCGGCTGACGCAGGAGGACGGCATATGAAAGAAGTAAAGCCCCCGAAAAAACCGTTGATCTATTATTACGGCGTGGCCTTAGTGGTGCTGCTGCTGATCAACTTCCTGCTGGTGCCCCTGGTGGCCCGGCACGCGGTGCAGGAGGTGGACTACGGCACCTTCATGACCATGACCGAAAACAAGGAGATCGGCCAGGTGGAGGTGGAGGACAACCAGATCATCTTCACCAACAAGGACGGCAGCAAGGTCTATAAAACCGGGCCCATGAACGACCCGGACCTGACCCAGCGGCTGTATGACGCCGGAGCGGAGTTTACCCGGGACATTGTGGAGGAGACATCGCCTCTGCTGAGCTTTGTGCTGACGTGGATCCTGCCCATCATCATCTTCATCGCCATCGGCCAGCTGATGACCAAGAAGCTGACGGACCGGGCCGGAGGCCCCGGCTCCATGATGTTCGGCGCGGGAAAATCCAACGCCAAGATCTATGTGCAGTCCACCCAGGGCATCCACTTCTCCGACGTGGCCGGTGAGGATGAGGCCAAGGAGAACCTGCAGGAGATCGTCAACTATCTCCATGACCCCAGTAAGTATCAGGAGATCGGCGCCTCCATGCCCAAGGGCATCCTGCTGGTGGGCCCTCCGGGAACCGGCAAGACCATGCTGGCCAAGGCCGTGGCAGGCGAGTCCCAGGTGCCCTTCTTCTCCATCTCCGGCTCGGAATTTGTGGAGATGTTCGTGGGCATGGGCGCGTCCAAGGTCCGGGACCTGTTCAGCCAGGCCAAGGAGAAGGCCCCCTGCATCGTGTTCATCGACGAGATCGACGCCATCGGCCAGAAGCGCAGCGGCGGCCAGTACGGCGGCAACGATGAGCGGGAGCAGACTCTGAACCAGCTGCTGACGGAGATGGACGGCTTCGACGACAACTCCGGCGTGATCATCCTGGCGGCCACCAACCGGCCGGAGTCCCTGGACCCGGCCCTGACCCGTCCCGGCCGGTTTGACCGCCGGGTGCCGGTGGAGCTGCCGGACCTGAAGGGCCGGGAGGAGATTCTGAAGGTCCACGCCCGGAAGATCAAGCTGGCGGAGAACGTGGACTTTTCCACCGTGGCCCGGATGGCCTCCGGCGCATCCGGCGCGGAGCTGGCCAACATCGTCAACGAGGCCGCCCTGCGGGCGGTGCGGGACGGCCGGAAGCTGGTGACCCAGGCGGACCTGGAGGAGAGCATCGAGACCGTTATCGCCGGGTATCAGAAGAAGAATGCCATTCTCACCGACCGGGAGAAGTGGATCGTGTCCTATCACGAGATCGGCCACGCCCTGGTGGCGGCCCGCCAGACCCATTCCGCCCCGGTGCAGAAGATCACCATCATTCCCCGGACCTCCGGCGCCCTGGGCTACACCATGCAGGTGGAGGAGGGCAACCACTATCTGATGAGCCGGGAGGAGATCGAAAACAAGATCGCCACCTTCACCGGCGGCCGGGCCGCCGAGGAAGTGGTGTTCGGCTCCGTCACCACCGGCGCTTCCAACGACATTGAACAGGCCACCAAGCTGGCCCGGGCCATGCTGACCCGGTACGGCATGAGCGACGAGTTCGGCATGGTGGCCCTGGAGACCGTCACCAACCAGTATCTGGGCGGCGACGCCTCCCTGGCCTGCTCGCCGGAGACCCAGACCAAGATCGACCGGCTGGTGGTGGAGCTGGTGGAGCAGCAGCACCAGAAGGCATTGCAGATCCTGCGGGACGACCGGCAGAAGCTGGATGAGCTGGCCAGGTTCCTGCACGAAAAGGAGACCATCACCGGCCAGGAGTTCATGAGCATCCTCAACGCGTGAACCTGAAAAAGAGAACGCCCTGCCGGGGGCGTTCTTTTTTTGCCCCCGGGCGCATACGGTGAAGAAAAAACGGGGAGGGGTTTGCCATGAAAAAGCTGCTGGGGGCACTGCCGGTGCTGGTGCTGCTGCTGACGCTGTGTCCGGCCTGGGGGGTGGAGCTGCCGGTGCAGGCGGAGGCGGCGCTGCTGATGGAGAAGGAGACGGGACAGGTGCTCTACGCCAAAAACGAGCACCAGGCCCTGGAACCGGCCAGCGTCACCAAGGTCATGACCCTGCTGCTGGTGATGGAGGCCATCGACCGGGGGACCCTGGCCTATGACGACGTGGTCACCGTCAGCGACTATGCCGCCTCCATGGGCGGCAGCCAGATCTTTCTGTCCCCCGGGGAGCAGATCACCGTGGAGGACCTGCTGAAGGGGGTGTGCGTGTCCAGCGGCAACGACGCCGCCGTGGCCCTGGCGGAAAAAACGGCGGGGGTCACGGAGCTGTTTGTGGAGCAGATGAACAACCGGGCCCGGGAGCTGGGGATGCAGGACACCCATTTCGTCAACTGCACGGGCCTGCCGGCGGAGGGCCACGTCACCAGCGCCTGGGACATCGCGGTGATGTCCCGGGAGCTGATCCGCCGTCACCCGGACATCCGGCGCTTCACCACCATCTGGATGGACACCCTTCGGGACGGACAGTTCCAGCTGTCCAACACCAACAAGCTCATCCGCTTTTATGAGGGGGCCACGGGGCTGAAAACCGGGTCCACGGACTCCGCCAGATACTGCATTTCCGCCACGGCGGAGCGGGAGGGCATGGAGCTGATCGCCGTGGTGCTGAAATCCCCCACCGGCCAGCAGCGGTTCGAGGACGCCAAGACTTTGCTCAACTATGGGTTCTCCACCTATGGCCTGATCCATGCCGCCCCGGAGGAGCCGCTGCCGCCGGTGCCGGTGCAGCTGGGGGCCCAGGGAACGGTGCAGCCCCGGGTGGACCCGGCGGAGGGCCTGCTGCTGGCGGAAAAATCCCGGCTTCAGGGGCTGGAGCAGACCGTGACCCTGCCGGAGTCGGCGGCGGCCCCGGTGCGTCAGGGGGACATTCTGGGGACCCTGACCGTCACCCAGAACGGCGAAACGCTGCTGGAGGTACCCATCCGGGCGGCGGAAACCGTGGAAAAGCTCACCTTCGGGGAGATGTTCCTGCGCCTGGCCCGGACCATGTGCTTCTGCGGGTGATCCTTGGCGGAAACTGAACAGGAATGCTATTGCGGCACAGAGGAAACAACGATACAATAAAATATAAACTCAGGATAAACTCAGGAGGGTAATCATAATGCAAAATATTCTTCGATATCTGACCCCGGAGATCCTGGCCTGGGAGAGCGGCAATATCCAGGAGGTCCGGCCCCTGGGCAGCGTTCTGTGCCTGCCGGACGGGCGGGAGTGGTACGCCTTCGGCTTTACCCGGGATGCGTATTACGGCAGTCTCAGCCTGCTGATGGCGTCCTCCCGGAGGGAGTGCGGAGAATGGGCGCGGGCCAACAGTCCGGCGGCTATCCGCTTCGGCGCGCAGCGGTATCTTATTGATACGACCGCCTATAGGATGTTCAGCGGCAACGACGATCAGCTGTTCCGGCTGCCGCTGCTGCTGCGGGACCGTCCGCCCATGCCGGACTGGCTGAGAAGCACGCCGCTGCCCCGGCTCCTGATGGTGGACGCCCGGGTGGACCGGGCCCCGGAGCACATCCCCGGCGGTCCGGCGGAGCTGCTGCTGCGGGATGGGCGCGGCTGGGACCTGACCGCGCCCCGGGCAGAGCTGCGGACCATGTGATCGGATAGGATTTTCACCGTTTCGACGGGAATCCCCTTGTATTTTCCGGGAAAACGCGGTAAGATACGGTGTGATGAAAAATCCGATTTACACAGGAGGTAATCCCTATGATCCAGGTGGACCTGACCCATATGCGGCGATTTATCGCCCTGCCCTATGAGGCGGCGCTGGCGCCCCGCCTGCGCATCGCCCACAACCACTTGCAGAAGAACGATGGGGCCGGAGGCGACTTCACCGGCTGGGTGCGCCTGCCCCAGGAGTATGACCGGCAGGAGTTCGACCGCATCCAGGCGGCGGCCCGGCGCATTCAGAGCGATTCCCGGGCCCTGGTGGTCATCGGCATCGGCGGCTCCTATCTGGGGGCAAGGGGCGTCATCGAGTGCCTGTGCTCCCCCAACTATAACCTCAGGCGCAAGGACACTCCCAACATCTATTTTGTGGGCAACGGCCTGTCCGACCGGCAGCTGCGGGAGACCATGGAGCTGCTGGAGGGGGTGGACTTCTCCGTGAACGTCATCTCCAAGTCCGGCACCACCACGGAGCCTGCCGTGGCCTTCCGGTTCTTCCGGGAGCTGCTGGAGAAGAAATACGGTCCCGACGGCGCGGCCCGGCGCATTTACGCCACCACCGACCGGCAGAAGGGAGCCCTGAAGTCCCTGGCCGATCAGGCCGGGTATGAGACCTTCGTGGTGCCTGACGACATCGGCGGGCGCTACAGCGTCCTCACCGCCGTGGGCCTGCTGCCCATCGCTGTGGCGGGCATCGACATCCGGGCCCTGATGCAGGGAGCCGCCCGGATGCAGGAGGTCTGCACCGCCGGAGATATGGAGCAGAATCCCGCCTGGCAGTATGCCGGGGCCCGGTACCAGCTCTACCGCGCCGGGAAGAAGATCGAGATCCTGGCCTCCTATGAGCCGTCCTTCCGGTTCATGTCCGAGTGGTGGAAGCAGCTGTACGGCGAGTCCGAGGGCAAGGAGAACAAGGGCCTGTTCCCGGCCAGCGTGGAGTTCACGGCGGACCTGCACTCCATGGGCCAGTATATCCAGCAGGGGGAGCGCCATCTGCTGGAGACAGTGGTGCGCTTCGATCCGGAGGAGCAGGAGAGCACGGTGCCCTTTGACGCCGCCGACGGCGACGGGCTGAACTTCCTGGCGGGCAGGACCATGGACTTTATCCGCACCCAGGCCATGGACGGCACCCTACTGGCCCACGAGGAGGGCGGCGTGCCCAACATCATCCTGCGCTGCGGGGCCCTGAACGCGGACACCCTGGGCCAGCTGATCTATTTCTTTGAATATGCCTGCGGCCTGTCGGGCTATCTGCTGGACGTGAACCCCTTCGACCAGCCGGGGGTGGAGGCGTATAAGAAGAACATGTTCGCCCTGCTGGGCAAGCCCGGCTATGAGGACATGGGCCAGGCCCTGCGGGAAAAGCTGGGCCGGTAAAAAACCGTATATTTTCCCATTGCCATTTCCGTCAAGTTATGGTATGGTATACATATATGCAAAAGGAGTGATCTCTTATGGTTAGATTGATTATGGGCGACAACGGCGCAGGCAAGACCAAGCAGCTCATCGAGCTGGTTCATGCCTCCGTGGCCGAGGAGGGCGGCTGTGTCGTCTGCATCGAGCCCGGCGCGGACATGACCTACGACATCAAGTCCTCTGTGCGCCTGGTCAACGCCGGTGAATACCACTTGGATTCTTTTGAGTGCCTGCGGGGCTTCATCAGCGGTCTGTATGCGGGCAATTACGATATTTCCCACGTCTATGTGGACAACCTGTGTAAGATCGTACATAGCGAGGACTTCGCCGCCGTGGAAAAGTTCCTGCACTGGCTGGACAAGTTCAGCGACGCCAACACCGTGAAGTTCACCGTGACCCTCACCGCCGACGCTTCCGTGGCCACCGAGGGCATGCGCAAGTATCTGTAACCGAATCAAGTAAAAAAATCCGCAGGGCTGTGCCTTGCGGATTTTTTATGGAGCGCAGAGAATCAAAGGTTCTATGCAATAGCCCCGGGACGCGATAGCGTCCCGGGGCTATTGCTATTGTCTGACTTTTTGGGGTCAGCTCAGGTGCTTTTTCTTGCCCAGCAGCAGGGCAGCGGCAGCCAGCAGGGATACGGAGGCCGCAGCCAGCCACAGAGCGGTGTGAGCCTCGTCGCCGGTCTTGACGCCGGGATTCTCGGGCTCAGCGGGCTTGTAGTTGGGGTCGGTCTCGCCGCACACGGTGCACTTACCATCCTCATAGTGATGACCGGTGGCGGGGATGACCTCGCCCTTCTTCACGGTTTCGCCGCAGACGGTGCAGACTTCATCGCCGGTGTAGCCGTCCTCGGTGCAGGTGGCGGGCTTCGCACCCACCAGCTGGGTCTTGTGGCCGGTGGCGGGGATAACCTCGCCCTTCTTCACGACCTCCTGGCAAATGGTGCAGACCTCGTCGCCGGTGTAACCGTCTTCCGTGCAGGTGGCGGGCTTCGCACCCACCAGCTGGGTCTTGTGGCCCAGAGCGGGAATAACCTCGCCCTTCTTCACGGTCTCGCCGCAGACGGTGCAGACTTCGTCGCCGGTGTAGCCATCTTCCGTGCAGGTGGCGGCCTTGGCGCCTACCAGCTGGGTCTTGTGACCCAGGGAGGGCAGGGTCTCGGTGCAGGTGTCGGTATAGTTCTTGCCTTCCAGGGTCACGGTGGCGGTATAGGTCCGGACGCCCTCGGTGGAGCAGCCGGGCTGGGTGGTGACCTCGCTGGTGATGCTGGCGGGCAGGACCTTCACATGGCCGGCATCCCGGGCGCAGGCGAAGGAGGCCTCGGCGGCGCCGCAGCCGGTCCAGGTCCACACAGGCTCGCCCCAGGCGTGGCCCAGGGAGGGCAGGGTCTCGGTGCGGGTGTCGGTATAGTTCTTGCCGTCCAGGGTCACGGTGGCGGTATAGGTCCGGACGCCGGTGCTCTCGCAGGAAGCGGGGGTGGTGATCTCGCTGGTAACAGCGGCGGTGACCTCCTCCACATGGCTGGCGTCACGGCTGCAGGTGAAGGTAGCCTTGGCGGACTCGTAGCCGGTCCAGGTCCAGGCGGGCTCGCCATAGTCGTGGCCCAGAGTGCTGATGGTCAGGGCCTCCAGGGTGGTCTCGTTCTTGCCTTCGGCGTCACTGAACAGCTTGCCGCAGACGGAGCACACCCAGTGGGCCTTGACGCCGGTCTCCTCGCAGGTGGCGGGGACCTCAGGTACCGCGGTGAGAGTATGGCCGTCGGCGCAGGGATCGGTGGCGCCGTAGGTCATGGTCACGTTGTCGATGGCGAACATGGCGTCGGTATCGTCATAGCCCCGGTTGGCCTTCTTATAGAAGTGGAAGGCGAACTGGGCATTGTCCGTGCAGAAGGCGGCGGGAACGGCAACGTTGGCCGTGCCCATGAACCAATAACCGCTTACCGGCTCCAGATCGGCTGCGGTCCAGATGGTGGTCCAGGTCTGGCCGCCGTCGGTGGTGGCCTCCACGGTCACGGAGCAGTAGTTGCCGATGACGGACTTGAACAGCAGGTAATCGAAGCTCAGCGTAGGCGTCTTGCCGGTGAGGTTCACCACCGGGGAGATGAGATACTCATCCTGCAGCTTATCGCTGCCGCCTGCCATAGGCAGCAGAGGCCTGCGGATGCCGCCCACGCTCCAGCCGCCGCCCCAGGGATCTTCATAGTAATCCATGTCGATGCGGGCCTGCTTGGTGGAATTGAGCTTGGTATTGGTGCCCTTGTACCAGGTATAGGGGTTGTCGGTACGGGTGCCCTTCACGGTCCAGCCGTGGCCGGGGAAGGTCTCGGACTCGAAGTCGTTGTCGAACTGCACGTCGGAGGCCGTCTTGGTGAACAGGGCGGCGATGGTGTGGTTGGCGGTGACATTCTCAAAGGTGTAGCTGTCCACCGCGCCCACGCTCTGGCCATCCACCAGCACGTCGGCAATGGCGTAGCCCTCCTGGGCGGCGATGGCGAAGGTCTGGGACGCGCCCTCCTTCACGGACACCTCACCGGAGGGGGTGATGGAGCCGCCCTCACCGGCGGTGGCGGTGAGGGTGTACTTCTGGGCCACAGGGCCGTCCTCCACCGCCATCAGCTTCACGTTGTCGATGGCCAGCTGGCCGGTAGTGTCCTCATTGGGATGGACATAGCGGAAGGCAAACTGGACGCCGTCCACATTGTACTCGGCGGGCACGGGAACCTCTGCGCTGCCGGAAATGATGTAGTTGCTGGCCTGCTGGCCGGTATAGCTGTCTTGGAAGTTCCAGATAGCGTTCCACGTCTTTCCGCCGTCGGTAGAAGCTTCCACCGTAGCGGTGAAGGTCTTGTTCTTGATGCCGTACTCGCCGTAGGCGAAGTCGAAGGTCAGCACGCCGTCACGGGTACCGGACAGGTCCACCACCGGGGAGATCAGGTACTCATCCTGTGCACCCTTCCAGTCGTTGCTGATGTAAGCGTGCTTGGAATCATTGCCCTCGTTCTTCCAGTTGTAATAGGTATACTGCTTCCATGTGCTGCTGGTATCCTGCACCTTCACGGTCCAGCCGTGGAAGGGGAAGCTGTCGCCGGCCACGTCCTCGAAGTCGTTCTGGAACATCACCACGGGGACGTCGGGAATCTTCTCGAAGGCGGCGGACACGGCATAGCTCTGGTCCATGACCAGGGTGTAGGCGCCGTCCGTCACGTCCACGGTGCGGCCGTTGACCTTCACGGAGGCCAGCTGATAGCCCTGGTCCGGGGTGAAGGTAACGTCCACGGTCTGGCCGGAGACATAGGTGGTCTGACCGGCGGGGGCCACGGTACCGCCCTCATTGGCGGTGGTGGTCAGGGTGACGGTGTCGCCGGACTGCTGGGTCTTCTGGAAGGTGGCGGAGATGGTGTGGTCCACGCCCACCCGCTGGAAGGTGTAGTAGCTGATGGGGCCGAGGTCGGCGCCGTCCACGTTGACGTTGACGATCTCATAGCCCTGGGCGGGGGCGATGTCGAAGGTCTTGCTGGTACCCTTCTTCACCAGGGTCTGACCGGCGGGGTCAATGGCGCCGCCCTCACCGGCGGAGGCGGTGACGGCCACATAGTTGTCCCGCTCCTCGGCGTACAGCTGAACGTTGTCCAGCGACAGGTCGGAGCCGCCCTTGCCGGTGTAGACAAAGGCGAAGCGCAGGTCCTTGCTGTTTTGCAGGCTCTCGGGGATGGTCACCTTGGCCTGGGTCTTGGTCCAGGCGGTGAACAGGCCGGAATCCCGCTGCAGGTTCCAGATCTCCTGCCAGGTGGCGCCGCCATCGCCGGAGGCCATGACCTGGAGGTTGCAGTGCTTATACTCCACGGTGTACCAATAGGTGGTGTAGAAGTCAAACACCATGTGGACCTCGGTATCCACGCCGCTGATATCGGTGGTGCGGGAGATCAGCCACTCGTTCTGCTGGTTGTCGTCGTCATGATCCACGGCGGCCATGTAGTCCTCGTCGCGGTACCAGGTGTTCAGAGAGCCGCCCTTGCTCTGGACGCTCCAGTCGTCGGGGAGCCACTTCTCGTTGAAGTTCTCGGTCCAGAGGATGTTGGTGGGGGTGATGGTGCCGTGATCGTCGGGGTTGCCGGGAGCGCGGACGGTATACATCTTGGAGTTGCCGGCGTAGTCGTGGACGATTATGCCGAAGGTCTCGCCGAAGCCGGTGATGTCATACTCCTTGATGTGGCTGGTGACGCCGGGCTTGTCCTCGCCGAAGCCCTGCATACCATAGAGCATCTCGCTGTTCTTGATGTTGTAGAACACCACGGCCGCCACATACTGGTTATCGGACACGTCCAGGCTCAGATAGTACCGGCCCTCGGACTCGGTGACCTTCAGGTTGTCGGCATGAGGCTCCTCGGTGTCGATGGTGATGGGGAAGGACCAGGAGTGCTTCTGGTTGGCGCCCACGCCGTCGCCATAGGGCAGGGTGGCCTCGATGGTCACGGTGGCCTTGGTGTTGTTGGGCAGCTTGGCGTTGTGGGAATCGGTGCCGTACCAGGGCTCGATGCCGTCATATTCGGCGTCCACACCGGCGGGCACAATGCGGTAATAGTCGTAGCTGTAGATGGACTTGCCCACATACTCGCAGTCCTTGCTGTAGTACACCTGGCCGTTGGCGCCGGTGATGGTGTATTTCAGGCTCTTGGTGTTGCGCAGCAGGCTGGTGTAGATACCGGTGAGGCTGTCCATAAAGTCATCGTTGTTGGGAGAGATGGCGTTGCGGTCTGCCAGATACGGCACGGTGGTGTAGTTGTTGTCGCCCAGGTAGGTGTCCACCGTGTTCTCGCTGGAGGAGGAGAAGGCGGTGTTCATGTACGCCTGGGCCTGGCTGGCGGAGCCGTCCAGCGTCTCCCAGTAATCGGTGGAATCCATGATGGGGGCCTTGGTCCAGTCGCCGTAGAAGGCCAGGAACGGAAGGCCCAGGTCAATGGGGTCGGTCAGGGCGCTGCCGTCGGCGGCCACCTGGGTCAGGGTCACGAAGCCCTCCACATAGCTGCCGTTGGGGAACTGGGCCAGCATCTTCCGGCCCTCGTCGGTAACGGTGACGGTGACGGTGACGTCGGCGGTCTTGCCGGGAGCCACGGACACCCGGTTATTCTCGCAGTTGGTGGTGAAGGTGTGGGGCAGCAGCCGGGAGCTTCCGCTGATGGTGGAGAACTCCTGCCCGCTGCCGTTGACATAGGCCTCGGTGGTATCGGTCAGCACCAGGGGGGTCACGTCGTAATACAGGGTGTCGCTGCCGGTGTTGTGGACGGTGAAGTTCATGGTGTACACGCCCTTCATGGCGGGATCGTCCTTCAGCTCCAGCTTGGGACGCTCCATGCCCTCCACGGACAGATAACCCCGGGTATTCACGGCGTCGTTGATGCTCATCAGGCCAGCGCCTTGCTTCCGGGGGGAATAGGGCACGCCGTTGTCGTCATAGATCACATGGGCGGTGCTCATGAGCAGGGTGTCGGTCATGTGCTTGCGCTGGGCGCCGGTCATGCTGTTGTCCCGGGCCTTCAGGGCCTGCTGGACGATGGCCATGCCGCCGGCCGCGTGGGGGGAGGCCATGGAGGTGCCGTCCATGCTCTCATAGCCGCCGGGCACGGCGGCATAGATGCCCGCGCCGGGGGCGGTGAGCTCCGGCTTCAGGGTCAGCTCGGTGGTGGCGCCCCAGCTGGAGAAATCGGCCATGCCGTAGGTGGGAGACTCCACCAGGGCGTCGGCGGAGGCCACAGACAGGGTCTTGGTCTCCTGCTGCTTCATGTATTCACCGGCGGCCTGGGAGATAAACGCGCAGGGGATCTTCCAGTCGGTGATGGACATGTACAGCATGCCGGGCACGTTGTTGTACACCAGCATGCCAATGGCGCCGGCGTTGGCGGCGTTGCGCTCCTTCTGCTCATAGTACATGCCGCCGCCCCGCTGCACCAGGGCGATCTTGCCGGTCAGGTCCAGGCCCGCATAGTCCTCCTCCGCGCCGTAGTTGGGAACCACCACATACTCGATGGAGCCCCGGGCGGACAGACTGCGGAAGGGCTTGGCGTTCTCGTCCTCGCTGATGGTGGCGCTGTCCTGATAGGCCAGGTTCTTGCCGCCCACGGTGACATAGGGGCCCTTGACCATGCCGTTGGACACGGCGGCCACGGACAGGGACTCGCCATAGGTGGAGGGCTCGCTGACCAGGCCGTAATCGGGGTTGGAGGCCAGGGCCTTGCCGCCGAAGGCGTCGCCATAGGCGGCGTTATAGGCGTTGCCCGCGGCCACAGCCAGGGACACGCCGCTCTCGCCGGTGCGCTCGAACACGTCCAGCAGGCTCTTGGTGAAGGCGTCCTCGCTGTCATAGTCGATGTAGCCGCAGTCGGAGCCCAGGCTCAGGTTGGCCACGTCCACGCCCAGCAGGATGCAGTCCTCCAGGGCGGCCAGAATATCGGAATAGGACGCGCCGCCGCTGCTCTTGAACACGTTCATGTTGATGATCTGGGCCTGGGGCGCCACGCCCATGGCGGCCTCGTTGACGCCGGTGTTGCCGGCGGCGGTGGAGGCAACGTGGGTGCCGTGGCTGCCCTTATCGCCGGGCATGCCGTCCTTGTCCCTGTCGCCGTAGTCAAACTGGAAGGGGAGCTTGGCGCTGTAATACAGGTCGGACACGCTGATGCCCTTGACGATGCTCTCCACCTGGAAATCATAAGTCTCCAGCATGGACTGGAGCTTCTCCCGGGTCAGGGAAGGGCTCTTGGGGGCGGTCTTGAAGATCTCGTGGCCCATGTCCACGCCGGTATCCAGAATGGCCACCAGCATCCCCTCGCCGGTGAAGCCCGTGGTATTATAGATACCGCCGCCGATCATCCGGTTGCTGTTGGCGGTGTCGGGCAGCAGCTCAAACGTGGGGGAAATGAAGGCGGACTGCACGCAGTCCAGCTTCCGGATGGCCTTGTACTGGCCATAGGTCACCGTGGCGGAAAAGCCGTTGAGCAGGGTGGTATACTGCCGCTGGGGCTCCACCTGCCCGTCAATGGCCCGGTTGATCTGGGCCAGGGCGCTCTTCTGCGTGCGCAGCAGGGCGTTGACCTGGGCCCGGGAATCCGGGTCGGCCACGGAGTCGTTGACCACCACGATGATCTCGACTTCGTCGCTGTCGTCGAGCTTCGCGGTGTTCTCCATCTGAATTTTTTCGCCGTTTTTCTGGCCGCTGCGCAGGACCTGGCGGGCGATATCGTTGGCGATACCGCTGACCGTGGTTTCCTGCAGGGAGGCGTTGACCTCCTGCTCAGCTGCCTGGGCGAATGCCGTCACCGGCAGGGCGGTCAGGATCATCAGAACCGCCAGAGCCAGTGCGCAGCACCGTTTGATAGCTGTCATCTCGTTCCTCCTATAAAATATATTGTCCGCCGCTGCATAAAAGCTCAGCGCGACTTACATATTATACCA